>Ga0315280_10007230_pt1 | contig 15002 bp, 15 predicted proteins | sample YL17G06_40_MG_FD_203697 | JGI IMG/M metagenome (GOLD analysis project Ga0315280, IMG submission 203697) | Sediment microbial communities from Yellowstone Lake, YNP, Wyoming, USA - YL17G06_40 | ecosystem: Environmental > Aquatic > Freshwater > Lake > Sediment | place: USA: Wyoming | collected...
TTTCATCAGCTACGCAGATTCATATGAAAAATAAAACTGCAAACGGAAATCACCAATGCTCGGATTGCAAAGTAAGCCTTGTGAAGAATGGAACTGAATTGATTTGTCCGAATTGCGGATTAGTCGAGCAATTCTTTGACGGTGCTGAATAATTTTTTCTGTTTACTGATAAAATTCGAATCCTATTTAAACAATTTTCATTTTGATGAATGATTTTTTTCTATTTCATTGCCGTTAGTGTGAAGTGCTTAAATAGATATAATATTATTGAATTTTCATGACTCAGGAGTCTACGCAGCCCAAAAAATATAGTAGAAGAACTGTAGTTGGAGCACTGTTAGGAGGAGCAGCAGTCACTGGAGTTGTTGCTGCTGTGGAATATTCTCTTCGCAGTTCTGGCGTGCCTTCATCAATAACAAAAACAGCGACTACAATTCTTACCGATACTTTGACTACGTGCTTAAAGCCAACAAAATATTTCAGATCTAAAGCTGTTGAAGATCTCATGGAGAAACTAGATCCACTGCTTAATGAACAACTTGATTTATGTGTTGGACTGGGGTTTTGTCATGACCTTGGGCAAGAATGCCAAAATGGAGTTCATGAAAGTCAAAAAGCATATTATGTGCAACAAGCAAGATTCTACACGGCTGATCTTGAAGGAAGAATTCCTCGTGTTTTGGAAGCGAAAAATATAGCAGCTCAACTCAGAGATGCAATTGATGCTTATGCGAAAAAAGTTCTTGATTTTTCAAAAGGATTGGTTTCGGAATCAGAGGTTCTATTAAGTGAACTCCTTCCAGAATTTTCAGCATATGGTACTTCTTATTACGATACTTATGGAAAGATTACCAAAGCTGAAAAAGTAGAAGATGCATTGAGATTACTTCCTGTAGAATTTGTAATTGCAGATAGAATCAGAGTCAGAGAGCAGATGAAGTTGGATGGTATGCAGCAACTCCACGATGGCTCAGATCTGCTCATCAAAAACAAGGATAGATTGGGAGACGAATCTTACACAGCCGGTGGTTTGCAAATGTATGGTTCTTATTTGTTCACCAAGAGTGTTTGCGATCAGCTAAAGGATTATGAGATAGAACCAAGAAAGACTGAGAGCGGTAGAATTGATTTGAATGTTGTCTTAAGAGATGATTTGCCGGAGGAAATACCAAACAAAGCCATGATTCCACCAAGGCACGTAGATCTTTTGAAAAGAATTGCAGGAGAAACTGGTGATGAAACAAGATTTTATAAACTCGTTGGCATGATGCCGATCGAAGAGGCACTTGAACATTATTTTGCCTGGGATCATCTCTTGAGTAGAGGAGAGGAATATCAAAAGTCAGCTGGAAGAGCAATAGGTTTCAGTCTTAAAAGAAATTTCTCATGGTACAATACCTCTACCGCTTTGTTACGTACAATGCAACCAAGAGTTAACACTGAACACAATTCTTATCAAACTGATAACAGATATGCGTCAACAGAGTTTGCTTTGTTTGATGGAATGCCAGAAGGTTCAAGCCTGACTAAAGAGCAGTTGGCAGCAATTCTCATGAATGCAATAGGAAAACAAATTGATGATAAAAAACTCAATTATCAAAATGTGATGAACACTCCACAAAATGACTGCGCAATGTATAGTCTTGATTTGATAAATAGCGGTAGTTCTTTTGAGGCGTGGGGAGTTGATTTGAAACTGGCAAATGCATTAAAGATAGCCGGAGTGGATACTCTGGATTTGGTTATGTTCTTTGAGAAACCATACAGAGTTCGAGGTGAGGTTAAATCACCAAGCGGACCAGGAGTGGTTTATGGAATAGATATTCGTGATGGCATGCCTAGAATGGATTACATTCATAAATTCAAGAAAGAAGTACCGTACGGATGGCAGGTGTTTGAAGCAAGAATGGGCGGAGCACTTCTAGTAGACTCTAGTTTTAAAAATGCTAAATGAAAAATTTGTCAACTGAAAAATTGTGATTCAGGAATTGCATATTGAATAGAAAAATACAAATCTTTTTATTAAAATTTCTAAAAAACAGAAAAATTTTCAGCAGTTTTTGTACATATTACCCCTAAGTGACAAGCAAACTCATATCAAGATGAAATGGTTAATCTATTCTCAGTAAGAAAAAAACCTGACAAAGAAGTAGCGGGATTTGGATATGAAAGAAAATCAAGTTGAGCAATTGCTTGAAGTCAGATGCCCGAAATGCGGAGAGAAAATTTCCCAAGAGATCTTAGTAAATCTCTTGCGTGAATCGGAAAAAGATTGAAATGAAAGCATTGAGAAAAATTGATCCAATAACTGTTCTATTATTGTCAATTATATTTCTCGTATTGATGACAGCAGTTTATGATATCAATGTTTCAGCAGGAGGAGGAGGAGAGGGAGGAGAAGGTGGTGAAGGCGGTGAAGGCAGAATACCAACAACAACAGCTCCACCACCAACAACAACAGCTCCACCACCAACGACCACTCATCCACCAACAACAACTTCAACTACAAGTAGCACGACCACTACAACTACTACAACTACCACAACAACCTCAACCACAACCTCTTCAACCACAAGCACAACAACAACTACTCATCCACCGACAACAACCACAACCTCTTCAACCACAAGCACAACAACAACTACTCATCCACCGACAACAACCACAACAAGTACTACATCTACAACAACATCATCTACTACAACTAGCACTACAACTTCATCAACAACAACCACAACAATTCTATACTGCGGTGATGGTAAGATTACTAATGGTGAGCAATGCGAACCACCAAGCACAAACAACAATGTTTATTGTCCACAATCAATTTCAGCTTGCTTCGAAAACAAAACAGGAGTCAGAGATAACCTTGGAAGATGTTCATCTAACTGCCAATGTCAATATGATACTTTCACATACAGTTGTGTTGCAAACAACTGCGGCGCTGAATGTGCCGTAGATACTGATTGTCCAAATTCCTGTAAAGGCAATATTCGATATTTTGCTGGAGATTGCTTGACCAGCACTTGCGGTTGCAAGTATAAAACTGAAAATTGCGATGCAAGTGACGGATGGTACGATACGAGTGAAAGCAGGCTAGTTCCTTGCCCGGACAACCTCTGTAAGTTGTGTGAAGAAAAGAAGCAAGAATTCAGGGATTATGGCTGCACTCCTGGCTCGTGTGTTTACACTACAACTGGTGAAAGATGGGTTTCAACTGGAAAGAGGGTTGTAAAGGAATGCCCAACAGGCCAGATCTGCGTTGATGGCGAATGCAGAAATCCTCCAACATGTGAAGAGCAAAGCATGACCATCAGTTTGAGCAAGATCCAGTTGTGTCCAAAGCCTGAGGCACTCAAAATAAATATCACAGGAATTCCTGCATGCAGAAGTAAAAGAGTATTGATTAAGCTAGACGGCTGTGATAAGAGCAACTTGCAACTGAAATATTGCATAGTCAATAGCAAAGGCCAGTGCTCGAAAACAATATTTATCAATCCTAAGATCCTTGGGGTTCACAAAATTTATGCGTGTGTAGATAAAGACAAAGACATGGATTATAGTGATCCTGGTGAGCAGGTTTCTGTAGGAATTGACTTAGACTGTGGCAATTGCAACAGAGATCAGTGCAGAATGGCTCCCACATGCGACTACTGCTATAGTTCTAGCAACTGCTTGAATAGCTGGCAGGTTTGCTGATAGAAAACCAATATTTACTTTTAGTATCAATTCTTATATATCGGGATTTTGATGAAGGAAGAAGACAAGGCTGTAAGATCTGTAATCACAGGTGAAGCTGTTCCAAAAAGCCTGTCACTGATTGAATTGGAGAAGAACTATGCCCTCTTTGCTGACATGTTGAGCCATATCATTGATAGAATTCAGCAGATTGAGGATGATATTAACAAATTGGAGAAGAAAATTGTTGACTTGGAAGAAAATGGAACTCGTAAAAGAAAATAATTACTATTCATTGTTGTTGTAAAATTATACTAGTTCTTCAAAAGAATCTATTCCTGTAGAGCACACGTTTGTTAAAAGATATATAGAGACAAATGGGCAATTTTACTGTCGAATCATGCTGTGTTGCAAGCCAAGAAGCATACACATCGATATGATTATAGCAACTATCAAGACAGGAAGAATTGAAAGGTTTGGTAAGGATATGATGAAATTTATTTGCCCGTATAAAAGCGGTAGAGTTGTTTGCATTGGAAAAATGTTGGCTGCTGATAAAATAAAAATACTCACAGTTGAGTGGGGATGACTATGAAGAATAAAAATAGAATCAATATGAAGTACAGGCCTAAAAAATGCTGGGAATGTGGAGGTAAACTGATTGAATTGACTGATGCATATACAGATGGTGTGCCTTATAGATACTGGCAGTGTGTTGAATGCGGGGATAAAGTCTTAGATATGGTACAATTGAATGAAGCTGCAAAACAATACAGGAAAATTGCGAGAGCAAAAGAAGCAAAACTCTCTAAATGGGGATCATCCATTGCAGTAAGGATTCCAAAAGAGTTTGCAGAAGAGCAGAAGCTCAAAGTTGAAACTAGAGTGAAATTTTTGCCAGAGAAAAAAGGATTCAAAATCATTCCAGAATCTGATTGATTTATTTCTTTGTTGTATAGTCTAAATTTTCATGCAAGTGACAATTTTTTTCTATTTTTTGCACGTTCTTGAGATAGAAAATTTTTTCACCAAATGTAGAAGGTATTCTTATACGTTATAGTAATACCATTAGAGAGTAGCATGTAATGTCTATAAATAGTTTTTACCATAATTTTCTCTTTAGTGATAAGATGAATTCCCGAAAAATGATCTTATCCGGAACAATTCTGAGCTTATTTGCAATTGCAGTATTAACAGTTGCAGTACAGCCAGCAATTGCCGGTTCGACTGATATTGAAGGTGGCCCTGTTAATGAAAAGCCACAGGTCTATCTAATCAAGAAAGTCTTCGACATCTGTGACCAAACTGGTACAGGAGAACTTTCAGATTCTACACCACTACCAGGTGGATCTGTTCCACCAAGTGGTGAGCAGTATGGATGTGTTGACTTCCTTGGCGATAGATTCAATCAATATCTGTTCACCGGAGAGCAAGTTGGTATCTTAGTCGCCGTCAGAACAAGTAACGGTGCAGAGGACATAGTCAAAGCCGACATGTCTCTTGATGGAGATTTGAAGGTCAAGTGTAACGACATAACAGCTGATTGGGACACCTACAAAAGTGGTGCTCTCAAGTGGTTCGGTCATGACGTTTCAGGTGACTTAGCAGTTCAGCCTCCAGCAAGAACAGGCGGTGAACCTCAAGGATTTGACCCAAGATTTGACAAGCTCTACATGTGTGTTTACACTGCTACAGAGAGCGATTCTGGTGAAGTCACAGTAACAGTCGTTGCTGAAGATCAGCAAGGCGAGACTGGTGAGTCTGTCCCAGATCAAATATGGTTCAATCCAGAGATTCTGATCGATGTCTTCACATCAGACGGTGGACCAGTTGCATTCGAGGAAGGTTCCTCAGGCATGACAGTTTACTCAACCAACACCATGAAAATAAAGAACGAGGCTGAAGGTGGAGTAGATTTGGCTGTCTGGTTAGCAGGAACTGACCTAGTTTCAAGCACAGGTCCAGCTAAGTGTCCAGATAGCAACATTTTGGATGTAGAAGGTCCAGAAACCGGAATACAGTACAGATGTAAAATCGGTACTATGTTCAACAACCCATGGAATTGGGTTCCAAATCCAAATGACAAGTTAGCTTGTGAGTTGGATAAATGCCAAGGTGCTACACCATTAACACCAGATGTTACAGTATATGACGATGGATCATATCTCCTAAACGGACACACAGCCGAATGTTGGTTTAGATTAACATACCCAATACCATGTGTTGGTTTGTTCGATCAAGGCAAGATACTCGTATTCGCTAGAGCAATCTAAGCGCCGGATAAATTAGAAACAATTTGACCACTTTCCCTTTTTCTTTCTTATTAAAAAAATTTTCACAAAATAGAAAATTTTCAAGTGAACACTTAAAAGGATTCAAAACAAAATATCGTCGTGAAAATCATGAAAACAAAAAAAATTATTTTTCTTTTTGCTCTAACGTTCTTCTTGTTTTCAGCTTCAACGGTTCAAGCATGTATCAATCCTACGTTCAAAACTGAAAAAGGAACACCAATTTCAATATTTGGTGGAGTTTTTACAGTTGATAATGCAAACTACCCATCTGAGTCATTGCAAGCAACATACAACCTGAAAGTTGTAAATCATAACAATCAGGGAATGTTTGTTGCATTGGAACCAGAGACAGGAATTACAAATTATGTTTCTTCTCAAACAATTTTTGTTCCAGCAAACTCGGAAGCGATAATGCCATTACAAGTTTGGATAGGCGGGTTGAGCGGAACTGGAAGATTAGATGCTTCTTATGTTTGTGATGACGGTTTAGGAAACGCAATTCCAATCTCAATTTACATTTATATTATGGGTAATGGAATTTCTCCACCTCCAATCTCAACTTGCAGTAGGCCTTCTAGTTACAATGGCTGCTATCAAGGAATGTACAGAACTTATTCTTGTTCAGGAGGAGAATTAACTTATTCATCTCAATGTTCTAATTTTTGTTGCCAAAGATATGGCGGTGAGGAATCCTTCTGTTCATCAGACAAACTGACATGTTTCTCAGTAAATAACCTTCCACCACCAACAGAAGGAAAGATTGCTTTCTTGTGTAAAGATGGGAAGTGCAAAGATGGGAACGAACAAACATTGATATTTCTCTTGAGATACGAAGGATGGGATGTTACCTATAAGGATTACAAACTATGGACTGAGCAAGAATTGAAAGATTATGACATGATTGCTTGCAGCGATCAGAGTCAAGCATGCAAAATAGCATTCAATTCACCAATCTACAATGCTCACACAGAAGATAGAAAACCATTTTTGGAATTCGCTGATTCAACATCAGCGTCAGCAGCTTACAGTTTTGATTACATAACATACAAAACAGGGAAAACATACAAAGACAATTTCGTTGTTGCGCAATCTGACCCTATTACTTCAGGTTATTCAGGATTGGTGGCAGTAGTAAACAGCAACTCATTCCCAACAATAGATGAATCAAAATTTTCTCCAGAAGTTATTAATTTAGGAAATTCTGGAAGCAGCACAGGATCTATGATGTTCAAAGTGAAATCTTCTCCTGCTCATGGAAGATATCTTTACATTGATTGGTTCTATAAAGCTGGGATTTCTGCCATGACAACAGATGGCGAGGTGATTTTGAAGAGAGCATTAAAATGGTTGGAGTGTGGGGAGAATTGTTTCGGTGGAAGTGAGCCAAACTATCCAAAAATTGGTGAGGTTGCATTCCTTTGCTATAAAGACTCTTGTTCAAAAATTTCTGAAATGAATCTCATAAAATTCTTAAGACAAAATTCTTATTCTGTTACTGGAAAAGCAATGAGTTCTTGGTCTTCAGGTGATTTGAGTAATTTTGATTTCATGGTTTGTTCTGCATCAACAGCCTGTAGAGTTGCTTATAGAGATTCCCAATATTCACCATTCCAGGAGCATATGAATGATGGTAAAGGATTTCTTGAAATTCCTGAAGGCTCCTCACTTGAGGCTGCATATGCATTTGGTTACACAAATTCAAAAAGCGCCCAAAGAAAATCCACAACTCAAATAATACTGAAATCAAATCCCTTCGGCTTGACTAATACAACACCAGAGATTTATGTAAAAAGATATTCAATGGCAGGAATCAAAACTCAAAACTTAGTTTCTGTAAACGATATAGCACACTTTTATTATAAAGATACAGAATATCTGAATTCAGCAGAATTCACTTCAGATGCTTCAGGAAGTAAAGGGAGATATGCATACTTGGGTTGGTTTGGCACAAACAAATTAGACAACTTAACAGATCAAGGTAAACTACTTTTATTGAGAACAATCAACTGGGTGAAGTGTGGAAGTTCATCCTGCTAAAGCTTTAAATTCTTTAGAATGAAGGGAAATTTATGAATTCGAAAATAATGGTTTTAACTGGAATATGCTTTTTGTTTATTGTTTTACTTAGTTTTCCTGTCTTTGCAGAACAATATACAATCAATCTAGATATAAAGGACGAAGAGGATTTTGATCAGCTTTTGAATATAACAGTTTATGAACCTGGAACAAATGAAGTTCTGTACAATGAATTTGCTTCTGGTAGCGTATCTTTTGAACTTAATTCTTCGAATGTTGATTTCGAGATGAATTTTGATGAAACATTAGTTTTACTGCTACAAAATTTGATAACTTCAAACATGGATAAAAAAATAATCATTAACTATGAGCTTCCTTTCATGGAGGATTATGAGCCTATAAAAGGATACATAATTCAACTTCCTGATTTCAATTTTGAAAATGCGGTAATGAAAATAAGATATGATGATGTTTCGGTAAATGATGAAAATAAAATGCAACTGGTCAAATGCAGCAACTATGACTTCACTTCGTTTAATTGTTCAGACAAATGGGAATCTGTTCCAATAACAGTAGATAAAAATGAGAAAATTGTTATGGCAAATGTAAAAAGTTTCTCTGTGTATGTATTGGTCGAACCTCTAGAAGCTGAAATCCCATCTGCTACAACAACCCAAACAACTTCCACAGCAAATCAATTTCCAATCCAAACAACTACCACCCAGTCTAGTTCGCCTAATTATTCTGATCAAACAACTACGACTACTCTGTTCATTCAAGAAAACAACTCTCCCTCGATTGTGATAGTAACACAAAAAACAAATCAGACTATCCCTAATGTTTCAAACGAATCTAGCACTTACGCTGGAATGTCTGACTGGTTTTCAAATTCAGTCGTATTGATACTAATCTTGGTTTTGATTTTTTCAGGAGTTTTAAGCTATAAACGATATTCGGAAAGTGTAAAAAGAAATAAGATCTATAAAAAAAGAAAGATGAAGGAGAGGCATGTCAAAGAGACAAAACTTTCTCTAAAATAAAGTTTTTATATGTTTATTCCAAATGCATCTGAGAATTCTTTTATTTTTCTGAATTGCTGGATTAACTCCAATCCTTTCTGAGTAATTTTGTAATAAGTATTTCCATCTTCAACAATTTTTACAATGAAACCTTGTTCTTCTAAAGATGCCAAATGTTTCTTCAGTCTTCCATGAGAAAGATTCGCACCGTAAAGAATGTGGGTAGGTTTGACTTTCTCTTTATTCTGCATAAGTCTAAGGATATCGACCAATATCCCTATCTTACTTCTTCTTTCTACCACTTCTGTTCACCCGGATAAGAGTAAATAAGAGAGAGCTGAATCCAATCAGCAAGAAGCTGTGCGCTGCTAGATACCACAGAGCATTGAAAGAAATCAGAATTAAGAAAAGATGGAAGCTTGTTAACATCAAGAAAGAAAAGAAGACCAAGAATGAATTCAAAGATCTAACTTTCAAAAAGTTTGCAAAAGTTTTTATCGCCACATATCCCAGCAGAATAATTGCGATAGCATGGAATTCGTTCAAGTCAACATACCATATCGGAACAAACAATACAGGAAGGATTCTCTTTTTCTCAGGCAAGTGCATCAGGAATAGGAGGGCGTAAGCTGTCAGTGATGCTAGATAGAACAAACCATAACCGGTTGTGTTAACTTCACCTAGGCTGAGATATTTGCTTAGAAGAGGGATGTAAACATTTCTGAGGTAAGGATGATAGAAGTATGTATACATGCTTGTGAATGTCAGGATTGAATAAGCAACAAATAAAGATGCGAATACTAATGACAAATTTCTGTGACTTTTTATGTTACTTGTCTTGTATAATTTGAAGGAAAAATAACTAACAAACAAACTGATCAAAGCAGCTAGACCATAAGCAAGAGAACTGAACAAATAGAACCATACGGGTATCAGTGGAGCAGCACCTTCAACTTGCTGAACTAAAACTCCTATATCAAACATTCCAATCTAATATTACTAGTAACCGTAAGATTTTTAAACTAAACTTATGGACGATACGTCCAGACGAAAAATTCACAAAGCAGGTATATACCTCTTGCTATAGTATTTTTACCGGATAAGAAATGATAAGTCGGGGAATAGTCGGGTACAATTTCCCGATTTTTTATTTTTGTGATGTTTATGCAAACACAAGCAAAATATGTTTGGGATATTGCAGTTGAAGAAGGATTCACAGGAAAGAAGCTCAATATTGTTTATCAAGTTTCTCAGATGATTGCTCATGGTGGAGAAGTTCAAGAATTAAGAGGAAAGCTTCTACAACTGGGTTTAATTAAAAAGTAGTTCACTTCTTTAGAAGACTAGGCCTTACAGTAACCTTTGAAACCACCAAGTTATCTACATCAATTATATCGTTGAAGTATTTTCCGCCCTGAATAGATGCAGTCTTCCCATCACTTTCAACTCTCAATACGTCAAGATCTATTCTCTCTCTTTTGAATGGTTGTTCTTTGTCAATGAACAGCGTTCCTTTTCCAAAACATTCAAAGTAAGGAGTTTTGTTTGCATAACAATTATCAAGTGAATCGAAGATTACTGAAATTTGAACTGGCCTTTGTTTGTTGTATGTGAAATGCAAACCGAGGAAATTAATGTCAGTTGGTTCTAGCAATATCCCGCTCGTGAAGAATTTCATATCACCAACAATACGATTATTTGATCTGCAGTCAAAGAAACCGTTGAGCGAAAATGTTCTTGGTTTGTATTTATCAAGATCAAAAGTTTTTCCTTTCAACGTGTTAATTTTTCCTCCGTAGGTGCTCACATTAGCCAGCATCTCATGAACATGACCAGTCTCTCTGCAAGATTTTAAGTAAAGCAAACTGTCTTTACCAGAAAATGGAAATGTTCCAACATTTCCTGAGACAACTAATTGAAATTCTGTTGTACCAGGTATTGGTAAGAAACAGTGAATGTCTGCAGCATTTCTGTTAAATCTTGCGAATGCATGACCATCAGAAATGATAAAGTGAGTGGTGTCTGCTGGGATGCTGCAACTGCTTCCAGTTCTGCCTAATCTTACTGTGTTGACATCTATGTTATGAACATCTGCTCCTTCTAAATCAATTCTGCAAATAATCCACTGAGCACTACTTCCAGCAACAAGAACATTTGGAACACAATTGATATGACCAGCAGGAATAAGAGAAACCTTTGCTTCAATCTCTGCATTGTCAGAGGTAGAAACAGTATAGCTCATGCTAAGTAAAAGAAAGGTAAGTAAGGGCAGCGTCAGTGCCACCCATCTCTTTTCAAGTCTACTTTTTTCTTTCATTTTTCGTTTTCCCCTTTGGGAAATATACAAAGCTCTACAAAAAAGCAACTAGAGCTGAAATTTTTCTTAGCATGTTACTTCGAAAGTTATTGTTTGTGTATAGCCTGTTGATGCTGCTTGATGTGGTGGAACTGTTAGTTGTAAGTTAACTGATAGAGGGGTTGCATAAGCTAGTGTACCTACTGAAGCAAATGAAGTGGATAATGCTATTGGTAATCCAGTTGTATACCAAGCTGTGCTACCTACTCCAAAGCTATGTGTACCATCTGTCCAATCCGCTCCTTTAATAGAGAGTGAACCATCTGTATTTCCATTCTCTTGTGAAACTGTTGTGGGTTGTGTTGAAGTAGAACCTGGTGTCATCGTTCCAAAGTCTACGTCTGTTGCACCAACATCGCATGTTCCAAGGACGTCTACTTCAGCTGTTATTTGTTTTTGTAGAGGCACGGTTGTTGTGGGTGTTTGCGCAATTACTACTGGAGCTAGTGCTAGTAATAAAATTATTCCTGCACTACTTGCTAAAATCTTTTTCAATTTTTCACCTCCTTTTCATTTTTGTGAAATAAAATATTCCAAACAAAATAATGATACCCAATACTGCTACAGGGATTACGTACACTGGTTCTAAGGCTGACAATCCTGTCATAAATTTTCTTATTTCTTGCTCGATTGGTAATGTAGTGACTTGTTCTTGTTCAACCAGAATGAAAATATTTTTCTTAAGTTGCAAATTGATTTGAACTTGTCCGGGCTTCCCTCCTGCCAACGCATAGATAACTCCTGTTATGTTTGTTCCTTGTGTTAGGTTATAGCCTGAAGGAATTTTTGCAGTAATATTCACCCAATAAATTTTATTGTTTGGTTCCAAAGTAATAACTTCAGGATAGAAAATATATTTCATAGCATCTCCTTCTGCTGAAATGTTTACAGTTATTGATTCTCCATTGAAAATTCCCCAACTACTTTGATTACTTCCACCAAGTGGAACATGAATAACAACTGGACCAGCAATTTGGCCGAATGCAGAAACTAATGAAGGAATAACTGCTAAACAAATTAAAATTGTAATGAAAATTTTTATTTTATTCATTCTAACAACCCGCCGTGAATATTATTGTTTGAGTGTAACTTGCTACGTCCTGATGTGCTGGAATTCTTAATTTAAAGTAAACTGGTAAAGGTATCTCTGGGCTTACTTGAGAACCTAAAGGTATTGCAGAAGAAGTGACATTTGACATTAGACTATCATAATCTTGCCCACTTGAAAGACTCCATCTAGTTTGACCAACATACATTATGTTGCTTCCACTATCGCTCCAATTCGTTCCTTCTATTGTCAGAGAAGTTGTTGGAGAATTTCCTCCATTACTTATCGATGTTGAATTATCAGAAGTATCACCAGGATTCATTGAATTGAAATTTAGATTAGGACTTACTGTGATATCACATGTTGGCAGTGTTGTCGTAGTCGTGGTACTTGTACTTGTCGTTGTCGGGGTTGTAGTTGTAGTAGTAGATGTTGTAGTGGTTGTTGTAGTAGTGGAAGTTGTTGTTGTAGTTGGAGGCGGTGCAATACTTATTGTGACATTAGCTGTTGTATCACCTGCTTCATGCCCAGTCAGTTGTTGATGGTACAATCTTGCAGTTATGGTAAAAGGTCCACTTGCTAAATAATTATGATCGAAATTACCTAGAGTGCAATCGTCCTCAGCCCCATCTGCTGAAGTACATCCAGATATTTGTTCCGTGTCAAACGTGCCATTAAATAATTGATCACTCCCACTACCTGATGCAGTCCTGTTAATGTTCACAGAATTATTTGCAGTATTATCTCCCCACTGGATTTGAACATTATAAGCAGTTACTAGCCCAGGAGGATCATTTGTAACACTCCAAGTTCCTTTTACTCTAACTGGATTTGTTACTTCAGAATTATTTGCTGGTTGTTGGATTTGAATTGTAAACACAGCTTCTGCATATGCGTAATAAGTGAAAAAGAAAAATTCTGAGATAAATATAGATAAGAATAAGAAAAATATTGGAAAAAACTTTTTTCTTTTCATCACAACACTCTGAACAATAGAAATATGATTCCAAAAAGACTTATAGAAAATGCCTACACAATAGGAATTCTATTCCTATCAGATAGGAAAAATTGATTAATTTTTTACATTAAAAAACCTCATGCTCATTTTTTTATATCATATACCATTGAGTGAAATGCGTTTGAACAATTTATTGAAAAAATCTTTAGGAGAAACGACAAGCAAAATATGTTTGGGATGTTGCAGTTGAAAAAGAATTTACAGGAAAGAAGCTGAATACTGTTTATCAAGTTCTAAGATGATTAGCATTGGTGGAAATGTAAAAGACATGCGACTCAAATTAAGGCAATTAAATATTTTGTAACATTTTTCTGAATTTTCTTTTAATTTAGAAAAACTTTTTCTACAAATAAGAAATTTTAACCAAGTTTTTTGTTAATTTTTTGAGCGAAAGGTTAAATCTTTCAGGAGCACATTTTTATTACTGAGTCGTGAGAGAATGAATAGAAAACTCTTATCCGGTATATCATTAGTAATATTTTTATTCAGTACAATCTTTGCTAGTTCTGTTTTTGCTGCTAACGCCTCTCAATTCACAAACAACCAAGCACCTACCGCATATTTCCCTGCATCTGCAACAAATAAATTAATTTTAGATTTAACATTACCTACTCCTATTACGGATTCTGTTTTAGCTGGTACTGCTCCTTCAGCTGGAACAACTATAACAGGAACTAATCCATGGACAGCTGCTGGTGGAGTAAGATTTTACAATGGTGGAACATCTGCTTGGCAATCAGCTAGTGATGTAATAGTTACTGATAATGATAAAGATGGAGTTTATACTTCTGCTGCTGATACAGCTGTAGATTGTGACGGAAGTAATACTGCTGATGTTGGAACTTGTACTTTAATTAGTGCAGGAACTGCTTTGGATCGAACAGCCAGTTCTGATCAATTATGTACAAATAGCTTAACTAACCCAACGGCTATTCGTATTAATACAAATACTAATTGTGCGACTGGTACGCAGAAGGAAGGAACTTATATCCTAGGTACAAGTGCAACGGCAGCATCAATTGCTGTTGGAACTAACTGGGCATATTATGATGGAAACGGGGACAATAATTATGACAATGGGGAGGATTTATACATCGAAAATGTTGCAGGGGAATTAACTTATTCAGCAAGTGCTGACACGCTCTTAGCTGGAACTGCTCCAACTAAGGGAACAGCTTTAGATTCGGCCAACCCCTGGGATGGAGCAACTCAACCAGTCAGATTTTACGACGGTGGAACAGTTGGAACTTGGGAATCAGGCAGTGATGCAATAATTCAAGATTTAGATGCTTCTGGTTGGTATAATGCAGATAAATTATCTTCAATAAAAATTTCAAATACAGGAACTGCAACAGATTCTGATATCAGTGCTATAAAAATATGGCAAGAAAGTGGAGCTACAGAAGGATTCCAAAGTGGTGAAGATACGCTAATAGGTAGTGATAGTTCTGGTACGAAGTTTACTGCTACTATAACTACAGGCTCAGCTACTGTTTTTACTTCTTCTTCAGCCAACAGAAGAATTTATGCAACAGTTGATATTGTAGCTAGCCCAACTAATGGAAGAACATTT
>Ga0315280_10007231_pt1 | contig 15002 bp, 16 predicted proteins | sample YL17G06_40_MG_FD_203697 | JGI IMG/M metagenome (GOLD analysis project Ga0315280, IMG submission 203697) | Sediment microbial communities from Yellowstone Lake, YNP, Wyoming, USA - YL17G06_40 | ecosystem: Environmental > Aquatic > Freshwater > Lake > Sediment | place: USA: Wyoming | collected...
AATTCTGATGGAAGTTCTGAACTCTTTAGTAGGTCGCTATCTGTAATTCCTGCCATGTATTGTGCTGGGAGTACGTAGCGGAGTTTGACTTGATTCATAGAAAAGCTTTGATTCAGCGAGAAATAGAAATCTGGAGTGAAGTAACAATCTGCCGGGGCCCATTCAGGGTTAAATGAACCAAGTCGCTTTGTAACTTTGATCGAGAAAATCCAACTCTCGTACGTCGCGTTCCAAAGTGGATTTTTGACTGTGGCTGTATATCCGTTCAAGTGTTGTCCGAGAAAGGTTTGCTTTGAGAAGCTTTCAGGAAATTTCTCGTGAGTCACCATCAGAATGTTGGGGCAGGAATTCGAGAATATGGTAAGATTGAAAGCCATGGAAAACCAGTCATCCTCGAAATTCCTTTTTTCCATCACAAGTTCGATCTGCAATAACGAAGGTGGAGGTTCGCTAGGGGTGGGCCAACTGAATATGTCCGTCTTTAATTGCTGTCCCATCATCCAATAGTTGGAATAGCGGTCTGCCCAAGGCCCGAACATGAGAATTGGCACAATTAGGAGTAGGATGACTTGGCGGCTTCGGACCAGATTTCTCATATAGCCCCCTAGCATAGAATATATGGTTGTGAAGATTTTAACCTAAAGGAGAGAAGGCAACTGTCAGTTGTCAACCTTAATCGCAGTTTCTGCATTCTGATGCTGATAGTTGTTCTAGTTCAAGCTCCATATTCTTGGCAAATTTGGGCTGCAGACAATTCGTTAGAAGGATACGTCAGAGCTTCGGTCATAAGCCTAAACATTCTTCCTGCGGTTGTTACAGTGGCAGTCTGGGGGCTTGCTGTCTTCTTAAATACAAACTTCGTAAGGATCGCGGCTTGGTACGGCGTCTTTCATTTGTGGCTGAAAGCCATCCAGATAATTGCCATCGTCTTGGCAATTGTACCTCTTAAAGAGATCGCTTCAGGTTCGTGGATTTTCACGCCTTCGTTGTATGCTTTCTTACCTCTAGCCTTTGTAGTCTGGCGTTACAAACAGGTGACATATTTAAGCCTAAAAGAGAAGGTACAGGCGTGCCATAGAGAGAAAGGAATTTCGAAGTGACCTTTTCCCTAAATTATAGAGCAACGAGGCCCTCCGGAGCAGCCGCTATGTTCGGACGTTCAATATAGTCGCTCCGCAAACGCCGACAGTTTCAGAGTCCAAATCGCACTGCCGGTACTGTACAGTACAAGTTATTTTCTCTGTTTACACTCTGATTAGGCTTTTCGCTTTGGCGAGGTCACGAGTTGCGCGTGCTGGGAGAAGCTACGACACCCTCAGTATCCAATTTCTCAAATGTTGGGCCTTGGGGCCTAGCCCGGTTCCTTGTGCGTAGACGACCTTTCCAGTGGTAAATCTCTCAAAGCCTTCTATCAAAGAAAGGAACTCTCGACCTCGACTGTGGATTCAGCAGTTCTAAGCTCCCTGACGACTCTGGGTCAACTCCAACATGATGGAGCTTTAGAGGATCGCGAGGGACCGCTAGAGAAGCGATGCTAAGCACGGTAGCCGTCGACGCCACAGCGCCTCTGAGTGCGTCGAGGCCGACTGTGTCGATGAGCGCCTTTCTGGCAATGTAGTCCAGTGCCGGTACATCCTTCTTCTCATATATGCTTGGATCCGCAAGGGCGAGCCACTGCCTTGCGTAGAAACTGGCTAGTAGAAGACTTCCAGAGCCCATCGCCGGGTCAACGACGCGCATGTGAAGCCTATCTACAGCGAGTCTCGCCAGCAAGTGCGCCGCTGGGAGTTTTGTGTAGAAAGTGGCGTAAGCTTTTCTGAATGTCTCTGAAAGGAGTCTCTGATAGACATAGGCCAGGATTTCCCATCCTGAATATCTGAATGCGTCAATGTTGCAAGAGATCGTGTCGTAAAGACTGGCTAGAAGCTGGTTCACAGACTGATCATCTGGCAATTGGTGGAGACATCCTAGGACTAGATCGATGGCCTCTACGTAATTTATCTTCTTGAGGTCTTCAAGTGCTTGAGTGACTCGTCGCACGTTGACGGGATCTACTATCTTCAATCGCGTGGGGAGGCGGCTTCGGGCTAACTCATAAACTATGAGGCAAGAGCAGCAAAGGGTGAAGAGTGTTTTTACAACTAGTTCCGCGCAGTCGCGCGGCTTCTCGAAACGCGAGCAGTCAATCTGAAAATCTTCAGCCTTACTGTTCCATTTTGTCAGCCAATCAGCATCCATGGGTACGCGGTTTGCGGATCCGTCAATGATAGTAACTAGAGTCTGCGCTAGCTCGGTTGGTCGTGGCTGACCTCTCATAAGCTTGTCTGCTAACTCATCTATTGCTTGCAAGATCTGCGCGGGGTTAGCTGGTTCTTCCCGCCACTCGATTAGAGGCAACAAACCTTCTTGAGCCCATTGCTGCAGACCAGTTGCCTTTGTTCTCGCAGCCAACCCAATGCCAAGGTCCGCTTGCTTGAGCAGATTTGGGATTTCGCTGTCGCTTAGCTTTGAAGCTGTCCGAATTAAATCTTCGGGATATATCACGAGGATAATATAATCAAAGCCGATGAAACTCGCGTCCTTGAAGCGCTCGTCGGCTCTATTTTCTAGCTTTTTCCTCGCATCTGCAGCGTCAAAGGTACCTCCTATCTCCGCCTCTCCAAGTACAAGGCCAAGCCTTGGATGCCGAGTCTCTAAATCGGGAACCCTTCTGCCCTTGAATCTTTCACCTCGGCACTCAATTCCCAACTGGCTTATGAGGGAAGCTAGGTGGGTGTTAAAGAACTCTTGTCTGCGTTTCTCATCTGATGGCAACATTTCACTCTCTAAATCCTCATCATCCAAGCCTTAAAGATCCTACGTAATGCTGGAACGTTTGATTGCCTCTTACAATGTAAGGCATATCGCATCATTTTCTGCTTCCGTACACTTTTTCCGCAGTTTCTATTGTGATAATTTGGTTTGAAATCAGTTCCTCAAAATCCGCTAGTAAAAATAGTCGACCTAAATACAGCCTCTTGAAAAGTAAATAGAGCAAGGCTTCGGATGTAAGCAACAGTCCTTTTGAAGATGTTTCTTTTTCGATATCGTTCATATTCTCTATTTTGTCGTACGAGTGCGCAACGAATGCGAAGTATATCTTTCCAATCCCTCTTTGCTCCTCTATTCTTCTTTTGGCATACTGAACGTAGTTTATCATCGCTCTCTTGTCTTTCGCGTCTAGAAAATAATTGAACCTGTTTTTGCAGTCATACGTAATGGCGAAATCTTTGGAGTATATGACGCCATCTGGATACTCGCCTTCTTTCTTATGTCCCATTTGCTCTGTTTCAAATCCAAGTGCGCTGAAGATCTCTGCGATTCTATCTTCATATTCAGGGTTGGAAATAGATTTTAGAATATCTTGGAAATACTTGCCTACCCAGTCTTGCCATGATGGTTGAGGTTTTTCTTCTAATAGTTGTTTCCAATCTAATGGCGGCTTTATACCGAATTCATCCAAAATGCGTAAGATTTTCTCTTGAGAGACGCTGAAAAACAGATCTTGAGTTCCTGTCTTGTCTAAAAGTTTCAGGCTTGTTATTTCTTCCATTCTCGCCATAAAATGGATGTCGAATCGTGGTTCCCCTTTTTCATTTTCATCTATGTTCCTTATAATGAGAAAGCATGGAGGTCGCTGACTAAAATTCCGTTCTTTCTGTTTGATGTATGCTCCTATTCCTGCTAATGGTAAACTGTTTTTTAAGTGCCGAATAGCCTCCATAGACCTTTTTGGGTATGGTGCTATCTTGTCGCTTTCCCAATAATCTGGCCTCCATGTCGTACACAAAACTAAGACTTCTTTCAATCAGCTCACCCTGAAGTTGAATTTTCGGTGCGCCGTCTCAACAAATGAATCTAAATACTCCTCCCAGATTCCCAGCGCTTTCTTCTCTTCTTCGTTCAGATAGCGCATCTCAGCTAACCTTGACAAAAGAAGATCTTTTATCGTTGCTGATAGCGAAGGGTCCATCCGATCTCTCTGCAAACGCTCCAGTATACGCCATAGCTTGCTTGGAAGGCTGATGGACCCAGCTTCAAACAGGTTCTTCTCGACCACTTGAGCGACCGGTCTCCCCGGCCTTCCAGCATCGCTGCCCATCGCTATCAAACAATACTATTCTCCTCGAGTTGATTAATATTCATCTCTAAGCCTTCTCAAGACTGCTTTTATAATTTCTAGATAGGAGCTAGCATCAACGCTGTAGACGCATAGCGTTTGCGTGATGCCAGCGATTCGATCCCGGGCCTAGCTTATAGGAGGATCTTCTCACGGCAAAGAATCGTTTAGGTAGATCATATATAGAGGAAGAAAAGAGCTTCAAAAGCTCAAGCGTGAAGAGCTGGATCAGATTTTTGTTTTTCTAGACTGTGAGAAGGTTCCTCCAGCATTCTCTCAAAGTGGTAGAGCGATTCGTTTCTTTCGACGACATCTGTCAAGATCTTCTCCGCTTCATTAGGTTTGCGCCATATGGCCTCAAGCGTCTCTCGAACCTCCTTCTCATTCCTAGAGGCGTTGCAGATTCTCTGTATCGTCACGTTGGGCTTACAACCGTGTTCCCTTAGCTTCTCGTTGAAGTCCGCCGCTTTCAGGAGGCTGATGTTGAGCCGGTTCGCGTAGGAAGCTAGGCTTAAGGCTTGATCGTTTACGACCACGTTCTCCTTAGGATTGAAAGCGGAAGCAGCGAATACCCCCGTTACACCTTGCTTCAATTGACGGCCTTCAGGTGTATCGACGCCGAAATCGCTGCTCCAGCGGAGAACATTCATGAAGTCGTCCACATCCCGTCTACGCACTAGACCCCATTTGCATGATAGCACATATGTTGTCGGTGGCGAAAACAAGCCTGGTGTAACAGTCCAGACGCGGTCGACCTCCGCGTTGCTTACGCGTCCGCCAATACTTTTTATGAGGTGGAGAGTTGTTCGCCTCGGATCCATTCCACCGCTTCTGTGCGCTTGTTCACGGAAGCTCGCGCCCATGGTGAACTTGTCGACGAACCATTCAACCGCCGCCTCCCAATTATGGCCGATCCTGTTGTCGCGGCCTTTCTCGATACGAATGTAATTCTCCTTCATCGCGATGGCGGCCTGTAGATCTTCTGGCGCCATCGAGGCATGATAGAAATACCTGTAATTGTTGAAGAGCTTCAACTCCTTAAGGTCTGAGTAGAGCTGTAGGGCTCTTTGAATCGCGCCTTCCAACTCGTGGTCTGAGCATCCCAGTTCATGCGCAATGTAGGATTGCGCAATAATATCGCGGGTCTTCGTCGCCGCCAGTATCATATCGCGAATCCGATGGACACGTTCGATTATTGGACTAGTGGCTGCTCGGCCCTCAAGCGCCCTATCCGTTCTTCTAACGGCCTCTGTAATTGCGTCTTCCCTTGACAGGTTCGGGTCTAACCAGGCTAGGAGGTAGCCTTCCTTGAAGGGTGTCTGCCTATCATGCATCCTGTACCCCCTCACGTAGATGAGGCCTCGCCTCTCGAACCGCCTCACATTCGACATAACATCTGAGACTCGCACCCCTAAACCCTTAAGCGCATCAACGATATCCTTAGAGAAGAACGCGCGGTCGCGATGCTCCTTGAGGAATTCGAGAATCAGCCTCGCCTTGCTCTTCGGATGGCGCCCACCGCGCAAGGCTTGATGTTCGACGAATTTTACGCCATCAACCTCAACATGGCTGCGAGTCTCTTCTTTGGGCTTGAGAAGGTAGAGGTAGTATGAGCGCAGGTTGATTCTCACGCCCAACCGACCCTTCAATACGCGACAGGTTTCACGGATCGGCTTCTCAGCGCGGAGTATCAACCCCTTATGCCAACATCTCCGAAGACACGCCCAGACCGCCCCGTGACCCAAGCCAGTAAGCTTCACGACTTCCCTATGGGAATGCGACCTCCCATCCGAGAAACATGCCAAGACTCGCCTCTCGGTAGGATGCCAAACACCTGCCAACCGTCGCCCCCATATGCTCAAGGGAGGTTGACAGATTTAAACGTTCAACCGAATCAGGAAAGCCAAGCAAAAACCTAGCGTTGAAAAATATGACTTTCAGCTCAAAAAAAGCTCAAAACAAGCTCGGATCGCACTTTTTTGATGGCGGGTCCGGAGGGAATTGAACCCTCGACCTTCGGGTTAAGAGCTTCAGCCTAGTCTTCAACCTTTCAGCCTAGACCGCTGCTCTACCTGACTGAGCCTTCCGGTCAGCGCTTCTACGCTTAACTTACGGACCCAGGAACCCGCCAGTAGAGCTTACACAACAGTTTTTCTAATAACTCTTTCTTTTGTGGATCCGGTTACAGCTACTTCCTCTGTCGCATTCGTTTGATCTCTAAGAGTTTTCGCAAGTGTTCTTTCTCTTGGCCGATTATTTCGTTAATCGTTTCATATCTTGACTCTGGAATGAAGCTCTTCATCTCATTATAGAAAAGTATTGAGTCTTTCTCCAATCCTATCGCTGTGTCGAGTGCTGCCGTGGGGGTCTTGAACTTCTTTGCGAGGAGCTGCCCAGATCTTTCTTTCGTGAATATGTTCTCTTCCGCCAGAGCTCTCACGTAGTTCAAGTATTCGCCTAGATACGACTCATAAGCGGGCTTGAATTCTCCAACTCTCGTTTGAATCTTCCTGAATGAGTTTCTATGCTTTCTCTCTTCTCCTGCCAAAAACTCAAACGTTTCTTTGACTTGGAGGTTCTTCGTCGCATTCGCCAGTCGCGTGTAGAAGTCCTCTCCATTCTCTTCTATCTTGATCGCTAAGCCGACTATCTCTCCTACCTCAATCAGCCTTGGCATTCCGCTCATTCCCTCTTGAAAATTGTCTTAACATTTGGGGCTATAAACAGTTTACTTATGAATACGCGAAGATTATCTTTCAGCGCCGCCACTATTCTTCTAAATCTAGTTGCGCTATTTGCATTATGATGGCTTATCGAGAGGGAGGTTTGATGGCGGGTCAATTGAAGTTCATCGGGCTGGGTTTGCATAGTGAGCTTGGGATATCGATGCATGGATTGGGGGAAGCTAAGGAAGCTGATCTGGTCTTGGCTGAATTCTATACGAGTTTGATGCCTGGGCTTTCACTACAGCGGCTGGAGAAGCTTCTAGGAAAACCTGTTAAGGTTCTGTCTAGGTCGGATGTCGAAGAGAAGGCTGAGCAGACGATATTGAGTGAAGCCAAATCCAAGAGCGTAGCTTTCCTCGTTCCAGGAGACCCTATGGCAGCCACAACTCACTTGGATCTGAGGCTGCGAGCTGAGAAGGCCGGCATAAGAACGAGCATAGTCCACGGAACATCAGTAACATCTGCTGTTTCAAGCGCAATCGGTCTACAGAACTACAAGTTCGGTCGGACAGTGACAATTCCAATCGTCGAGGCAGGGAATATGCCTGAGTCGCCCTACGATTTCATCAAAGAGAATCTCTATAGGGGGTTGCACACCCTCGTCCTACTTGACATAAAGGCGGAGGAGAAGACCTATATGACGATACCTCAAGCTCTTAGACAGCTTCTCGTCCTAGAAGAAAAGAGAAGAGAGAATGTCATAACGAGTCAGACTCTTGCAGTCGGTGTTGCTAGAATCGGCGCAGAAAATATGAGGATCAAAGCAGGTAGAGTTGAACGCTTGCAACTGTACGATTTCGGCAGTCCGCCCCATTCTATGGTCGTTCCGGGAAAACTACATTTCATGGAGGCTGAGGCGTTGCAGATTCTTGCTGGTGCTGAGAGGAATTATTTGGAACAGAATATTTAGGCGAGGTTTATTGCATGATTGAGGATGCGAAGGAGTGTTCTAAACGATACATAGCGGCTGTTGAAGCTACTCTGTCGGAGTTGAAGCCTATAACCATGCCTGCGATTATTACACGAAGGGATGTAGAGCGAGTAGTTGAGGTTGCAAAGAGAGATCTTTCCGATTCTAGATATTATGGCGAAACTGGGAAGGCTGTTACCTCTCTAGCCTCAATCTCATATGCTGAAGGGCTTCTCGATGCGCTTGGATTTCTGAAACTTGGAGAATTTTCATGGCCTCAAGAGTTAAAGACGAACAAGAACTCTTGAGCCTACGTTAAACTGATAAGCTCGGCTGCGAAACATTTTCACTTCAGACCGTGTATAGTCCGTTGGTCTTCAGAAGGAGATCATGATGTCTATGATGTCTAAAGCAAAAGTCGTTCTCGCAACTGGAGCATTTGATCTTCTGCACTATGGGCATTACCGCTTCCTCGAAGAAGCGAAGAAGGCTGGCGGAAGGAACTCTAAGCTCATAGTTATCATCGCCAGAGACAAGACGATTAAGAAAAGGAAAGGTAAGAGGCCTATTCTTCCTGAGGATCAACGTAGAGCGCTTGTTGAAGCTCTTAAGCCAGTTGACCAAGCGATTCTGGGCTATGAGGAAATGAATATCGAAGCAGTGGTAAAGAAGATCAAACCAGATATAATCGCGGTCGGCTATGATCAAAGTGATATGCGCAAAACCGTTGAAGCAATCCTTCGGAAAGGCAAGTCTAGAGTCAAGATTGTTCAGATCGGTAGATTCGGTTCAGTTGACCTGAACAGTTCCTCAAAGATAAAGAGGAGGGTTATTGAGGAGTGGAGATGAACACTCGAACCTTGACTGAATCTCCATCCTTCAGTCCCAATATTTCCCTCAAATTCTTCGGAGCTACTATCTCTAAGACATCTTCCCCATAGTGGGTTCTCAACGCAGTAATGACGATTCCGTCAACCCTATCGTTTACCCTAGCTCTATAGCATTTGACTTGACCGAAGCTTCTCATCCCATTCATGAAGCCTTCCAATGTTATGGATGGATAGGTATCAAGGAGCTTTCTTTCTCTTTGACTCTGTTTCTCAACCTTCAAGTTCAATGTCCCAGGATACGGGTCGAATCCCAGTTTCTCAATGAACTGCCTCCTATAGCCCGGCTGACTGACGTAATATGCTCCTTCACCCAGTCCACTGAAAACTTCTCCTTCTATCAAGACTTCTCTCTTGGGTCCTTCGAAGATTCTTTGAAGCGTCAAGTACATCAAGCTCAACTGTTCAGCGCCTTCAGGCGTAATCTGTATAAGCTCGCCTCTTGCAGCTTTCATCCTCTTGATATGTCCAAGTTTCTCAAGCTCGATAAGGTGCCTTGAAGCGGTCTGTTGAGAGAAGCCCAGTTTCTTAGCGATCTCCGTTGTTGTGCAATTTGCCTCCCCTATGCTTCCCGCCGCCTCAGCAATCTTGTATAATGTGATCAACAAGCCAGGTTTCGTGATCTCACTTCCAACCTCCTCATAACCGCTAGCTTATGCGCCACCCTCAAAGGTTCAGGACTGCCATTAATCGTGCAGTTTGAGGTTATTCTTAAAGCGTCTTCAAGAGAGATTTTATGGCCGATACTGATGTAAAGCATTTTTCCACTTCCTCTAGCGGCGAACACTTTACCAAGCACATCTCCATCCTCGCCATAGAGAAAGTCTCCTTTGATCTCACCGTAGAGTCTACTCTTAGCTACTCCGATAGTCGCTGAGTCAAGAAGGACTCCTACGTGGCTTGCTAAACCGAACCTTCTTGGGTGGGCTATCCCTTGACCGTCAACTAGATAGACATCCGGCTTCAGCTTCAGCTTCTTGGCGGTCTTAACCATTATGGGTGCCTCTCTAAATGCGAGAAATCCCGGGATGTAGGGCATCGTAACCTTCGTTAAAACCGTGATTGTTTCAAGAGTCTTTAAGGTCTCGTAGTCAACTATCGCGCAAGACCCTATCGCTTTACCGTCAAAATAGGCTACGTCGAGGCCTCCGATCCTCCTCAACCTGCTTGGGAGGAAGCTCCTCTTCTCCACTCTCTTTGAGAGCCTACTCTGCAATGCGATGGCTTTCTCTACAGAGAATTTGCGGAGAGCCTGCAAGTCTCTATTTTTCCTTGATCCTCTTATCCAAGCCTCTAATCGCTTTCTCGAGAGACATCCTTCTTATCTCGGTAACTACGTCTCCTCTAGTTATCTCCACTATCTTTCTCGCTACATCCATCTTTCTCCGGAACATCGGAATTATGGCTGCATGATTGAGCGAGATGAGATCTTCATAGATGTTCTCCATTAGTTTGAGCATCTTCTCAGCTTCAACAGCCCTCCCTTTCCTGAGGAAATTCAGGGTCATTCTTCGGAGCTCGCCGATGAAGTCAAGAAGTCCAAGAATGTATGGGGTTGATTCTACACCTATCTTCTCGAGTGAAGGCAACTTTCCTTCTTGAATTATGTGGAAGAGAAGCTTAGCTTCCGTGTACTCCTGGTACGCGACTACGACGTTACCTGAATTCCTCAGTTCAGGACTGCCCTTGAGGAATCGCTCGATCTCTCTGAGCGAGTTTTCAGCTTGATGAAGAGTCTCTTTAGCTTTCTTCAGATCGCCTCTATGCATCATAATGATTGCCATATCTGAAAGTCTAGTGGCAAGTCTTGAAACTTCAAGCGTCTTCTCTCGAAGTGAATCATACTTCTCTAGATCAACCTGAATCTTTTCTAAATCTTTAGGCATCAAGCTCTGCACGACCGATTCTCAGCGTATAAAGCTAGTCGTTTCCTCGCATAAATTGTTTTGATGGGACGCTATCTGGCAAGACTTGTCGGCTTCTGGAGCTTGCTCAGAAGGACAACTCTACTATCGCTTGACTCGGCGAGTATGTTGTAGTTCAGCTCACGCGCCAGCTCGATGGAGAACCCCTTGATCTCTTCGTGGCTGGGCATATTCTCAAACCCAAGCCGTTGCCTCGAATAGCCCACATATACATATGCTTTAGCCTCGACATAGACGGGAGCTGCATTCTTAATGAGTTTGGCGTAGCCAGCTGCATTCTTCAGGTTGACTCCACGAACGAGCGTGAGCCTTACCACCGTAGGATTCTTGAAGCTGGGGATCAAATCAAGCGTCTTCTTCACCTTCTCCCATGCATTTGGGATGTGCGGTCTGCACGTCTTCAAGAACGTTCTTTCATCAGGCCCAGAGAGAGAGACATAGAGCTGTGAAGGCTCAATCGACAGCTTAGCTAGCTTTTCAGGCATAGTTCCATTACTGACTAAGAAAGTCGTGAAACCTCTCTTGCGGTATTCTCCTAATAGGCCTTCGAGTCGAGGGAAAAGGGTCGGTTCCCCGTCCAGACTTACAGCTGCATGCTTAGGGTTCAGTGCTTCTTGATACTTCTCTCCGCTAAGCCTTCCGGTTAAGACATGGCTCTTGTAACCGCTCAAGATCTTCCTTTGAGCTCTTACACATCCGTCGACGATGGTCTCAGGGTCATCTATGCTGGAGGTATCCCATGAATCCCATCTTACGCCTATGTCCTCGGGCTGGATACGCCAACAGAAGACACACCTCATATTGCATGCGAGCGTAGGCGTCATTTGTATACAACGGTGGGTTTGAATGCCATAGAAGAGCTGCTTATAGCACGCCCGACCGTAGACCAAGCTCTGATGCAGCCATCTACACTTCTTTACGGCTGAACTGCTGCCCACAAGCTGATACTTCTGTCGTCTGAAGACCTCCACCATGGTCTTCGGTAGGGCTTCCTGCATAGGCTCAGGCTCGCCTAGGTCTTACATTCGTCCTAGATATGGGCTTTATCTGCCGGAGTTCTCCAGATTACACCTTTCCTACGTAAAACATCTATATGCCGGCCAAAAAAAGAAGTAGGGAGATTTACGAAGTCCAGAATCATCCGGTTGTTTGGGCTGGTGGCGGCGTTTCAACAGGAGGCGGCGCAGGCGGAGGGGCTGGTGGCGGCGCTACTTTCTTAATAGGCTTCTTCTTGACAACCTTCTTCTTGACGACTTTCTTCTTAACCTTCTTCGGCAAATCTCGTATCCTCTTACTTTTCTTGGGTTTCCTCGAATTTTCACAAAAATCGAATCCAAAGGGAAGACCCTAAAGAGAATGTGCGTTTCAGAAATTTAAAGAGTTCGTGTGTATTCTCGTGAATGACGCTGAGTTCTATCGCGTCTCCACTGCATTTCAGACGGATACTTGTCCTTCAGCGGTGTTTTGAGCTGTGACTGCAGCCGCGATTGCCTCAAGATTCTATAGGGTGAATCATTGACTAGATAGTGTGGAGGGGGTTCAAGTGCCGATCATAACCTTGCTATCAGATTTCGGGTTGAAAGACAGCTATGTGGCTCAAATGAAAGCCGTTATCCTATCCATATGCCCTAAAGCAACTGTGGTTGACATAAGCCATCAAGTTGAGAGGCACAATCTGAGAATGGGCGCCTTCATACTGGCCTCAGCCGCGCCCTACTTCCCAGACGGGACCATACATGTAGCGGTTGTAGATCCAGGTGTAGGTGGCGAAAGGAGGCCAATCTTGATAGAGGCGAACAGGAGCTTCTATGTGGGTCCAGATAACGGCTTACTGTTCTTGGCCGCGAAGATTGATGGAATAAGGAAAGTCTACCATACAGTTGAAAGGCGGTTCATGGCGGAGGAGATTTCTGCTACGTTTCACGGTCGAGACATTTTCGCTCCAGTTGCGGCCCACATAGCGAACGGCGTCAAGCCTAGCACAATTGGTAGAATGATAACTGACTTCGTGGTGCCCGAACACTCTGAGGCTAGGATAGAGCGGCGGGCTGTCGCTTGTGAAGTAGTGCACATAGATGGATTCGGGAACGTAGTGACGAATCTTCATTCTAGGGATCTAAGTAAGACGGTCATGCGTTATGGGTCGGGGTTCAAGTTGAAGCATGATGGCAAGAATGTTGAGTTGAAGTTCTGCAGAACGTATTCAGACGTCCAAGTGGGCGCTCTATTAGGTTTAATCGGGAGCCACGGCTTCTTGGAGATAGCTGTCAATCAAGGAAGTGCTGCGAAAAGGCTTGAGGTGACTCAAGGGAGCAAGCTTAAGCTTTCTTGACCATGTTCGGCTTGTCGGTTTGGTTCAATTCCATAATCCTCTCTGGGCCATGTATCTTGATGATGAATCTTGCCACAGTCTTCGGCACAAGCTGCATCCAATTTTCATTTGAGAGTATTCTCCTTCGAATCTCCGTGGCTGAGTAGATATCTCTGTCGAAGAACGGTATTCCCTCTACCCTGAAGCCAGATTCTTTGAAGAGCCTTGAAGTCAAAGGTTCATTCGTGAAGACAATATCGAAGTTGGGCGTGTAAGAGCTTGCGTGGGCTACCCAAACCTTATGGACATTGATATCTGGGACAGGGATAATGTAGTACGAAGCCGGATCTATCTTGGATTCATTCAATGCTAAGCGAATCATAGTCACCCTTTCGCCGGCTGTGAAAGGGTTCTCAAGGGCATGGCTGTATTGAGCGCTACCGACCAAGATAACGAGTTCATCGGCTCTCTTGAGGGTGTACTTGACGGCGTGGAGATGACCGAGGTGAAACGGCTGGAATCGCCCAACGAATAAGGCTCGAGAGGCTTTCTTCTGCATAAAGTTCATCTGCCTTTAGGTTTCCACAAACTCCCAAGCGAGACTCTATCTCCTTCAAACTTTACGCCTTCTCTCTTCAATAGCTCAGACTTCACTTTGCTACCGAGGGTCTTTCCGATACTTGAGAGCCCATAGTTGCCAACGCGTAGGGTCGAAGGCACAACCCTGTGGCATGGAACAAAGAGAGGAAACGGGTTAGTAGCCATGGCGTTGCCAACAGCCCTTGAAGCATGTCTATTTCCCAGCATTGATGCTACCCCACCGTAAGTCAAGACGTAGCCTCTCGGTATAGATCTCACCAGTTCATACACTCTTCGAGTGAATCTTGGAATTGTATTCAAATCAAGTTTGACTCTAGTTGATCCTCTACCAGAATATATCTCGTTCAACGCTTTCAAAGCTCGAAGGGTGTATGTGTCACTTCGAAGCCTTGCCTTCCCGTTCCTTCGGATACTGCTTTTCACGTCAGCAATAGCCTTATTCTTATTCCTCGGACGGAACCCGGAAGCCAATACCCTCCCTTTACTATCCAGAGCAACAGTGAACCAAACGCCATTAAGCTTTCGAGAATCCAAACTTATCAAGACGTTAACATCCAATCTCTTGATTAAGGTCAATAATCTACTAAACTCTTGATTTAAGCTTAGGGATACTTCATGGATAGAATAGAGGTCGACGGAAGCACCCTAGAAGGCGGAGGCCAGATGCTCCGTATGTCAGTCGCACTCTCAGCGGTAACAAGGAAGCCGATTCGAATATACAATATACGAGCGAAACGTTCGCCTCCAGGTTTGAGAGCTCAACATATGAATGCTGTCCGTGCATTGGCCCAATTGGCTGATGCCGAAGTGACAGGTCTAGGGATAGGCTCGAAAGAGATCGAGTTCGATCCCGGTTCACTTGAAGGCGGAAGTTTCAAGATAGATGTTGGGACAGCAGGCTCCACAAGCCTGATCCTTCAAGCTCTTATGCCCGTTATGTCTTTCTTGCCTTCGAAGACTTTCGTTGAGATAATAGGTGGAACAAACAATCCGATGGCTCCAGCGGTCGACTACTTGCAAGAAGTTCTCCTGCCAGTAGTCTCGAAGATGGGATACAAGGGTTCGATCGAGCTTCTACGGAGAGGCTTCTATCCGAGAGGGCAAGGCATGGTCAGAGCTGCAGTGGAACCGATTAAGACTTTCAAGCCGATTGTAGTAGAGAGGCTTGGTGAAATCGAAGAGATTGGAGGCATCTCCTACAGTTCAAGACTGCCTGCGCATATTGTCGAACGTATGGCCAGAAGCGCGGAGAGGGCCTTGGCAGAAGCAGGCTACAAGAACGTGAAGATAGATTTGGAAGCCTTACAAGCGAATCATGGGAGATGTGCAGCCGATCCGGGATGCGGAATAGTCTTGTTCGCGAAGTCGAAGGAAGGTGCGATAGTTGGGGCTGACAGCTTGGGCGAGCTTGGGAAACCTGCGGAGAAAGTGGGAATGGAGGCGGCTGAAGAACTCTTGAGACAGTTGGTGGCTGAGGCGCCTGT
>Ga0315280_10007232_pt1 | contig 14999 bp, 16 predicted proteins | sample YL17G06_40_MG_FD_203697 | JGI IMG/M metagenome (GOLD analysis project Ga0315280, IMG submission 203697) | Sediment microbial communities from Yellowstone Lake, YNP, Wyoming, USA - YL17G06_40 | ecosystem: Environmental > Aquatic > Freshwater > Lake > Sediment | place: USA: Wyoming | collected...
ATCCCCAAAGGAAGCCTGGAAAATGCCACGATTGAACTCTTCAGGAAATCCGGCTGGAAGATCCAGGTGAGTTCACGTAATTATTTCCCCGATATTGACGACGAAGAGATCACCTGCACGCTGGTACGTGCGCAGGAGATGTCCCGGTATGTTGAAAATGGGACCCTGGATGTAGGCCTGACCGGGAAAGACTGGATCATGGAGAATGATTCAGATGTGGTGGTGGTGTCAGATCTCATCTATTCCAAGGTGAGTCAGAAGCCTGCCCGGTGGGTGCTGGTGGTGAAAGAGAATTCCTCCATCAATAAGATTGAAGACATGAGGGGCAAAAAGATTTCAACCGAACTGGTCAACTTCACCAGGAACTATTTCGCCGGGCGGAATATCCCGGTGGAAGTGGAGTTCTCCTGGGGCGCTACCGAAGCAAAGGTAGTGGAAGAGCTCGTGGATGCAATCGTTGAAGTAACGGAAACCGGGAGCACCATCAGGGCGAACGGTTTGAGGATTGTCTGTGAGCTGATGGAGACGAACACCCAGCTCATCGCCAATAAAAAATCATGGAAGAACCCCTGGAAGAAAGAAAAGATCGAGCAGATCGCCCTCCTGTTAAAAGGCGCGCTCCAGGCCGATGGCATGGTTGTCCTTAAAATGAATGTCCCGAAGGATAAACTGCAGGGCGTTATCGATATCCTTCCCTGTCTTAACGCACCCACCGTTTCAAATCTCTACCAGAAGGACTGGTTCTCTGTGGAGACCGTGATTTCAGAGGCAAAGGTAAGGGAGCTCATCCCCCGGCTGCAGAAACTCGGCGCAGAGGGGATTATCGAGTTCTCACTCAATAAGGTGATCTAACCTCCGTTTAAACTCTTCAGGGGTGATACCGCTCACGTGCAGCCTCTTTCGGCGTGCAGTGTGACCGGCGATGATCTCGATCGCGTCCCTCTTCAATCCGAGGGCGCGGGCAATACAGTCAATACAGGCCTGATTTGCCTTCCCTTCAACCGGAGCAGAGGTGACTCTGACCTTCAGACAGTCTCCGTGCAGGCCGGCGATTTCATTCCTGCTTGCCCGTGGCTGGAGGAAGACTTCAAAAACGACCCCTCCTTCGCCCGCCTGAAGCTTGAGCACTACTGTTCATCCTCTTCCTGCATCTCCAGATCAAGCATCTTGAGGTGAGATTCCACCATAGACCTGAGGGCTGTTTCGAACTGAATCTTTCTCTTTCTCAGATCCAGGAGCTCTTGCCTGACCTGTGCAAGGCGCTGATGATTTTCTGTGATGATCCTGTCTGCCTCTGCCCTGGCCTGAGAGACCACGAGCTCGGCTTCCTTCTCCGCATTGGCCTTGAGATCTGCAGCAATCTTCTGGCAGCTTACCATAGTATCGTTGATCACCTTCTCCCTGCTCCGGAAGGCTTCAATCTCATCTCTCAGCTTTTTGATCTCCTCTTTCAGGCCCATATTCTCCCGGATGAGAGCGTCCATCTCCTCGGCTACGACGTCAAGGAAGGCATCAACCTCCGCCATGTCAAAGCCTCGGAACTTTACTCTGAACTGCTGCTGTTCAATATCTACCGGCGTAATCTTCATAGTTTCACCTCATCCTCATGGCGATATCCTCAAGGGTTCTCACCAGAAAGGCATCAAGAAAAAAGATGGCTAATAACACCACAACAGGGGAGATATCAATCGGTATGCCTCCCAGAGGGAGAAAACGACGGACACGGTAGAGCACCGGCTCAGTAACCTGATAAAGGAAGCGGACAACGGGGTTGTACGGGTCAGGATTCACCCAGGAAATGACAGCACGAGCGACTATCAGCCACATATAGATCGTAAGCGCCCAGTGGATAATGGCAGCCAGAGCGTGTATAAGGTTACCGATGATGAACATGCTCCCCTCCCTACATTTGGTTGCGCTGGTAGATGATCCGCAACCCTTTTAGAGTGAGGTTCTCATCTACCTCTTCAATCGTTTCTGATTCAGATGCAATGAGATGGGCGAGCCCGCCGGTGGCAATGACCATAGGATCCGTCTTCACTTCCTGTTTCATCCGGTTGACAATTCCATCCACAAGAGCAATGTACCCGAAGACAATGCCTGACTGCATGCTGGCAACGGTGTTCTTCCCCACCACCGTTTTGGGTTTGATGAGCTCCACCCGGGGGAGCTTGGATGCACGCTGGAACAGGGCTTCGCTCGAGATGGAGATCCCCGGAGCAATCGCCCCTCCCATATATACCCCGTCAGGTGAAATGTAATCAAAGGTGGTAGCAGTGCCAAAATCTACGACGATCAGGCTTTTCCTGTACTTTTCGTAGGCAGCCACCGCATTAACAATCCGGTCTGCACCAACCTCTTCCGGGTTATCATAGGATATGGTCATACCTGTCTTGATCCCCGTCCCTACGATCAGAGGGGTAATTTCAAAATATTTCGCAGACATTTCCTCCAGCATGTTGAGCATGGGTGGAACCACACAGGAGATGATAATTGCCTTTGTATCGCCCAGGGCTAAACCGCGGGCTGCAAACAGGTCTTTCAGGATCATACCATATTCATCGCTGGTACGTCTCTGTTCAGTCACAATCCTCCACTGGATAACCAGGCTATCGCCCTGATAGCACCCCAGCACGATATTCGAGTTTCCCACATCCATAACCAGGAGCATGGAGCTATCTCCTTTTCACCATGTTAACGATTTCGAGACTAAAGTCCCTGGCAGGAGCAGAGTGGGTAAGCGCTCCCATGGAGATAAAATCCACACCGGTCTTTGCCACCTTTTCTACAGTATCTTTATTAATATTTCCTGAGGCTTCAAGCAAGGTTTTATGTTTTACCATCTTCACTGCCTTTCGCATGGTATTGAGATCCATGTTGTCGAGCAGGAGAACATCGGCGCCTGCCTCCAAGGCAGTCCTGACCTCGTCTAAGTCATTCACCTCAACCTCAACCCTCAGAAAACGGGAGGCTTTTGCCTTGGCCCGCGTCACAGCCTGTTTAATTCCTCCGGCAACAGCAATGTGGTTTTCCTTGATAAGGATACCATCAAACAGGCCAAAACGGTGATTATACCCTCCCCCAACCTTGACGGCGTACTTTTCCAAAGCCCTGAGTCCAGGGGTAGTCTTACGGGTATCGAGAAGCCTGACCGGATACTTCTTTATCTTCTGCACGATCTCACTCGTAGACGAGGCAATACCTGAAAGATGCTGGAGAAAGTTCAAGGCAACCCTTTCACCCTTCAGGATTGAGCGGGCATCGCCTCTCAGTTCCGCAACAACCTTGCCCTTCTTAACCTGCTCACCATCTTCAAAAAACCATGTACACGTTACTTTCGGATCCAGGGTTGCAAACACCCGGGAAAATATTTCTCTGCCGGCAAGCACCAGATTCTCTTTGGCGAGCAACCTGGCTTTCACCTCTGTCTTTTTTCTCACCATGAGAGAAGTGGTTACATCACCCGGGCCGATATCTTCTTCTAATGCTGTTTTGATTATGCCTTTGAGATTCATTCTTTCAAACTCATTAAAATCAAATCCGAAATCCGAATATCGAAACTCGAAACAAACGAATTCAATTTTCTAAATTCAAAATCCGTTCTGTTTTGGTCATTTGTGTTTTGATCATTTGTATTTGTTTCGAATTTCGTGCTTCGAATTTAGAATTTTTTACTTTAGCTGCTCTATCTTCATGAGCCGGTTTAAGAGTTTCTCTTTTTTCTCATTCAGTGCTTTCCCCTCTTCTTCCACCTTCTCCACCACTTCCCTTGGCGCCTTCCTGAGGAAATCAGGATTGGAGAGTTTTTTCTCTATCTGCCTGAGTTCCTTTTCTACCTTTTCCAGATCCTTCTTGAGTCTCTTTTTCTCCTCCTCAATATTAATCACACCTTCTAAGGGGACAAATATTTCCATAGTGTGGACAAGGGCAACTGCAGCAAACCGTGGCCTCTCGCCTTGTTTTTTCACCGTTACCTGATTCACCCTCGCTAAATTTTTCACATACTCCTGGTGGGCCATGATGAGGTCTGCAGTACCCTTATCTCCGGCAAAAAGAATGGCATCAACCCTGTCTGACGGTGCAATCCCCATCTCCGCCCGGATGTTTCTGATGGCCGTGATAACCTCGATCAGCACACCCATCTCCTGCTCTGCCCGCTCATCCAGAAATTCCTGGTCGCACTTCGGAAAGGCCGTAATCATGATACTCCCGCTACCCGGGTTGAATTTCTGCCAGATCTCCTCGGTAACAAAAGGCATAATGGGGTGAAGCAATTCTGTGACCGTGACCAGAACCCTCCTCAGGAGATACTGCGAGGTCGCTTTCCTCATCCGGTCTTCTGCCTGATACAGACTCAGCTTGCTCAACTCCACATACCAGTCGCAGAATTCGTGCCAGATGAACTGGTAGAGAGAGGTTGCAGCCTCGTTGAACTTATAGTTCTCGATCGCCTCTTCAACCTCTGAGATGACCCGGTTCAACCGGCTTACGATCCACCGGTCAGCAAGGGTGAAGGACTCCGGATCGAGAGTAAATTCCTCCGCTCTGAAATCTGCGAGGTTCATGGCGGTGAAGCGTGAAGCGTTCCAGAGCTTGTTAACAAAGTGCCGGTATCCCTCAATCCTTTCCTCAGAGAGCCTGACATCCCTGCCCTGAATAGCTAAAGCGGCCAGGGTGAAGCGGAAGCTGTCTGTTCCGAACTTGTCGATCACCTCCAGAGGATCAATCACATTGCCCTTGGATTTGCTCATCTTCTGTCCCTCGACGTCACGAACCAGGGCATGGATATATACATCCCTGAAGGGGACCTTGCCCATGAATTTCAGGCCCATCATCATCATGCGGGCAACCCAGAAGAAGAGGATATCAAATCCGGTAACGAGAACTGACGTGGGGTAGAAGAGTAATAGTTCTTTCGTCCTGTCAGGCCATCCCATGGTGGTAAATGGCCAGAGAGCGGAACTGAACCAGGTGTCAAGAACATCATTATCCTGTTCAATCGTCTTCATTCCGCAATGGGAGCACTTCTGGGGGTCCTCCCTGGCTACGGTAATTTTCCCGCACTCCCGGCAATACCAGGCGGGAATTCGGTGTCCCCACCAGATCTGGCGGGATATACACCAGTCGCGGATGTTTTCCATCCATTCGAAATAGGTCTTCTCCCATGCCTGGGGGATAATCCGGGTTTCCCCCTTTCTCACCGCCTCCACTGCCCTTTCAGCAAGCGGTTTGACCTTTACAAACCACTGGAGCGACAGGTTTGGCTCCACCATGGTCTTACACCGGTAGCAGTGTCCCACCTGGTGAAGATACTCTTCCACTTTCCTGAGGAGCCCGTTTTCCCTCAAGTCCTCTAATACCTTCTTTCTGCAATCAAACCGGTCAGTGTTCTGGTACCTGCCGGCTTCTTCGCTCATCAGCCCGTCATTGTCTATCACCTTCACCATATCTAAATGGTGTTTAAGACCGATCAAAAAATCATTAGGGTCATGGGCTGGGGTAATTTTCAGCGCACCGGTACCAAAATCGGTTGTCACGTACTCGTCAGCAATAACCGGGATCTTCTTGTTAACGAGGGGCAGGATGACCTCTTTTCCTATCCAGTCCCGGTAGCGCGGATCTGACGGGTTTACTGCCACAGCCGTATCACCCAGCATGGTCTCCGGCCGGGTAGTAGCGACAACCAGGGCGCCATTTCCATCTGCCGAGGGATAGGCGATATAGTAGAGGTTCCCCTTGACCTCTTCATGCTCCACCTCAAGATCAGAGAGTGCGGTGTGGCAGCGGGGACACCAGTTGATGATGTAATTATCACGGTAGATCAACCCTTCCTCATAGAGCCGCACAAAGACTTCCCTTACCGCCTTCGAGAGGCCTTCATCCATGGTGAAGCGCTGCCGGCTCCAGTCACAGGAGGCGCCGAGTCTCATCAACTGCTTGATAATAATTCCCCCGAACTCCTCCTTCCACTTCCAGACTCTCTCTACAAACTGCTCTCTTCCGATATCCTTCCGGCTCTTCCCTTCCAGGGCCAGCTGCTTTTCCACCACGTTCTGGGTAGCAATCCCGGCATGGTCAGTACCCGGAACCCAGAGTACATTGTATCCCTGCATCCTTTTGTACCGCACCAGGATGTCCTGAAGGGTATTGTTCAGGGCATGGCCCATGTGGAGTGAACCGGTAACATTGGGCGGGGGAATTACAATAGAAAATGTCCGGTCCGAACCGTTCTCATCTGCCCGGAAATAGTCCTTCTCCATCCAGCAGGCGTACCACTTCTGCTCTACTTCATGGGGATGGTACGACTTATCCATTTCTTGAGTCATGCAATGCCCTTTACTTCACTCTCAAATGGTTACAAATAGGGTTCCAGGGTTCATAAGACCGAAGGCCGCTCTTGCGGTAATCCTTGGGCGAGGCACCGCCTCGCCCCTACACCCTTGACTCCTTGCCCCTTGAATCCTTTCCATCAAGAAGATAGAATCCAGTTGATCTAACATGTGAAAACTTGTAAGCTTTTACCACATGGCTCGCTGGATTGTCAAGGAAACCGGAAGCAGCGTAGGGGCGTATAGCAATACGCCCTTACTCTGAAAGGAGAAAAGAAGATCAAGACCATTGTTGTCTCTGGGGCAGTGAGCGGCACAGGAAAAACTGCGCTCGCAGAAGCCCTGCTCTCCAACCTCACTCACTTTGCTGCCATCAAGATCACCATCCAGGACCTGGGAGCAAAGGTCACTGACCGGGATGAGGAGATCATGGTGCCGGGCAAAGATACCTATCGCCTCAAGACGAGCGGCGCTTCCAAGGTGGTCTGGGTAAAAAGCAGCGAGGAAGAACTTCCTGAAGTCATGGGACTTGCCTGGGGAATGATCGGAGAACCTGAAGGCGTACTCATAGAGGGAAACAGCGTCCTTGAACATCTCACCCCTGACCTCTCCTTCTTCGTGGTTGACAGAGAGATCACAGAGTTAAAGCCGAGCAGGCTTTCAGCACTTAAAAAAGCCAATGTGGTAGTAATTAACAGAAGGAAAGAAGGGTTAGCAGGAGAGAAGATTGAAAGGAACGTTAGAGCGGTGAACCCCCGTGCTGTGATCCTTACCCTGAACTTGAAAGAAGATAACTCTCAACTCTTGGTTCCAATCCTTACCCGATATCTCGGGCAGCCAGAGCACAGCCCATAGCCCCGATTATTTCCGGGCACCGGTATACTTTTATTTTCCTCTCAAGGACTTTTTCCAGCAATGAGCGCAGACAGGTGTTTCTGGCTGCACCTCCTGAAAACACCACATCGCCATTCACCCCGATTCGTAAGAGCATCCCCTTGAGCCTTTCCATCGTCGCCTGGTGCAATCCAAAGGCAATATCCTTCGGGTCTATGCCCTGAGAGAGGAGCGAAATCACTTCTGACTCAGTAAATACCGTGCAGACATTGGTAATCTGAGCAGGGTTCTTTGATTTAAGCGCCTTCTTGCCGAACTCATCGACCGAGAAACCCAGGACCCTTGCCATTACCTCTAAAAACCTGCCTGTACCGGCAGCACACCGGTCGTTGAGTTCAAAATTTTTAACCGTACCATCGTCCTCAAGGGAAATCGCCTTGCAGTCCTGCCCGCCTACATCCAGGATGGTACGGCACCTGGGGAAGAGATGCCGCGCACCCATGGCATGAGCCTTGATCTCGGAGATGATTCCATGGGCATAATCACCCTTTGCCAGGTTTCTGCCGTATCCCGTGGCCATAACCCGGGACGGTTTGTAATCCTTGAGCATCTCCTTTGATTTTTTTAAAAACTCTACTCCGGTATCCTCTACCTTGTAGCCAATGACCTTGTTGTCTTCTATCAATGCTACCTTGATAGTTCTCGAACCGATATCTATTCCTGCATAACGCTTCATATACGTATGAGTGAAGAATTAAAAATTAAGAATTAAGAATGTGGAATGTATAGTTCTTTCTTTTTGACATTTGTCATTTTAGATTTGACATTTGGATTTTTTAGAGCTTGTCTACCCATTCCATAAACTTTTTGGTTCTTTCGTCCTCTTCATCTTCCCATTCACATCCACTTGCCCTTGCCATTACCTTGTTTTCAACAAAGATCGGAACATTCACCCTCAGGGCCACGGCGATGGCGTCGCTTGGACGGCTATCAATGACAATCTCCCCCTGCGCATTCTTGGCATGGATCAGCGCATAATAGACATTATCGCTCAGGTCATTAATGACAACCCGGGTGATCGTGGCATGAAGTTCCTTAAAGACATTTGAGATAAGATCGTGGGTCATGGGCCGGTGGGGCCTTATCTGCTGCAGTTCCAGAGCGATAGCCTTCGCCTCAAACAGCCCGATCCAGATCGGCAATGTCTGTTCTCCCTTTACATCCGTAAGCAGCACGGTAGCACCGTTCTTCCCGACATCGAAAGCGAGATCCTTAATCTTTACCTCAATCATAACTACTCCCAGCACAAATCATTCTTTTGTAGGTAGGGGAATTCTACATCATCTTCCATAAAAATCAATGCAATTGTATGATATTTATTTCTCACCTCTGACAATCCAACCGCCGCCGAGTATGGCGTCATCATCATCATAAAAGACCACTGCCTGGCCCGGCGCCACCGCCTTCTGAGCCTCATCAAACTCCACCCGGTAAAAGTCTTCTCGCATTCTTCTCATGAAGCATCGTGCCGGTTGATGCGTGGAGCGGATCTTCGCCCGTGCGCTGATACCGTCAAGTTCTTCTGACTTCATAAAACTCATCGAGTGAGCAAAGAGTATTTTCTGGTAGAGGTCCTCTTTCCTCCCCAGGACGATGGAATTCTCCTCCGGGTCGATTGCTACCACATACCGCGGTTCGCCAAAAGCGACCTTCAGCCCTTTCCTCTGGCCGATGGTGAAATGGTATATCCCCTGGTGGACGCCAATCTGTCTTCCCGAACAATCGTAGATCGCACCCGGCCGGGAAACCAGTTTCTTTCTCCGCTTCAAAAAACCTGCATAATCATTGTCCGGGACAAAACAGATCTCCTGGCTCTCCTCCCTCGCCGGCAGCCCATACTTCCGGGCAATCTTCCTCACTTCCTCTTTGGTGATGTTACCCAGAGGGAAAAGGCTCCTCCTGAGCTGCTCCTGGGTCAGGGAAAAAAGAAAATATGACTGATCCTTTTTTCTGTCTTTCGACATTGCAATGGAATAGCGTGCGCCCCGCCTGAGCACAGCATAATGCCCGGTAGCCAGACAATCTACTCCGAGGTTCCTTACCTTCTCCCACAAACGGTTGAACTTTATCCTCTCGTTGCAGAGGATACAGGGACTGGGGGTTAAGCCCCTGAGGTAATCTTCACAAAACGGCTCGATCACCTCTTTTTCCATCTCTTCCTCGAGATCAACTACATAATGGGTGAACCGGAAGGTTTCTGCCACTGACCGTGCAGCGTTAATGTGGACAGGTGAACAGCAGATATCTGGACGATTTTCTATCCCGTCAATCTCTGCGCAGGGCCAGAGCTTCATGCTCACCCCGACAATCTCGTGGCCCTCTTCTTTCAGCAGGATGGCAGCTACTGAGCTGTCTACTCCTCCGCTCATAGCAACGGCTATTCTTGCCATCTCTTCTGTCCGGTAAAAAATTACTGGGGAACCGCTAACTGCAAACGGGACAGCCGGGGTATTTCTGTACTGGCACCTGCTGAAACTCCATCCTCTCCCCATCCCAGATGAGCAGTCGCCCCTTGAGGTTTTCACCTATACCCGTGATATATTTGAGCACTTCCAGGGCTTCAAGGGTGCCGATGACCCCGGGTGTAGCGCCGACAACAGGGAATACCTCACGGGGGGGAGAGCCGGGAAAGATACAATGGAGGCACGGAGTTTCTGGAGGATGGATAAAGGTGATCTGCCCGCACATCCCAATGACCCCTCCGTAGACAAAGGGCATTCTCTTGCGCACTGCATATTCATTCAGGATGTGACGCGTGGGAAAGTTATCCATGCAGTCTATGATGATCCTGGCATCCCCGATCAGTTCATCGACATTCTCGCGCTCAATCCGGAAAGGGAGGGGTTCGACCCTCACATAGGGGTTGACCCCGTATAACATCTCCTGAGCTGAAAGTACCTTTTTCTTCCCGATGTCCGCATCGGTATACAGGATCTGACGGTTGAGGTTGGAGACCTCGGGTTCGCTGTCATCACAGATCCTGATCCTTCCTACACCTGCTGCAGCGAGGTAGATGGCAACAGGGCTGCCAAGCCCTCCGGCACCGGCGATGAAAACCACCGCCTCCTTGACCTTTTCCTGCCCTTCTACTCCCCAGCCGGGCAGGATGATCTGACGGTGGTATCTCTGGTACTCCGCCCCAGTCAACGTAAGGCTCATGACAGCTTTCCTAAACTTTCGCCTGAAGTACTTCTCTCCCGAAGGGAGAAATCTCGAGCAGCCGTTCAATGATGGGCGGGAGTTCGGATAAGATGCAATCAATGTCCGCATCAGTATTGAACCGGCTCAGGCTGAAACGCACCGAACCATGGGCAGCAGTAAACGGTACGCCCATCGCGCGGAGGACATGGGAAGGCTCAAGGGAGCCGGAAGTACAGGCAGAACCCGATGAAGCTGCTATTCCCTTCTCATCGAGGTAGAGGAGGATCGCTTCCCCTTCCACATACTCGAAGCTGGTATTGCTGGTGTTTGGCGTCCTGTGTTCCCTGTCCCCGTTTACCAGAGTATTTTTAAATCGTGAGAGAGTGCTCTGTTCCAGCCGATCGCGCATCCCTCTCACCCGGGTGAGTTCGTCCTCCATAAAGCGCTTTGCCAGCTCACAGGCCTTGGCCAGCCCGACAATCCCCGGCACATTTTCGGTCCCGGCACGGCGTCCCCTCTCGTGATGACCACCGATCATCATGGGCCTGATCCTGGTTCCCCGCTTGACGTAGAGCGCGCCGATCCCCTTGGGTGCATGGAACTTATGTCCCGAAAGCGAAAGGAGATCAATGGGACTATCCTTGAGATTGATGGGAATTTTGCCTACTGCCTGGACTCCATCTACATGGAAGGTTATCCCTCTCTCTTTCACGATCTGTCCGATTGTATCCACCGGGAAGATCACGCCGGTCTCATTGTTGGCATACATGACGGAAACGATAGCAGTGTCATCTCTCAGTGAATCCCTGACCTCATCCAGGTCGAGGTTACCCTTCCTGTCCACGGAAAGCTTGGTTACCTGATATCCTTCTGTTGCCAGCTTATCGCACAGGTTCAGGACGGCATGATGTTCTACCTTGGTGGTAACAATATGTCTCCTGTCAGGAAAGTATTCCAGGACTCCTTTGATGGCAAAGTTATCGCTCTCAGTTCCACCGCTGGTAAAAACGATTTCCGTATCCTGGGCTCCGAGAAGTTCAGCTACCTGAGCCCGAGCAGATGCGATCTTCTTGGCGATCTGTCCTCCGAAGCTGTGGATGCTAGACGGATTACCATACAGCTCGGTGAAATAGGGTCTCATAGCTTCAATTACTTCGTCATCCACCCTGGTAGTGGCATTGTTATCAACATAGACCAGTTTCTTCTCGCCCATTACTTCACCTCTTCCACGATTATGTTCTCGTCAACAAATTCTCTCAACCTGGCTTCGACCTGCCCCTTGATGGTTGCCTCTGCTGCCACGCAGTTTGCACACATCCCCCGGAGCGCAATCAGCACCCTGGGTCCGTCGATATCGATCAGCTCAATGTCCCCTCCATCCCGCTGGAGCTGGGGCCGTATCGATTTTACAATGGTCTCCTGTATTAGCTGCATCTTCTGGATGTTGGTCAGGCCCTTTCGCGGAGCTGCCTTTTTTTCCGCAGGTTCTCCTTCCTTCTTCCCCCGTATTTCCTTTAAGATATCCTCAATCTTGGGGATACACGCGCCGCACCCTCCGCCTGCCTTGGTGTAATTGGTCACCTGCTCAACCGTCGTCAGATTGTTTTCCCGGATAACTTTCTCAATCTTTTTGTCAGTCACGCCGAAGCACTGGCAGACTAATTTCCCTTCTTCTTCCTCTCTTACCACTTCCTTTCCCCGGTACCTGGCAATAGCAGCCTCCAGGGCCTCTCTCCCCATCACCGAGCAGTGCATCTTCTCCTGGGGCAACCCTCCCAGGTAATCAGCAATGTCCTGGTTGGTGATCTGCTCTGCCTCGGATAAGGTCTTCCCCCGGATCATCTCGGTAAGGGCAGATGAAGAAGCGATGGCGCTCCCGCATCCGAAGGTCTGGAATTTCGCATCCATAATCCTCTCATCCTTTTTGTCAATCTTGAGGGAAAGCTTCAGGGCGTCTCCGCAGACGATATTTCCCACCTCACCGACAGCATCAGCATCGTTTATCTCACCGACATTTCGTGGATTCATGTAGTGATCTTTAACCTTGTCCGTATAGTCCCACATCGCTCACTCCGTTCGCAGTTTCGGGTTTATAGTTTTTGGTTTTTGGTTCAACTACAAACGAAAAACTCAAAACAAGAAACTTTCATCCAAATAGTCCTGTGCTTAAATACCTTTCTCCGGTATCCGGGAAAATTACTACCACGGTCTTTCCCTTACCCAGTTCTCTGGCAACCTTCAGTGCTGCAAAAGCAGCAGCACCTGATGATATCCCGACCAGCAGTCCCTCTTTCTCGGCAAGACGGACGGCTGTTTCTTTCGCCTCGTCATCCTTGACTGTTATGATCGAATCAATGATCTTCATATTCAGGACATCGGGGATAAACCCCGCTCCGATACCTTGAATCTTGTGGGGTCCTGGCGTTCCTCCGGAAAGTACCGGTGAGGCAGCAGGTTCGACTGCAACAATTTTGATTCCAGGATACTGAGACTTCAACACTTCTCCTACCCCGGTTATCGTACCGCCTGTGCCCACGCCGCTTACAAAAGCATCTATGCTCTCTTTCACCTGTCTCAGGATCTCCTGTGCAGTGGTCCGGCGATGGATATCCGGATTGGCAGGGTTTTTGAACTGCTGGGGCATGAAGTAATTCTTATTTTCTTTGGCCAGTTCCTCGGCTCTCTTGACAGCCCCTCTCATCCCTTCCGAACCAGGGGTCAATATCAGTTCTGCTCCGTATGCCTTGAGGAGCATCCTTCTCTCAATACTCATCGTTTCAGGCATGGTGAGAATAAGCCTGTATCCCTTGGCTGCACATACCATGGCCAGGCCAATACCTGTATTGCCGCTGGTTGGCTCTATGATGGTTGCGCCAGGTTTTATCTTTCCTTCCTTCTCCGCTGCCTCAATCATGCTGAGGCAGATTCGATCCTTTACGCTTCCACCCGGATTGAAGGATTCAAGCTTAGCCCAGATGACAGCATCCTCCTTTCCCACGAGCTTATTCAATCTCACGACGGGAGTATTCCCGATGAGCTCAGTGATCAGAGTACCCCTGTTCTCTCTCATAACGTAACATCCTCCTTACGAACCTTTAAATTGAAAAACTGAGCTGGTGGCCGATTTCCTGCCTGATCCCCATTTCTTTTGCCATCTTGCAGAGATCGTTGATCGTGATGGAGTCGAAATAACTGAAGATCCGGTCATTACCCTCCTTCCACACCTGCCGGGTGACACATTTATCAAAGGTGGGACACTTCTTTCTGCCAGTCTCGAAATCCGTACAGAAGACAATCCTTGTTGAACTTTCAACTGCCCGAATAATCTCACCTATCTTAATCTGTTCCGGATCTCTCTTCAGCATGTATCCCCCCCTCGGCCCTCGTTTGCTCTCGAGGAAGCCATTTTTCTTGAGTCTCTGGAAAATCTGCTCCAGATACCGCGGGGGGATCCTCTGCCGCCGGTAAATATCCTGAATCTGGGCAGGAAAATGTGCCGAATTATAGGCAATATCAAAGATTGCCCTAACACCATACCTGCTCTGAGTAGATAGTTTCATGTTACCTCCTTACTTTTGATAGTACTTAGGCATAGAATTCTGAGGTTCGAATGAAAATTAATTTGCCTGAATTGGTCAAGAATATTTATCTATAAAATTAATACGATTTCTTCGTCTTGTCTATAAAAATCTTTTCAACCAGTTCAGGGTGAGGGTTCTTGCATGGAGACGGCGTCTCGCATCGGAAAATCGATGATCAGCGCCTGCCACGACCTCAATACCTTTCGGCTCGGGTAACCGCCGGTAAATCTCGCGGGCATGAGAAACCGGTACCAGTTCGTCAGCACCTCCATGGATGACAAGGCACCTGTGTACATTATCCAGAACAGGGTCGAGGCGGTACTCTTCTATCTCACGGTAAAAAGCTGGCCCCAGTTCGGGTTCATTCCCGGTTGATATCTTGTCCCTGAGATCATCCAATGTATGGGGCGTAGCCCAGATCACGACAGCCTTCACCCTGGTATCCGCAGCACCTTTAAAAAGTGAGAGATACCCTCCCATGCTGCTCCCCATCAGCCCAATCCGTTCGCGGTCAATCGAAGGATGCGAACAGGCGAAGTCAAACATGGCATTGAGGGTAGCGAGTCTGCCGGATATGGTTGTATCTTCAACCCTTCCTCCACTCTCGCCACACCCCATGAAATCGAATCGCAGGGCTGACAAACCCGCTTTGGGGAATTCATCTCCCATTTCCTGAAATTTCACCGTATTCTTGTCGCTGAAGAGCCCGTGAGAAATGACAACACAGGGCGATGGATCCTGGCCGGAGACATGGAGCAACCCGGAGATCTTTACGCCATCACAGGTGATCTCAATTCTTTCCTGCTTCATTTCTCCCCCTGGTGCAGGGGCGGGGTAACCCCGCCCCTATACAATTTATACACTATGCCATTTTGATAGACAATCCCTTTTAAATCATAGTATTTTACCGGTAAATTTTATCGGTAAATCTGAAAAAGTTAAGATACATATGCGACATTAAGGAATGATGGATCATTATGCCAAAGCTTATTCTTTATTTAGTAGAATACGAGGCTATAGGAGGTTTCAGGATATGCTCTATAGCCTGCGGAGT
>Ga0315280_10007233_pt1 | contig 14999 bp, 10 predicted proteins | sample YL17G06_40_MG_FD_203697 | JGI IMG/M metagenome (GOLD analysis project Ga0315280, IMG submission 203697) | Sediment microbial communities from Yellowstone Lake, YNP, Wyoming, USA - YL17G06_40 | ecosystem: Environmental > Aquatic > Freshwater > Lake > Sediment | place: USA: Wyoming | collected...
CATCTCCAAGACCAGCGCGTGGCGCCCCTTCCCCTCCACAAACAGGACCAGCCGGCCGTCGCCTCCCCGGCCCAGCGGGGCCGGCTTCCCGTCCAGCACGGCGCTTCGCAAACCGACGCCGGAGAACTCCAGCGGCAGTGCCTGGAGGCCCTCGTCTAGGACCTCGATCGCCAGGGTGCCGCTCAGCCGGGCCCGCTGCTCCTCGATCGCCGCCGCGTAGTCGGCGGCCGTCACCAGCGCGGCGTGCGGGGGGCGGCTTTCCGGCGTCTTGGCCGCCTTCTGCACGAGTTCCTCGTATTGCTCGCGGGAAAGGAGGACGCGCTGCGGCTGGCTCTCCAGGAGCACGTTCAAGTCCGCGAACGGGACGAAGATCTCCCGCACCAGGGGCTGCGGCTCCGCGGCGCGGCCGTCGGTTGCCCGAAAGCCGAGCGCCGCGGCGAGCGTCGCGGCGGACGCGGCGATCACAAGCAAGGAGGACTTAGCCATGGGTCTTGCCTCCTTCCCGGTGACCGCTTCCCGGGGCATCCTTGCGCGGGGCATCCTTGGCAAAGGGATTTGTCCCGGTTGGGCCCTGTTCCTGGGCGGGCCTGTTGCCGGCGGCGGGTGGTTCGGCGGGCGCGGCCGGAGTTGCCGGCGGCGTCGCCGTGGGAGCCGCTCCCCGGGCGGGCGGCGGAGATGCCGCCGCGATCACCGGCGGCCGGGGCCGCCGCGGCCAACTCCACTTCAGGTACCAGCCGATCCAGATCACGAGCACGACGAAGATCGCCGCCGCCAGCGTGCCGTTGAGCACCTGCCGGGCGAAGGTGGGCAGGAACACTCCACAGAGCACCAGCGCGACCACGAGGCCGGCCACGGCCAATCCGCGCGTCGCCGCCCGGGCCCCCAGCAGCACTACGCCGGCGACGATCAGGCCCGCGAAGACGATCGCGTGGAGCCAGTTTTCGCTGAAGCGGGCCAACCGCAGGGCCCCGTCTTCGCCCGTCGCCTCGTCCGGCTGCATTGCGGACGCCGGCTGGATCGCCGAGAACAGGTACAACCGGCCGTCGGTGGGGAAGCCGTCCGCCTGGCCAGACAATTTGCATCCCTCCGCGACCCACGAAGTCAGCCGGGGGTCGGACAGGTGTGGCGTCGGCTTCCAGTTGCCCCAACTGTTCAGGTTCCAGGAGTATTCCTCAGTCCAAGGGCCGCTTCGCCCCAGGAGGGCCCACTCCTGCGGCAAGTAGGCCGCGAGGTAGACCTTCTGCACGGCGGGGTCCTGGAGGAAATCGGGGTGCTCCAGCCGCAGCCGGCGGCCCCCGCCGGGCACGGTGTAGCGGAGCTCCAACAAGAACGGCTCGTCGGGGTTCCTGCCCGTCAGCGGCACGAAGAACTCCCGCTCGGGCTCCTGGCCCTGCTCCAAGGTCACGGGCGTGCCGTTGATCCGCGGCCGGACGTCGATCTTCACGCCTTCGGGCAGGCGGAGGCCCAATCGCTGCTCGGCGCTCCGCACGCGGTAGAGGGCCTGCACGGCGATCTTCCCCGCCCGCGTCACGACCATCCGCAGCACCGCCCGCTCGATGCTCGTGTGCTTGATTTCTTCCACCCGGTACCGCGTGGCGGCGACGGCCAGATGCCAGTCGTCCTGGAACTCGTAGGCCCGCGCCGCCCCGGGGGCGCTTGCGCCGGGCATCAGGTCGTGCTGAGGGTCGATGGGGCGGAGGCCCTTCATCCGCTCGGCGTCTTCCTGGATGTCGATCGTGTCGGCTTTCACCAGCGCGACCTGTCCCCAGGCCCGATCCACGTCCCGCGGCTTCAGCCGCGGCACCGTCACCGGGATGCTCCCGCCGACGTCCAGCTTGTCGGTGCTCCTCTTCCACGTGAACTCGATCTTCCCTTGGCCCACCAACTCGGTCTCGCCGGTCAAGCTCCAGGCGACGTAACCTTTATCCAGGTTTGCCGGGGGCGGGTCGATGACCTTCTCGCGGATGGTTGCCCGGGTGAGGTTCTGGATGGGCGGGTCGAGGGCCGGCACGTCGATCCGCAGCGACTTCACGCCGCTGTAGAGGATGTTGTAGAAGAAATTCGCCCGGTACTCGATCTCTCCCTCCCGGATGTCGACCACGAGAAACTGGCCGATCGTCACCTGCGGCTTGCGGCGCTCGGCCACGAGCACGAGGCTGCCGCGCTGCTGGGTATAGGCGTAGGCGAGGACGGGTTGGGAGTCGGGGGCCTTTTGCTGGCGGGCGGGCTCGATTCCCTCCAGGGCCTCCTTGAAGGAGATGCTCCGCAGACCTTCGGGCTTGGCGGGATTGACGTGCAGCTTCTCGGCCGCCGAGACGAGGAGCCGACCCGTGGCCCGCGCCACGCTCTCCGGCACCGGCCCGGGAATCGCCAGCGGCAATTGCGCCGTCTTGCCCGTCGGCGCCAGGAGGTCGGGCTCGCGAAGCTCCTTCTCCAACTGCACGGCCAGCCCCACGCGGCCGAGGGCCTTTCGGGCGAGGTTGACCACGAGGCGGGTCTTGTCCTTGCCTTCCAGGTGGTGCGTGTCGACCTGGGCTTCCTCGGCCCCGGCGGCGGCCCGCCCGCGGACCTGGCGGACCTCGAACCCCGCCGGCAGGTCCAATTCCAGCCGGAACACCCCCGCCCGCTGCACCGTGTAGATCGCCAGCATGTCCAGCGAGAGCCGCTCCGGCTGGAGCTCGGCCTCGACCAGGGCGTCGACGAGGATCCGCGGCTGGACCTTCTCCACGCTGAGTTGGAGGTCGTAAGGGACGGAGGCATAGCGGTAGGCGAAGGCCCAGGGTCGCCCCTTCAGCGCGGCGGGAAGCTCGGCGGCGTCGAGCTGGAGCAGCCCGCCGGAGCGGGTCGCGTCGGCGCGGAGCCCCTCGACCACCTGGACCACGACCACTCCCTGCTGCCGGCCCACCGACAATGCCTTCACCACCGGCACCTGGACCACGGCCTGCTTGGCCTCTTCCGTGTACTTCTCCAGATCGACGGTCACGTTTTGCGACTGCTTGGCCGCTTCAAACAATTGCACGGTGACCTTCTGCGTCTGCCCGGTGCGCTCGACCGACCACTGACGCACGTTGGCGTCAACCACGTTGGCCACCTTCTGATCGGCGGGAACCTCGATCGCCAACTGGCGGAGTTCGGCGCGGCTGATGGTATAGGCGAGCTGCGTCCGCGTGCGGGTCACTCCCTCGTGGATCGAGACCTGCTGCTCCGTCTGGACCGTGGCAAGGGCCTCCAGCCCCGTGGCCCCCTCGGCCTTCGGCGTCCACTCGATGCGGACCGTCGGGGCCGCCCCCACGAAGGCCAGCACCACCGTTTCCTCGACTGCCGCCGCGGGCTCGGGCTTCTTTTCCGCCGGTTTGGCGGCGGGCTCGGGTTTCTTCTCCGCCGCCTTCGCCGCGGGTTCTGACGGTTTCGCGGCCGGAAGCTCGGGCTTCTTTTCCGCGGGCTTGGCGGCCGGCTCAGGTTTCTTTTCCGGCGGCGGCGCGGGGGGCGATTCGGCCTTCTTCTCGGGGGGCGCCGCCGCAACGTCCATGGCCGCGATCAGCGGGTGCAGGTTCACCTTCACGCCGGCCTCCGGGATCCGCACCTTCCAGCGATTCACCGGGGCCTGCGGGGCCTCGAAGGAAACGCTGTTCTGACCGGGCGCTCGGGAAATGGCCTTCGCGTACTCGAGCGCCAGCTCGAACGTCTCCGGAGCCTTGCCCTTCTTCTCCACAAGGAGTTTGTAGCCGGACCCGGGCACGGAGACGAGCCGGGCCGGCTGGCCGGCCAGCGTCGCCTCAGTAATCGCGGCATCGGCCAGCCGCAAGGGAATCTCGTTCCAGCCTTCCGTGAGGACCTCCAGCTTCAGCACCGCCTTTACCCGGACCACGTCCTTGGACACGGTGGCCTCGCTCTGGATCTCCGTGATCACGGCGCCCACCGGCGGCTTCGGCTCCGGGGCCTCTTTTTTCTCTTGGGCCGCCTGCCATAGCTCGCGGAACTTCTCGTAAGGGAGGAATACCCCGCGTCCCTCCTTCTCAAAGATCTTGCGGAGCTTTTCGTAGGGGACATAGATCGTCTGCTCGCGAAGGCTTTTTTCCTTCTCCTTCTCGGCAACCGGTGAATCAGCGCCCTGGGCAAGCGGTGCCCCCTGCGCCAGCGCGATCAACACGAGGAAAGTTGCCCAACGGGGGCGGTGTCGCTTGTGGTCCATACCCGGTTCCTCCTGAAGATCCGAAAGATCGTTGGCAGGGCGACCCAACACACATGGAAGCGTTTTCTGCGGCGGTTGACCGCCAGCAAGCGTGCCGCGCGCGACCGTGGCCGGCGACACGACTGACGTGCTGCTCGTTTCACGACAAGCAGCGGCACGCCGCCGACGGTAACCCGGAATGGGGGCTGCGGCCGGTCAAGCCCCACCTTTTAGGGATATCAGGACGTGGTTCTCCCAAACCCCGTCGAGATAATATACCTCGTAAGCGCAACATCTTAGACGGGTCACGGGGAGGAAAGGATTCGTCCTCACCGCCGATCCGTTCCTTTCCGGATAACGCCGCAGGGGTATTGCCCGTTACGGCGTTTCCGCCGGCGGGGGGCAACGGCAGCCGTTTAGAGCTCAAACACGCCAGTCGCCTCATAGCGGCTGGCGACGTAGAGCGGCAAACGATTGCCCAACACGTCTCGGTGGGTCCGCAGGGCTACCCTAGGGTGGTTGTTGTCCTCGGAGAGATGGGCCAGGCAGAGCCACTTCAGGCGCTTTCCGGTGGCGAGCACCAGCTCCGCCGCTTCGTGGTTGGAAAGATGTCCCCCGGGCCCGCGAATCCGCCGTTTCAGCCAAGGGGGGTAGCTGCCCCGGGCGAGCATCTGGGGATCGTAGTTGCTCTCCAGAATGGCGGCGTCCAGCGAGCCCACGACCTGCTCCAGATCGTCAAACACGTGACCCAGGTCGGTGAGAATCCCCAAGCGGGAGCGGCCGTCGTCGACGACGAACGCCACGCCATCCGCGCCGTCATGGGGGGTGGGGATCGTCTCGATGCGGACCTGGCCGAAGCGTAACACCCCCCCTGCCTGAAAATGCCGAATCTCCCCGAGCGGGCCGAGCGCGTGCCGGGCAGTGGCCGCTTTCAGCGTCTTCGCGGTCACGTAGGCCGGCAGGCCGAACTTCCGCTGGAATACGCCGAGCGAGCGGACGTGATCGGAGTGGTCGTGGGAGATGAGCAGGGCGTCGATGCCCAGGATCCTGCGGCCGTGCCTGGCCAGGCGCTCCCGGGCCCGAAGCCCGCTAATCCCGGCGTCGAACAGGAGCCGCACCCCCGCGGTCTCCAGATAAATGCAGTTTCCGTTGCTGCCCGACTGGAGGCTGATGATCCTCATCAACCTTTCCCCGCGGACCAACCAGCGGTCGGCCCGGTTAGAGCATCTCCTGCTTTTCCGCCTGAGGGGGCGGCGGCGTCCGCTGCCCCGGCTTCTTCAGCCGTTCCGCCCAGATCGGGTGCTCCTGCACGCGAAGCTGGTCGATCACCCGGCGGACTCCCGGGACCCCCAGCGCCGTGCGAACCGCGTTGCGCCGCTGGTTCGCATACTGAATCACACCCGAGAGCGTTACGTCGCCGTTCTTGACCGCCACCTCGATGCGGCACGGAGGGCGGAACCCATGCTGGGTCATCGCCTGGGTGATCTTCTGGATCAACTGCCGGTCGGGCGTTCGTTGCGGCGGCATGACAATAACTCCCATGATCGATAATTCGCGACCTAGGAACAACATGGAAAGGAGCCGGCTGCCGCAAAGCCGCAGGTGCACGAACACGCCGACCCCTCCCCGATTATTGTAGCCCACCTCACTGGGCGACGCTACCGCAAGCTGATTGCGCGGGTGGGGACGACCCGCCGCATCCCCCGCGGTCGGGGAGGCGAAGTGGTGGGCCGACGCAGCTCGCCTCACACGTCGGGTGCCTCACATATCGGGTGCCATGCCCACGCTTGTCGTGGGCATGTTGTGGAGGCAGCATGGCCAAGCGAGCTTGGCCATGGCACCCGTCAGATCAGGTGCGTCGGCCCACTAGTCGGGGCGATCCGGACGACCCTGCCCGGCCTCCAGGCTCGCGCAGACCAGCTCGCGGTCGTTCCGGGCGAAGACGTGCCGGTAGGCAAAGGCGGGGTGCGACCAGCAAACGCCACCCCGCTGCCCGAGTTGGCCGGTGGTCGGATCGAGCAGCTTCGCACGGCTGATCTCGTGGAATCCTCGGGGCGATAGTTCGGCGATGATCAACTCGCCGCGCTCGTTGAACATCCACACCCGAGGGCCGTTGCGGACGATGTGGATCGTGGCCCAGCGGGCTTTGGGCACCGCCGTCAAGTCCTCCCAGACCCGGTCGCCGCGAATGGCATCCAGACAGCGGAGTTCTCCGTAGCTGTCGACCCCGTAGACGTAGCCGCCGTCCAATAGGGGCGTCGAGATCATCGCGTGCAGGGCATCGGTCTTCACCTCGCTCGGCCCGCGCCGCGCCCAAAGCCGCTCCACGGCGGGAACGTCCTGCCGGAGGCGGAGCATCAGTGACCCGTCATAGAACGAGCTGACGAAGAGCCGATCGCCGTCGACGACGGGCGTGGGGACGTTGATGACCATCCGGCTGGGTTTGAACGGATACCGCCAAAGGACCTTGCCCGACGCTGGCTCGAGGCCGGCCACGCTCTCTCCCGTCCAACAGACAAGCACGCGCCGCCCCGCCTGCTCGATGATGACCGGGGCGGAATAGGACGCCTGATCGTCCAGGGCCCGCCACCGCTCCTCGCCCGTCCTCCGGTCGAACGCCAGCACACAGGCCCCGTCCGCCCCGCCGGCCTGCACGATCACCAGTTCGCCGTCGACCAATGGCGAGGCCGCGATCCCCCAGATCGGAACGCGGGCCTTGTACTCCTTCTGCAAGTCCTTGGCCCAGAGCACCGTTCCGCGGGCCGCGTCGTAGCAGTGGAAGTGGCCCATCGTGCCCAAGGCGTAGGCCCGGCCGTCGCGGATGGAGACGGAGGCCCGCGGACCGGCCAGGTAGCTGACTTCATAAGCGCACGGGTACGCGTGGGCCCACAGCTTCTTCCCGGTTTCCCAGGCGAAGCACAGCACCCGTTCCACTTGGGCCGGTTCGGTCTGGCGATCCATCACGTAGACTCGTCCGTCGGCGACCGTCGGCCCGGTGTACCCGGCGGAGATCGGGACGCGCCAACGGGTCTCGAGTTGCGGCCTTGGAAATGCTTCCAGGATCCCCGTTTCCTTCCAGACCCCATCCCGCCTTGGCCCTCGCCACTGCGGCCATTCATCCGCCGACAAACGGCAACGGGAGTCCAGACCAAAACCGCATACCGCGACGAAAACGAGCGGGGCTCTCAAGGTCTCCAACACGCGAAGAAGCATCTCCAACAACCTTTCCAGAGGGTATCGCGCCCCATCGTCAGAGCCACCACCCGGTCATGGTCGTTGCGATTGTATGTCCCCCGTAATATCCCGCAAATCCCCGGCGATCGGCGGATCCGCGCAAGAGGGAAAACTGAAGTCCTGAAAGTCTGGATAGACTGCACATTGTGCGCGGTCTGCGATTGATAGGAAGCATGATCTGCCTACAATGAAGGATGACCACGGGAAAATCTGTAGCCTATGGCCATTCTGCTGCGTAAGGTCATGTTCCGCACGGCATGAATCCGGCCTGCTCATAGGACAGCCATTTATGAGATACGCAAGCTACGTCGTTGTGGTCGTGTCGCTCCTAGGGTGCCTGGCGGCCGCGCAGGCCGAAACCTACACCGGCAGCCTCCTCTATACGCCTCCTCCCGGAAGCACGGATGGAATCCTCGTCGGGGATGCGGACGGGCTTTGGGCCTCCAACAAGGTCGCCCTTTCCTGGACCGTAACCAACGAGGACGACTCCTACCCAGAGTATCCTTGGAGGTACGAGTATCACATCACCCAGGAGTCGGGTCAGGCGGGCTTCAGCCATCTGACGATCGAGGTTTCAGACGGCATCACTGCCTCCGATCTGGCCGGTCTTGCGGGAGCGACGCTCCTGTCGGTGGGGACCCAACAGTTTGGGTCGGGCAACCCCGGGATGCCGTCCGTCCTCTACGGGATTCGTGTCGCGCCGATCAACACGCCGGGCAACTGGACAGTCAGCTTCTACTCCGATCGGATGCCGGTTTGGGGCGATTTCTACACCCGGGGCGGAAACACCCCCGTTCGCCGCGGTGGTTCCTCCACGGGCCCGCTCCCGACGGACGTCGGCTACGAGAACTACGCCTACAACAGGGGTTTCACCAGCGAGGACCTCGACCCGGTCGCCCCGGCCCAGAGCGGCTCGGTGGAGTACCACATCCTTCGCCCCGACACGCACGCCCCGGAGCCGGCCACAATCGTCAACCTCGCGGCCTTGGGCGCCGTGGCGCTCGGTGCGCACCTTTGGAGGCGCCGGCAGTCCGGCACCCGGCTAGCGTAGGGCTTCCAAGGGGCGCAAGCGCATCGCCGAGAGTGCGGGCAGGAGGCCTCCCAGCACGCCCATGGTCAGGCTCACGAGGATGCCGACGGCGAGGATCTGGGTGCTCACGACCAACTGGAAGACCACGAATTTCCCGCCGCCGGAATGCCCGGTGACCACGCTGGTGGCGGTCCAGCCGTGGGTGAGTGTTCCCAGGGCGCAGCCCACCAGCCCGCCGACCAAGGCGATCGCCAGGGACTCCAGCAGGAAGGAAACGACGATCTGCCATCGCGCGTAGCCCAACAGCCGCAGCACACCGATGTCCTTGATGCGGTGGCTGATGGCGGCGAACATCGTGTTCATCACGCCGAAGACGCCGCCGATCGCCATCACGATCGTCACCACGGTGATCGCCCAAAGGAACTGCTGGTTCATTTCCGAGAGGTTGGCGTAGTAGTCCGTCTCCAGTTGGGCGTTGGCGACCTGGCGGTAGTCCTTGTTGATCCGGTCCCTGAGGGTCTGGGCGGTCGAGACGTCCCGGGCGCGGAGCACGAGCGAGGTCACGGCGTCTTTGCCGAACAACGGACCGACGAGCGAGCGCTTGGCCCAGATCTCGGAGCCAAAGGTCGAGCTGGCCGAGTCCATCACGCCCACCACGACCCAGGTCCGCTCGCCGAGGATGAACGTCTCGCCCGCATCGAGGCGATCGGGGTTGCGGGCGGCGGCGAGCTGGTCGGGGGAGCGGTCGCGGGCGAGCTCCCGGGCGACGCCTTCGCCGAGCACGGCCTGGACCGCCGTGGCCTTCGCCGATGAGCCGTCGGCGAGGGAAAGCTCCTCGGCGCCCGCCTCGGAGAACCATTGACCGCCGCTGAGCAGTCTCACTTCGTGCACGCAGGCAGCCACGAGCGGATTGTCGATCCCGCGCAACTGGAGGAACCGCCGCTGGGGCCGGCCGGGCGCGGGGTGGGGAATCGGCTGGTTCACCACGAGGTAGGTCTCCCGGCTGGCCAGGCGGCCTCCGGCCGCGTCAAGTTCCACCTGCGATAGGTTCTCGATCTCCGTCAGATCGCCGAGGCTCAGCTTGCTGAAGGCCTCGTCGGTGGAGCCCTCGGCCAGGACCAGCACGTTGCCGGGCTGGCCCGAGGCCGCCGTGAGCCGCTGCATCCCTTGGACGAACGCGAGCATCACCGTCAGCAGGCCGACGACCGCCGTAAAGGCCAGGGCGGTCAGCAGCGTAGTCTTCCAGCGGGCGGTAAGATTGCGGACGTTGTAGCGGAGCGGAACCTTGCCGGCCACGAGGAGGAGCAGCACGATAGCGGCCGCGGCCGCGATCAACACGTTCGAAACCATCTCAAGCCACCTTGGCAAACACGTCGGCCACCCTGATGTTCCTGGCAGACCAGGCGGGCAGGAAGCTTCCCGCCAGCGCGGCCAGCCCGCCCGTTGCCGGGCCCCACCAGAGGGCGTGGGCCGAAATCATGAAACGGTCGAAGAAGGCGATCGGGAAGGCAATCCCGCCCAAGCCCCAGTTGATCACGGCGTAGGTCAGCGCGGCGCTGGCCAGGCCCGCCCCCGCCCCCAAGACCAACGACTCGCCCAACACCAAAAGCAGGATCTGGGTCGGGCTGAAGCCGAGCACCTTGAGCACGGCCAGCTCGGTGCGCCGCTCGCGGACGCTGATGCTGATCGCGTTGGCGATCACCAGGGAAAGGGTCACCAGGCACGCCGGGGCCAGGAACCACCGCATGCCCCAGATCAGGTCGCGAAACGCCTCCAGCCAGGACGCGATCCCCGAGGACGCCGTCTCGCACTTCACCGCCGGCGAGCGGTAGTACGGCGCCGCGTCGATCTGGGCCGTGAGCCGATTGAACGCGTCGCTGTCGGGGACCTTGAGCCACATCAGGTTCAGGCTGCGGTCGGCCAGAAGGTGTTTTCGGCCGTTGTGCTTGAGGGGATAGCCGTCCAGCTCCTTGTTGAGGTAGTCGCGGTTGATCGCTCCCATCTGGTCGTAGCGCCCCGGGGGAAAGACACCAACGATCTCGAACTCCAGGTCGATCCCCTTGAACTCGCCGATGCCGGAGGCGGTGAACCGCTCGCCGACGCGCTTGTTGGTGTGGGCGAGCTGCGTGCGGCCGACGATGATCCCGCGGCGGTTCTCCTGGAGGGCCCGGATCGCCTTGTCCAGCGCCTCCTTCTCCTGGCCGCGGAGGTCGTCCAGTCCGTCCATCATCGTGGCCAGCTTCTCCGGCTCGACGGCCAGGGCGATGACGAAGTTCTCCCGCGTCAGCTTCTCCCGGTCCAGCGTGCCGACGTAGAACTGCCAGGTCATCGAGTCGGTGGGTCGGAGGTCGCCGGGGTCCCGCGCCGCCCCCTCGGCGAGCGTGCCGGCATAGGTGAACGGCATCCGGCTGGGGATCGACCACCGCTCGGTCACGATCGCCTTGAGATTCTCCTTCTTCTCCTGCGTGACCAGGTCCAACAGGGCCAGGATCGACCAGACCGCGGTCACCACGAAGACCAGCACCATGGTGCCCAGAATGGTCAGCGTGGAGCGGAGGAGGTTGCGACGAACGTTCTTAAAAATCAGGAGGAAAAACTTCATGGTCCTTCACGCCGATGCCGGGTGCTCCACCAGCCGCCCCTTGTCCAGGTGCATCAGGCGGTCGGCCCGGGCGGCGGCGCGGGGGTCGTGGGTCACCAGGAGGATCGTCTTGCGGAGCGACTGGCGGAGCTCGCCCAAGAGGTTGAGGGTTTCCTCGGCGCTGCGGGCATCGAGGTCGCCGGTCGGCTCGTCGGCGACGATCAGGGCGGGGTCGGTGACGATCGCCCGGGCGATCCCCACCCGCTGCTGCTGACCCCCGGAAAGCTGCCCCGGCCGATGGTACATCCGGTCGCTCAGGCCCACCAGTTCCAGCGCGGTCAGGACCTGCTGCCGCCGCTGGGCGGCGGAAAGCCGCAGAAGCAGCAGGGGCAGCTCCACGTTTTCGTAAGCGGTCAGGACGGGCAGGAGGTGATAGAACTGGAAGACGAAGCCGACGTGGCGGGTCCGCCAGCGGGCCAGTTGCGACTCCGACATCGCCGACACCCGCTGGTCCCCCACCCAGATCTCCCCCTCGCTCGGCTTGTCCAGCCCGGCAATCAGGTTTAGTAGCGTCGTCTTCCCGGAGCCGCTGGGGCCCATCAGGCCGAGGAACTCCCCCTCGGGCACTTCCAGGCTCAGGCCGCTGAGTACGTCCAGCCGCTCGCTGCCGCGGCGAAAGAACTTGTGAACGCCCTCGACGCGCACGATCATTCCATCCACGCTGCCTTGCTCCATGGATGCCGTCTTCCTTTCATGGTTTGGAATCGGAAGTGGAATCGGGCCGCCGCAAGACCCGCTGGCGGACTTCCTTGCCGGCCGCCTTCTCTCTCAGGAACGTGACCACCGCCCCCATTTCCGGCCGCAAGTAGAGTCCCTGTTCCTCGCGGGGAACGTCGATCTCCACGCGCACGGAAACTGCTCCCTTGGCCCGGTCCGCAATGGGCATGATCCGCGAGACCCTGCCGTCGTAGTCGCGCTTGGGATAGGCCTCCGCCTGGATCTTGCACTTCTGGTGCTCGAACACGCCGGCGATGTCGCGCTCCTGGATGGGTAGTTCCACTTCCAGCTCCGACAGGTCGGCCAGGTCACAGAGGCTGTAGGAGCCGTTGAAGGCGATCGGGTTGACGACGTTTCCCACCTCGGCGTTCTTTTTGAGGATCGTCCCGGAGATGGGCGCGTAGATCTTGCAGCGGTCCCAGCGCCACTTGGCCTTGGCAAACTCCGCTTCCGCCTGGCGGAGATCGGCTGCGGCCGCCAGGCGTTTCTCCTCCCGCGGGCCCTTGTCCATGATCGCCACGGCGTTGGTCAGCTTGTCGACGCGCTTCTTCATCGCCAGGTAGCGAAACTCCGTCTCTTCGTTGCTCTCCTTGGAGACCATCTTCTGCTCTACCAACACTGCACTGCGGTCCCGCGCCAGTTTCAACTGCTCCAATTGGGCTTGCGCTTCCGCCAGCTCGGCGTGGGCCTGGGCGATCTCTTCCGGGCGGAAATTGTGCAGTTCCCTCAATCGCTCGCGGGCCCCCTCCACCGCCGCCTCGGCCCGCTCGTAGTCGGCCTTGTACTCCGTATCCTCCAGCTCCGCCAAGAGCTCCCCCTTCTTGACCGTCATCCCCTCCTCGATCTCCGACATGACCAGCCTTCCGCTGACCTGGGGGCTTACCAGGACCTGGTGCTTGGCAACGATATATCCCTTGGCGAGCAGGGCGGTCTGGCCGGGCGCTTTCATCTCCGCCGCGGGCGTTGCCTCGGCCTGCTCGCCCGACGCCAGCCCGGTCCCGGCCGACCCGGCGTCCGCGGGCTGCCGCGTCGCCAGCATCCAGCCGAGGGCCGCTGTGCTCCCGGCAAACAGGATGCACAGCGTCCAGGCCACCCAGCCGCCGATCGCGCTGCCGGAAGCGTGCTGCGGCAGCCGGAGCGACTGCACCCGCTGGCTGAGCCGCGCAGCCATTGGCTGCTCCTCCGCCGCGCCTCCGCGATCGGGAACAACACTCGCACCGGTCTGTTGGACGGGATTCACGGCAAGGTCTCCTTGCCCACCGCGGCTAATTGCTCTTTCCGCGCCGTCCCCTGGGTGATCGCAGGGCCAGACGCCGACGGCGACTGGCCCCTGCTCCCCAACGGCCATGCACGGCCCAGCGCGGCCAGGGTGAAGCGCGTGATGTGATCGGCTAGCCGGGCAGTGTCGAACGACCCGTACAGCTCTTCGCCCGAAACCAGCGTCGCGATCGGCCGGTGCAGCCGGTGGAACAGGCACTGGCCCACAATGCTGAAAGCGATCAGGTGGCGATCGGGCACCGGCGTCTCCGGCGGGAGCAGCTCCGAAAGGATCTCTCCCAGCATCCGTGCCTTGGGGCGCACGAACGAGTCGACCAGGGCCGCGCAGGCCGCGCTGGGCTCGGCCATCTCCCGCATCATCAGCCGCCGGCCCCAGCTCGGACATTGCTGCTCCTGCGGCACTTGCAGCAAGTGCTCGACGAATTGCCGCAGCTTCTGCTGGGCAGGAGTGCCGGGAGGGAACTCCGGCAAAGGCCGCTCTGCGTCGCCCCGATGGGCATAGGCCACGACCTCGACGTACAGCCGCAGCTTGTCGCCAAAGTGGTAATTCACCGCGGCCAGGTTCGCCCCTGCCCGGGCACAGATCTCCCGGATCGTCGCCGCCTGAAACCCCTTCTCGGCAAATACCTCTCCCGCGGCATCCAGGAGACGCTGCCGGGTATCGTCGGGTTTGCCTGCCATAACAGCTATTCTCTCAGCCAGAGCCGGGCTTGAGAAAGACGGGCGTTTAAAACAAACGTTTGTTTGAGCCCATCTTACGGGCCTGTTGGCGCGATGTCAAGGCTCTCAGAGCATGTCTGAAAAAGGGCCGTCAGCTCTCAGCCGGCTCCTTGCACGGCCCTGGGGTGGGTTCCTAACGGGACGTCGCCTCGGAGTTTGTGAAGCTGAAAGCTGATAGCTGACCGCTGATGGCCGGTAGAGTGGCCGGTATAGCTCCAGGAGGTTGTTACGCTCCACTATTTAGTAGGATTCAGGATTGCCGCAAGCTTCATGACCGGTATACTACTTCGCTACCAGGCTGTTTCCGGTAGGAGGGGGCCTGGCCCCCCTTCCCCGTGCGTATCTTCGACGTGCTGTACCGTGTGCCTCGGGGCGGAGCGCGCCGCGGCGTGCTGAGCGAGCCGAGCTGATGTCCGACCCGCTGTTTAGAGCCGAGCTTCCCCGTTCCTTGTCCGAAGTCCACCGGTCCGTGTCGATCCCGGCCAGCCGCTGGTGGAGGCGACTGTTTGCCTTTGCCGGACCGGCGTACATGGTTTCCGTGGGCTACATGGACCCGGGCAACTGGGCCACCGACATCGCCGGGGGCTCCCAGTTCGGCTACAAGCTGCTGTGGGTCCTGGTGATGAGCAACGCGATGGCGATCCTGCTCCAGACGCTCAGTGCGCGGCTCGGGCTGGTGACGGGGCGGGACCTGGCCCAAGCCTGCCACGACTCCTACCCGCCCCTGGTCCGCTACGTGCTCTTCGTCCTCTGCGAGATTGCGATTGCGGCTTGCGACCTGGCCGAGGTGCTGGGCTCGGCGATCGGCCTGAACCTGCTCTTGGGAATTCCGGTGCTGTGGGGCGTGGTGATCACCGGCTTCGACGTCTTGCTCCTCTTGGCGATCCAGCGATTCGGGATCCGCAAGATGGAAGGCTTCATCCTGGCGTTGATCTCCACGATCGGGGTTTGCTTCATCATCGAGGTTTTTTTGAGCAGGCCCTCGGCTGGCGCGATCGCCTTGGGCTTCGTGCCCCGGCCGCTCGGGCCGAAGGAACTCTACATCGCCGTGGGAATCCTGGGGGCCACGGTGATGCCGCACAACCTCTACCTGCACTCGGCCCTGGTGCAAAGCCGCGACGTCCGCCGCAGCCGGGAGGCCGTCGCCGAGGCGTGCCGGTTCAACCTGATCGACTCGGCGATCGGGCTGAACTGCGCCTTCTTCGTGA
>Ga0315280_10007234_pt1 | contig 14995 bp, 10 predicted proteins | sample YL17G06_40_MG_FD_203697 | JGI IMG/M metagenome (GOLD analysis project Ga0315280, IMG submission 203697) | Sediment microbial communities from Yellowstone Lake, YNP, Wyoming, USA - YL17G06_40 | ecosystem: Environmental > Aquatic > Freshwater > Lake > Sediment | place: USA: Wyoming | collected...
CGGGCTGACGCCCCGTCCGCGTGCGGGCGCCCTTCCTTGTTCCGGCTTTCGGCCGCCTGATACAATCGCGGTTCTTGTGGAGCCACCAGTGAGCACCTCGAACGGCACGTCCGCCGGCGCCGTCCTGTCCACGTTCCAGGCGATCATCGACAGGTTGCAATCGTTCTGGGAGGCGCAGGGCTGCGTCGTGGTGCAGCCATATCACACCGAGGTCGGCGCCGGCACGTTCAACCCGGCGACCTTCCTGCGCTGCCTCGACAGCTGTCCCTGGCGGGCAGCGTACGTCGAGCCGAGCATGCGTCCCGCCGACGCGCGCTACGGCGAGAACCCTTACCGGCTGGGCCACTACTACCAGTACCAGGTCGTGATCAAGCCCTCGCCGCCCGACATCCAAGACATCTACCTCCAGTCGCTCGTGGCGCTGGGCGTCGACCTGCACGAGCACGACGTGCGCTTCGTCGAAGACAACTGGGAAGGCCCCACGCTGGGCGCCTGGGGCCTCGGCTGGGAAGTGTGGATCGATGGCATGGAGGCCACCCAGTTCACCTACTTCCAGCAGCTCGGCGGCGTGGATTGCGATCCCGTCACGGTCGAGCTCACCTACGGCCTCGAGCGCATCGCCGTGTACCTGCAGGGGGTCGACAACGTCTTCGACTTGGTCTGGTCGCAGTGGGATGAGGACGGCGAGACGCGCACGATCACCTACGGCGACGTCTATAAGGAGAACGAATTCGAATTTTCGCGCTACAACTTCGAGGTCGCCGACACCGAGATGCTCTACCGGCACTTCCGCGAGTATGAGGCCGAGGCCGAGCGCTGCGTCGCCGAACGTATCCCGGTGCCGGCCTACGACTACGTCCTCAAGTGCAGCCACGTCTTCAACCTGCTCGACGCCCGCGGCGTCATCAGCGTGACCGACCGCACGGCGCACATCGGGCGGGTGCGCGACCTTGCCCGCAAGGTCGCGGCCCTCTACCTCGACGTGAACGCCCAGGGTGGCGAGGCCGAGCGGCGCCGGACCCGCATGGCCGGGGTCGCGACGGCCGAGACCACGGAGACGCACGCTGGGGACGCGGCCCTCGGGGACGCCGAAGCCGCAGGCGAGGTGGCCGAGAACGCGAGGACGGCGGCGGCCGCCCAAGACGACCCAGACGCCCAAGACGCCCAAGACGCCCAAGACGACCCAGACGCCCAAGACGACCCAGACGCCCAAGACGCCCGAGCCGGAGGACGGCGCGTGAGCGCGCCGCTGCTCATCGAGGTCGGCTGCGAGGAGCTACCGGCCTCGGTCTGCCGGTCGTTCCTGGCGCAGCTGCGGGGCGACGGGCAAAGACCGGGGCTCGTGTACCGACTCTTCCGTGAGTTCCGCCTGCTCGGCCCCGAGGCTGTAGCCGAGCAGCAAGAGTTCCTGCCGGGTGCGCTCGACGTGATGGTCTCTCCACGGCGGATAGGCGTGCTGGTCGCCGGCGTGCCTGATCGGCAAACGGCCGAGACGCACCGCTTCCGGGGGCCGCGTGCCACCGTGGCTTTCGACGGCGAGGGTCGACCGACGAAGGCCGGCCTGGGGTTCGCCAGATCGCGCGGCGTCGCTCCCGAGGAGCTGCGCCGAGAGGTCAGCGACGGCACCGAGTTCGCGGTCGCCGTGGTCGAGGCCGAGCGCAGGCCGGCGGCCGAGGTGGTGCCCGACCTCGTCGCGCGCCTGATCGGCGGTCTGCAGGTGCCGCGCGGCATGCGCTGGGACAAGCGGCCTGCCGGCGCCGAGGAGTACCTGCGCTTCTCGCGTCCCATCCGCTGGCTCGTCTGCAAGCACGGCGCCGAGACGATCGAGTTCACCTTCTACGGCTTGCGCTGCGGCGATGTTTCACAGGGGCACCGTGTGCTCGGCGCGCCGGTCGTCATCGACAGGGCCGACCACTACCGCGACCACTTGCACGATCAGAAGGTCGTCGCCGATCAGGAGCATCGCCGTGAGCTCATCGTGTCGGGACTGGACGCCCTCGCCGGCCGCCTGAACGGCCTTTGGTCAGACCCCGGCGAGGTGCTCGACGAGGCGGTGTATCTGGCGGAGTGGCCGTCCGTGGAGCAGGGGCGCTTCGACCGGCGTCACCTGCGCCTACCCGACGCCGTGCTGATCACCGCGATGCAGAGCCACCAGCGCTACTTCCCGGTGCGCGACGTCGCGGGCGAGCTTTTGCCGGTGTTCCTGTATGTGTCCAACGCCGATCCCAAGGTGGCGGCGGTCGTCACGCGGGGCAACGAATGCGTGCTCGAGGGGCGCCTCGATGACGCCGAGTTCAGCTACGACCGCGACGTGGCCGAGGGGCTTCCCGCGATGGCCGCCAGGCTCGACGACGTGGTCTTCCACGAGAAGCTGGGCTCGCTTGCCGCAAAAGCGCTGCGCCTCGAGAAGCTCGCCGCTGCGCTGGCGCGACAGGCGGCCGGGTCGGCGGGCAAACGAGCCGAGGTCCCCGGAACTGTCGAGTCGTCGGCGGCGCAGGCCGCGCGGCTCGCCAAGGCCGACCTGGTGAGCCGGATGGTGATCGAGTTCCCCACGCTCCAGGGTGTCATGGGAGGGGTGTACGCGACGGCGGCCGGGCTGCCGGGCGGCGTCGCCCGGGCGATCGCCGAGCAGTACCTGCCCGTCTCGGCCACGGCGCCGCTGCCCGGCAGCCTCGCCGGCGCTCTGCTGGCGGTCGCCGACAAGGTCGACAACATCACCGGCGCCTGGGTGACCGGCGAGAAGCCGTCGGGCTCGCGCGACCCCTACGGGCTGCGCCGCGCGGCGATGGGCGTCGTGCGCATCGCGCTCGAGCACGACCTGCGCCTCGCGGTCCGCGACGTGATCGCCTGGGGCGTCGACGGCTACGCCCGGCAAGGCATCGAACCGCCCGATCCTGCCGCAGCGGCGCGCGAGATGGAAGAGTTCATCTGGGAGCGGCTGCAGGGCCTCCTTCTCGACGAGGGGCTGCCCTTCCCGCTGGTCGAAGCCGCCCTCGGCGTCGTCTCGGCGGCCGCCGACGCCGCGCGGACCGCGCCCGACGCCGCGCGGACCGCGCCCAACGCCGCGCGGACCGCGCCCGACGCCGCGCGGACCGCGCCCGACATCCCTACCGTCGCCGCGCTGGCACGCATGTTTGCCCGCACCGCGGGCGAGTCGTTCTTCGACGACGTGGTCGTCGTCTACACGCGCTGCTCGTCGCTGGCGGCGAAGGCCGCCGGCGCCGGCGAGGCCGGGGTGGACCCCGGCCTCTTCGTGGTGCCGGCGGAGAGCGACCTGCACGCGGCCGTACAGGCGGTCCGGGAACGGGTGCGCGGGGCCCTCGAGAGCGACGACCTCGAGGCGGCCCTCAGGGCGACCGCCGGCCTGCGGCCGGCGGTCGCCCGCTACTTCGACGACGTGCTGGTGATGGACGAGGACGTGGCGGTCCGCGCCAACCGGCTCGCGCAGCTCAAAGAGATCACGGTGTTGCTCGGCGCTTTCGGAGATTTCAGTCGCTTGCCCGTACAGGGCGCGTAAGGCTAAGAAGGACTCGTAAGGACTTAACGGGAGGAGAGCCTCGTCATGGCCAAACACGTCTACGAGTTCCACGAGGGCAACAAAGACATGAAGGCCCTCCTCGGCGGCAAGGGGGCGAACCTCGCCGAGATGACCGGCATCGGCTTGCCGGTGCCCCCTGGGTTCACCATCACCACCGAGGTCTGCACCTACTTCTCGGCCAACCGGTCTTACCCCGAGGGCCTGCGGGAGCAGGTCGACGCGGCGCTGCGGCACCTCGAGGAGCAGACGGGGGAGGTCTTCGGCGACGCGCGCAACCCGCTGTTGCTCTCGGTGCGCTCCGGCGCCCGCGCCAGCATGCCCGGCATGATGGACACCATCCTCAACCTGGGCCTGAACGACACCACCGCGCAAGGCCTGATCGCGCAGACGAAGAACGCGCGCTTCGTCTACGACTGCTATCGACGTTTCGTGGCCATGTACGGCGACGTCGTGCTGGGCTGTAAGCCCGAGAACAAGGACGAGATCGATCCCTTCGAGAAGATCCTCGACGAGGCCAAGAAGGCGAAGGGTGCGCAGTTCGACACCGAGCTCGACGCCGACGACCTCAAAGGCCTCGTGGTCACGTTCAAGGAGGAGGTGCGCAAGCGCACCGGTCACGCCTTCCCCGAAGACCCGCGTGAGCAGCTCTGGGGCGCCATCGGCGCCGTGTTCGGCTCGTGGAACAACGATCGCGCCATCGCCTATCGGCGCCTGTACGATATCCCCGACACGTGGGGTACGGCGGTCAACGTGCAGACGATGGTCTACGGCAACATGGGCGACGACTCGGGGACCGGCGTGGCCTTCACGCGCGACCCGGCCACCGGAGAAGACGTCTTCTACGGCGAGTTCCTCGTCAACGCGCAGGGCGAAGACGTGGTCGCCGGCGTGCGCACGCCGCGCCCGGTCGTCGAGCTCAAAGACGTGTTCCCGACCGCCTACGGCGAGCTCCTCGAGGTGCGCAAGACGCTCGAGCGCGAGCTTCACGACATGCAGGACTTCGAGTTCACGATCGAGAAAAGCCGTCTCTTCATGCTGCAGACGCGCAATGCCAAGCGCACCGGCCTGGCGGCCATCCGTATCGCCGTCGACATGGAGGAGCAGGGCCTGATCGACTCGGTCGAGGCCTTGCGTCGCGTCGAGCCCGAGCAGCTCAACCAGCTCCTGCGGCCGATCTTCTCGCCCGAGAGCAAACGATCTGCCGTGACGGAGGGCCGCGTGCTCGCCAAGGGTCTCGCCGCCGGCCCCGGGGCGGCGACGGGCAAGGTCGTCTTCAACGCGCCCGATGCCGAAGCCTGGACGGCCCGCGGCGAGCGGGTGCTGCTGGTACGCATCGAGACGAGCCCGGAAGACATCCGCGGCATGAGCGCCGCGCAGGGCATCCTCACCGCGCGCGGCGGCATGACCTCGCACGCTGCCCTGGTGGCTCGCCAGATGGGCAAGGTCTGCGTGGCCGGCTGCGAGGCGCTCGACATCGACTATCGCGCGCGCACGATCACGGTTGACGGCAAGGTCGTGAACGAAGGCGACTGGGTGTCGATCGACGGCTTCACGGGCGAGGTCATCGAGGGGCAGCTCGAGACGCGTCCGTCCGAGGTGCTGCAGATCCTTGTCGAGAAGACGCTCGACCCGGCGCGCTCCGAGACCTTCAAGTACTACTCGCGCATGATGGAGTGGGCCGATGCGGCACGCCGTCTGGGCGTGCGCGCCAACGCCGACCAGCCCGACCAGGCCGCCAACGCCATCGCCTTCGGCGCGCAGGGCATCGGCCTGTGCCGCACCGAGCACATGTTCTTCGCTGGCGATCGCATCACCGCCGTGCGCGAGATGATCCTCGCCGACGACCAAGCGGGTCGCCGGCGCGCCCTCGACAAGCTGTTGCCGATGCAGCGCAACGACTTCGCCGGCATCTTCCGCGCCATGGGCGATCGCCCGGTGACCATCCGCACCCTCGACCCGCCGCTGCACGAGTTCCTGCCGCACGACGCCAAGGGGCAGGAAGAGGTGGCGCGCGAGATGGGCGTGCAGCCCGCCGCGATCGCGGCCAAGGTCGACGACCTGCGTGAGGCCAACCCCATGCTGGGCTTGCGCGGCTGCCGTCTCGGCATCACGTTCCCCGAGATCACGCGCATGCAGGCGCGCGCCATCCTCGAGGCGGCCTGCGACGTGAAAGCCGAAGGCGTCGAGGTGCACCCCGAGATCATGATCCCGCTCGTAGGCGCCAAGAAAGAGCTCGAAGACCAAGCCGCGCAGGTGCACGAGGTGGCCGAGGCGGTCTTCGGCGAGCGTGGCACGCGCGTCGACTACCTGGTCGGCACGATGATCGAGGTCCCGCGCGCGGCCCTCACGGCGAACGAGATCGCCGAGACGGCGCAGTTCTTCAGTTTCGGCACCAACGACCTCACGCAGACGACGTTCGGCATCTCGCGGGACGACGCGGGCAAGTTCTTGCCGCAGTATCTGAGCCGCGAGATCTGGCCCTCCGACCCGTTCGCGTCGCTCGACCAGACCGGGGTCGGGCAGCTCGTGCGCATGGGTACCGAGAAGGGGCGTGCGACGCGGCCCGACCTCAAGGTCGGCATCTGCGGCGAGCACGGCGGCGACCCGGCGAGCGTCAAGTTCTGTCATCGTGTGGGCATGAACTACGTGTCGTGCTCGCCGTTCCGCATCCCGGTGGCACGCCTCGCCGCCGCCCAGGCCGCGCTCGAAGAGGCCAGCGGCGAGGCGCCCGAGAAGTAGCCGGCGCAGTCGGCGGCGAGCCGCCTGGACGACCCTGCACGACCACGATGCGAAGGACCGATCGTGAGCGTCTTGCGCGGCAGGCATCGCTACGGGATCGCGGACGGCCGCGAAGCGGCCGTCCGCTCGGCGACGCCCGGCGACGCCCGCGGCCTGCTGAGGCTCGTCGACGAGGTCGCCGCCGAGCCGGGAACGCCGATCCTGCGACTTCCCGGTTCGGTCTCCGAGCGCGAGGTGCGCTCGCGCGTGTCGCATGCCTCGGCGTTGGGCGGCGATCTCTTCCTGGTGGCGATCGTGGACGGCGTCGTCGCCGGCAGTCTGCAGCTCCATCGCGACGAGCACCCGCGTTCCGCACATGTGATCGACCTCGGCATCAGCGTCCTGGGCGGCTACCGCGGCATCGGCGTCGGCTCGGCCCTGCTCGAGGCGGCGCTCGACTGGGCGGCCGGTGAGGGGTTCGTCAAGGTCACGCTCGGCGTCTTTCCGCACAACGAGCGCGCCATCCGGTTCTATGAGCGGCATGGCTTCGTACGCGAGGGCGTGCGGCGGCGGCAGTTCGTGCGCGAGGGGCGCGAGCTCGACCAGATGCTGATGGCGCGCTTCCTCGACGAGGATCCCGCCCTCACCGGGCGAGCCGGCGACGGGGACGTCTGATGCTGCGCAAGCTGGTTGTGGCGGTCGTGACTCTGCTGGCGCTCGCTGTAGCCGCCCTGCCGATCGTGCTCACGGTCGTCTTCCATTGGGACCGCACCCGGTTCCTAGCGTCAACGCTGGGCAAGGGCAGCGGCATTCTCTTCATCCTGGCCGTCGTGTACGCTGTGTGGCTGCCGGCGACGGTGGTCGGACTGGTCTACATGTACGACCTCCTCGGCCTGCACTTCACGGTGACCGAGCGCGAGAAACGCCCCTCACGGCGTCAGCGGCGGCGCACGCGGGCGGGCGTCGAGTTCCTGCGTAGCCGGTCCACCTGCGGTGACGCAAACGGCGTGCCGCGAAGCGGCGGCCTCGACGAGCGAAGCCGCGACGGCAGGGGGGTGAGGGGCTAGCGTGGCCAGGATCGAGAAGGCGAGCGTCGACGAGGTCGTCGCCGCGGCCGACATGCTCGAGGTGGTCGGGCTCTACACGCAACTCAAGAAGGCCGGCTCCAACTTCACCGGCCTCTGCCCGTTCCACCAGGAGAAGACGCCGTCGTTCTCGGTCGACCCCGTCGAGAAGCTCTACTACTGCTTCGGCTGCGGCGAGGGCGGCGACCTGCTCAGCTTCGTGCAGAAGAAGGAGAACCTCACGTTCGCCGAGGCGGTCGAGAGCCTGGCCGATCGCTACGGCGTGCAGCTGCGCTACGAAGAGGCCGGACCGACCGACCGACAGCGCCAGCGTCGCGACCGCCTGCGCCGGTTGCTCGAGCAGGCGTGCGCCTACTACGAACGCGTGTTGTGGGATGCGCGGGCGGCCTCGGCCGCCCGCGCGTACCTCACCAAGCGCGGCCTTCGCGAAGAGGTGTGCAAGGAGTTCCGTCTGGGTTACTCGTTCGCCGACTGGTCGAAGCTGCGCGACGCCGCGCGCGGCAAGGGGTTCACCGACAAGGAGCTGCTCGACGCCGGCCTGACCGTGCCGGGCAAGCGCGGCGGCGCCTACGACCGCTTCCGCGGCCGCCTGCTGTTCCCGCTGGCCGACGAGCGCGGCCGCGTGCTGGGCTTCGGTGCGCGCACGTTGGGCGACGACAAGCCGAAGTATCTGAACTCACCCGAGACGGCGCTCTACCACAAGAGCGAGGCGCTGTTCGGCATCGACAAGGCCAAGCAGGCGGCGGCGCGCGACGACGCGCTGTTCGTCGTCGAAGGCTACACCGATGTGCTGGCGCTCGTGCAGGCCGGGGTCGGCAACGTCGTGGCTTCTATGGGCACGGCGCTCGCCGAGGAGCAGCTCAAGCGCATGCAGCGCGTCACGCGCAACCTCTTCCTCTGCTTCGATGCCGACGCCGCCGGGCTGGGCGCCATGACCAGGGCGCTCCAGCTCGGGCGCCGGCTCGGCATCACCATGCGCGTGGTGCGCGTGCCCGACGGGCTCGACCCGGCCGACTTCATCCTCGGAGGAGGCGACGCCGATGCCTTCCGTCGCCTTGCGCACGGCGCGGAGTCGCTGCTACAATTCGAAATCCGCACCATCCTTTCCTCGCACGACCTAGCGACGTCCGAGGGCCGCATCAAGGCCTTCAGCGCGCTCAGAGGCAGCCTCGCCCAATCGGCGAGTCCGCTCGAGCGCGACGAACAGGTGAGAGTCATCGCCGAGGTCCTGGGACTCTCCGAGGAGAACGTCGGTGCGCTGTTGGACTCTCCCGAGTCGGCGGGCGCCGGTCGCGAGGTGCGCGGGCGGCGGCTGGTCGACAAGGGGCGTGGTGTGGTGCAACGCGACCGGGTGCTGGCCGGTGTCCACGAGCTCGAGGTCCGCTTCCTGGCAGGCTGCCTGGCGCGGCCCGACCAGGGTGAACGCTACCTCGGCGAGATCGACGAGGCGTTCTTCGCCGGCCGGGCCACGAGGCAAGCCTTCGCCCAGGTGGCGGCGCGGTTAGGTGCGTCACGCAGCGGGGATAAGGTCAAGGCCGGGGAGAAGGTCACGGCGGCCGGCCCAGAGCGTGAGCTGCACGACGAAGCGGCGTCGGTGACCGCGCAGATCGTCATGCGCGCCGGTCAAGAGGCGTTCAGCGAACGGGTCTTGCAAGAACTGTACCTGCGCGTCCAGGAGGCGCACATCGGCCGTCTGATCGCCAAACTCAAGGTTTCGCTGGTGGGTGACGACTCTCGGAGTGACGAAGCGAAGCTCTTGCAGCTCGAAGCGATGCGTCGCGAGATCCGCGAAGCGATCCGTCTCATCCCAGTAGAGGAGTAGACCATCAAGGTGAGTGAACTGCCTGAAGAACACCGGGCGAGCGAGTCGCCGGAGACACGAATCGAAGAGGTGCGCGAACTGGTCGCCGAGGGCCGCGAGCAGGGCTACCTGAACGCGGAGCACATCCACGACGTGCTGCAAGACGTCGATCTCACGTCTGACCAGATCGACAACATCTTCCTCCTCTTCAACGACCTCGGCTTCGACATCGTCGAGGGCGACGAGGCGCCCGCCGGCGACGGCACCGAGGCCAAGCCCGAGGAAGAGATCATCTCCAAGCTCGACCTCTCCGTGAAGACGCCAACGAACGACCCGGTACGGATGTACCTCAAAGAGATCGGCAAGGTGTCCCTGCTCACGGCCGAAGAAGAAGTCTCGTTGGCCAAGCGCATCGAGCGCAAAGACATGGAGGCCAAGCGCAAGCTGATCGAGGCCAACCTGCGCCTCGTGGTCTCGATCGCCAAGAAGTACGTCGGCCGCGGCATGGTCTTCCTCGACCTGATCCAAGAGGGTAACCTGGGCCTCATCCGCGCCGTCGAGAAGTTCGACTACCGCAAGGGCTTCAAGTTCTCCACGTACGCCACCTGGTGGATCAGGCAGGCGATCACGCGCGCCATCGCCGACCAGGCGCGCACCATCCGCATCCCGGTGCACATGGTCGAGACCATCAACAAGCTCATCCGCGTGCAGCGCGCGCTGCTGCAAGATATCGGCCGCGAGCCCACGCCCGAGGAGATCGCCGCCGAGATGGGCACGACGGCGGCCAAGGTGCGCGAGATCCTCAAGATCAGCCAGGAGCCGGTCAGCCTCGAGACGCCCATCGGCGAAGAAGAAGACTCGCAGCTCGGCGACTTCATCGAAGACGAAGATGCGATCATGCCGGTCGAGGCGGTCAGCGAGATCATGCAGAAAGAGGAGCTCACCCAGGTGCTGGGCACGCTGACGCATCGCGAGCGCAAGGTCATCGAGCTGCGCTTCGGCCTCAAGGGCGAGCATCCGCGCACGCTCGAAGAGGTCGGCCAGAAGTTCGGCGTCACGCGCGAGCGCATCCGCCAGATCGAGGCCAAGACGCTGGCCAAGCTCAAGGCGTACCGCGATTCGCAGCGTCTGCGCGACTTCCTCGATTGACGAGCGCGTGCGGTGCCGGCCAAGGTAGGATTGTCGGCATGAGCAGCGGACCAGACGTCCCGCCCGGCAAGATCGTGCCCGTGCACGTCGGCTTCGTGTTGGGCGTGGCCGCCGCCGGCTGCGTCGTGGCGGCGGCGATCGGCCTGCTGGCCGGCATGGCCTGGTGGGCTCTGGTGAGCCTGACTGTCGCCGCTTTGGCCGCCTCCGGAGCCGCCGCTGCTCTGGGCATCTTCGGCGTCATCCGCCACGGCATCTTCACCGAGGGCTTCGGCATGGGCCAGGTGCGCAGCGACCTGCGCCGCGCCGCCTGGGCGCGGCTCAGCGCTACCACGGGCGGCGCGGCGCTCATAGGCTCGCTGGTGGTGGGCTTGCTCACGCTGCTTAAGTTCGCCTTCTAGCGGCGCAGGGGGCTGCGCCGGACTGGGCGGTCCGGCCCTATCCCGGCGACGGCCGCCTGCGTCGCGATGGGCCGGCGACGGCCGCCTGCGCAACGGTGCCCCCGCGTTTACCCCCGCGCTAGGTCGACGATACTGGCAGGAGCAGATGCGGCCGGTGACGAGCGAGCGCGCCGGCACCAGGTCGGCGTGACCCCGGACGCGCCGGGTGACGGGGCGGCGCGGGCAGGGCGAGAGGTGGCCACGACATGAGCGCAATCAAGGTTCTTCTGCTCTACCCTGGGTCGTTGTGGGGCGGCGCGTGGGCGACGCGCCCGGTGGTGAAGCCCGAGCTGGTCTCGCTGTACGGCTTCCTTCGTCGCCACGAGATCGCCGTCGACGTGCTCGATCTCGAGGCCGAGCTCGGCAACCCGGCTGTCGGAGAGCAGGCCGAGTTCCTGCGGCGCGCCGAGGCGCTGATCGCCGGTCGCGAGTTCGACGTGGCGGCTCTGTCGTGTTGGTCGAGCCTGCAGTACAGCGCCGCCGTCGCGGTCGCCGAGCGCGTGCGCCGACTGCGTCCGGCGGCGGTGATCGTCGTCGGCGGCTACCACGTCTCGGCGCGGGCCGAAGACTTCACCTACGAGGGCTCGCCGTTCAACTGGGCTGTCGCGGGCGAAGCCGAGCACGCGCTGCTCAAGGTCGTCGAGGCGGTCGAGCACGGCGATCACGACGGGTCGAGCTGTCGTGCGCTGCAAGGGACACCGCTGGCGCTCATTGCCGAGAACGTGCCCGACTACCGCATCTACCCGTACACCAAAGAAGGCCTGGCCGGCCTACCCGTCAGTCTCGGGCGTGGGTGCCCGTACCACTGCGCCTCGTGCGTGTCACAGCCGGGGCAAACCGGTTGGCGTACCTACGAGCCCGCCGTCGCCCTCGCCTTGCTCGACGGACTGGCGGCGCTCAAGCCGAAGCTGATCGAGGTGACCGACCCCACCTTCGGCTACGACAACCTCTGGCGGACGCCGGTGCTCGAGAAGCTCTCCGAGACCTACCGGCGCGCCGTGCCGATCGTCGTCACGGCGCGCCCAGACCACCTCACGCGCGCCGACCTCGACGGTATGTACGCCGGGTTGCTGCGCCTGCGCCTCGACCTCGACACGCTGGCGCGCGACCTGATCGAGCGACTGGCCATCGCTCCGTTCCCGACCCGGTACGTCGAGCATGCGCTCGACATCGCGCGCTACGCGAACGCCAAGGGCTTGCCGGGAGAGCTGCGTGTGGTCTTCGGTCAACCCGGCGAGACGCGGGCGACGGCAGCGGAGACTCTAGACCGACTCGAGGAGCTCGTCGACTCGCTACCCAACGCTTCGCTGGCGCTGCGCGCCACGTCCTGGGCTTACTTCCCCGACGGTGCTCCCGGCGTGAGCGCCGAGGCGGCCGCCTCGCGGTTCGGCGCCGTGATCGCGCACCCCGAGTGGTGGAAAGAAACCGTTTCGAGCCGCGAGGCGGCCACGGCCGTGGTGCCCAGCCGCGACCTTGCCGGCGAGGCGCCGGGCAGCGACGCCTACCGGCGGGCGCGTTTCGACGCGATCGCGGCGAAGCTGGAGGCGAAGCTCACCGCCGAGTCGAAGCGCTTGGCTCGTAGCCACGAGAGCGTGGGATCGGCCGCCGAAGACGTGCCACACGGCTTCTGGCACTCGACGCGCTGATCGGGGCGTGCCGCCTCGGTGAAAGGCGTCGTCGGCCGGGGTGTCGCGGGCCGGGGCGTCGTCGATTCCTTCTGGTATATCCTTCGCGCATGAGAACGCCGCGTCGCGTGTTGCTGCTCAACCCCGGGTCGCTGTACGGGGGAGAGTGGGCCGGGCGTTACCCGGTCAAACCGGCGCTTCTCGGTCTCTTCTCGTACCTTGCGGCGAACGGCGTGCCCGTCGAGGTGCTCGACCTGCAGATGGAGCTGGGCAACCCCGAGCCGCATCAGGTCGACGCCTACCTGGCCCGCGGACGTGAGCTGCTCGCGCGGCGCACCTTCGACCTGCTCGCCGTCTCGTGCTGGTCGAGCCTCGAGTACCTGGCGGCGCTGCGCTTGACGGAGTACGCGCGCGAGGCGGAGCCTCGCGCGCGCATCGTCGTCGGCGGCTACCACCCCACGGCGGCCCCCGAGGAGTTCGCCCGACCGGGCTCGCCCTTCGATGTCGTCGTGCGCGGCGAGGGCGAGCAGGCGCTGCTCGAGCTGGCCGCCGACGGGCGCGCCGGGCGCCGGTACGGCGCAGGCGACGGCGGGTCGGCGGGCAGGCGGCGGCCCCTCGTGGTCGACGGCCGCCCCCTGCCCGCCGACCGCATCTACGCCGACTTCGCCGGGTACCCGTACGTCAAGGGCCGCCCCGCGACGTTGGGCGTCTATCTCAGTCGCGGCTGCCCGTTCCACTGCGCGTTCTGTATGGAGGGCGCCAAAGGCAGCGCCTGGCGACCTTATCCGGTGGACGAGGCCTTGCGCGTCGTCAAGAGCGCGCTGGGGCTGCGTCCCCACGTTCTCACGTTCCAGGACGCCTGTTTCGGGTATCGGGCGAGCTGGCGGCGCGAGTTCTTGAGCGGTCTCGTCGATCTGGGAGTCGACGTGCCACTCTGGGCCGAGGCCCGGGCCGACCGGCTGGCGGCCGACGACATGGACTTGATGCAACGGCTCGAGCTCTACCTGCAGCTCGGTGTCGAGACGATGTCGTCGACGATGGCCGGCATCATGCGCAAGGCCCCCGACGGCGAGCGGTACGTGACGGCGGTCGATGCGGCGCTGCGCGAACTGAACCGGCGGCGTCTGCTGACCAAGGTGTTCCTCATCCTCAACCACCCCGGCGAGACCGCCGAGACGGCGGAACAGACGGTCGGCTACTTCGAGCGCTTCGTGGCCGAGCAGCCCGAGCTGAGCGTGATCGTCAACGCACAGCCGTTCGCCTACTTCCCGGGCAGCGACATCGCGCAGCGGCTGGAGCACTACGAGCGGCGCTATGGGACCCGGGTGGCGCATGCGGACTGGTGGACGAAAGCGGGCGACCAGCACGAGCTGGCGACCGAGGTGCGCCCGTCACGCGAGCTCGCCGACGGGCGCGGCTACGTCGAGCGCATCCACGCCCTGAGCGGCGACATGGTGGCGAAGATGCCGGCGTCGGCCAAGCTGCTGTTCTTCCGCCACCTCACCAAGCTCTAGCGGCCGCTCTTCTCAGCGCGCCGGCCGTCACGCCCGGCGTCGCGCTCGGGCAGCCGCGCTCGGGCGCGGCTAGATGAGCGCGTGCGGGTCGACCGCGAACAGCACGGCGAGCAGCAGGTCGCCGACCGCCGGCAGGCGCAGCATCCACGTCATGAGCGAGCTGATCATGCCGGGGCGTCCGACCTGCCGCGTCACGGGAGAGAGGCCGAGCTCGGCTTCGATCTCGCGGATGCGCGCCTGCACCTGACGCGCGTAGCCGATCTGCTTCTTGAGGCCCAGCGCCATGATCACGGCGACGGCGGCCGAGGCCACCCAGGCCAGTACGAGCAGCCAGACGTGATCGCCCGTGAAGGCGGCCCAGACGATCAACACGTTGGCCGTCACCGTGCCGAGGGGCATCTCCCAGATGATGGCGTCGTGATGGCGCCAGTCGTCGCAGCAGCGCCGGTACTGAGTGAGCAGCGCGTCGCGCCGCTCAAGGGAACATGCCGGTAGGTCTTGTCTTGTTCCGTCGCAGGTGTCGTGATCGTCGGTTCCATCGCACCTCGCTGTCGTCGCCCTCGATGGGGCCGTCGGCGCCACTCTCCGCGTCCTGGCCCGCGTTTGTCGCGGCGGCTCAGGGCTCCTATAATGAACCGGCCTCAAGCGCTCCTCGGTAGCTCAATGGTAGAGCATCCGGCTGTTAACCGGAGGGTTGCAGGTTCGAGTCCTGCCCGAGGAGCCATCGTTTTTCACATCCCCGCAACTTTCTCAAGTCTCGCGAGCCACTCTCAGGCTAGCTTGTAGGCGGCCTCACCGTGTAGCTCTTCGTCGAGGCCCTGCGTCTGCACTTCGTCGGGCACCTTCAGCGGCTCGAACACGCTCAAGACCTTGAGGATGACGCAGGTGGCCACGAAGGCGTAGGCGATCACGATCGCGATGGCGAGCGTCTGCAAGCCGAGCTGTTTGCCCGTGCCGTTCAGCAAGCCGCTCACGCCGCCGATCGAAGCCAAGGCGAACATGCCGAGGAGCACGGTGCCCAGCGCGCCGCCTACGCCGTGGATGCCCCAGACGTCGAGGGCGTCGTCCCACTCGAGCTTCAAGCGCAGTTGCACGGCGAAGTAGCAGACGATGGCCGCGATGACGGCG
>Ga0315280_10007235_pt1 | contig 14992 bp, 9 predicted proteins | sample YL17G06_40_MG_FD_203697 | JGI IMG/M metagenome (GOLD analysis project Ga0315280, IMG submission 203697) | Sediment microbial communities from Yellowstone Lake, YNP, Wyoming, USA - YL17G06_40 | ecosystem: Environmental > Aquatic > Freshwater > Lake > Sediment | place: USA: Wyoming | collected...
GAGACTGTAGTAGCTTTACAGAGCAAATAGTGTTTAAGGCTTTTGTTTGCAATGACTTATGCAAGACCTAAATTGGCTAATCGCACCGCCCGACTCGCTGTTGTGGCAGATTCAAACGTTAAACGGGGTTTCTGCCGCGATTTAGCTGGAAGCGACAATTGGCCACCACCGAGCGTCCTCTGTAATCTTGCTACAGTCTCGAATTATATGCATTTTTTCGCGGCAGTTTATAGCCCGGTCAAGGGTGCGTTTCACGTTTGTTGAGATGTAAAGCGGATGTTATGTATCCGGCGTTGCTTTGCGTTACGTGGGGTTGTATAGCGGATTTTTCTGTGTTGGGACGGGAGCGCCGGTGCTCCTTCGCCACTTCAAGAGCAATTGGTGCAGCTCTCTGGTTTTCCCCGGCATAGAATCGGCGAGGTTCTTCTTCTCGCCTATATCATTTTTGAGGTTGTACAACTCAAGCCGGCCATCCTCAAAAAACTCTATCAGTTTCCAATCTCCCTTACGGACTGCGCCCGCCGGTGTCGTGCGCCAGAGTTGCTGCCGTCATCGACAAAGACAATCTCATAGTTCAGGCCGGTTTCAAGCATCGTTTTGGTCAGCCGTGCGTAAAGCTCTTCAATAACCAGGGCCTCATTGTAAAGCGGGACAACTATAGAGCAGACTTCTTCCAGGAACGTCGCTGGCGCTATTGTTTTATCGGGTGTTTTGCCGTTAAGACTTGAGTCTTGCAAACGACAGGAATTGAAAAAACAATCTGAATTTGGCCAATCGCATTTTTTGCTTGACATCCTTTTCTTAATCAGCTAAAATAGTATTATCAACATTGAAGGTCACGGAGGATGTAGGGGGGCTGCTTTCCCTACCAAAAAGCCAACCCTCGAGGGTGGCAATTCTATTGAGAATGACTTGCAACAACGCGAGTTTGTTAGTCACGTGTTAAATGTGTACAGATAGAATGTGCAGACAAAAACAAAAATCGCTTTGGTTGTTTGTCAGCGTTTCTGTAATCATGATCGTCGTGGCAGTAACCTTGACAGGATGCGGAGACGGCTCCTCTGGGAGGCAGCCCCCGTCCCAAAATCCTCCCTCCGGCCCTCCCCCCCCCGATTCGGTCGTTATCCCCGCTCCCCCCGCTGTTATGCTTGGCGGCATCGGCATAGGGATCATTATTTGGCTGCGCAGACGCAGAGTGCTGTAAATTACCTGCTCAGGTGCAGTGATGGTGAGAAATCGCAATTAAGCCAGCCCACACAATCTCACAGAACCCCTCTATTCTTGGACAGCACACTTAATTCAGGATATGATTCGGCAGAGCGGGCATGTATAAATCGGTATTGCTCAAAGTTGTATGAGTCAATGAAATGGAATAATCCTGCGAACGAGCACCGCCCCATTCTTAAATACTTTATTAGAACCCCACTCCCATAAGCTCATATTTGTTGAGAAAGCCGCTTAGGATTTATTCTATGGCGATAGTCCGGCTGGGCGTTTTTGTGCACCCCCGATGCAACAGGGGACCAGTAACGACGCTGCGCCTGCGCCCGCAGCTTTCAGGAAATCGCGGCGGTTTAACTGCAAGTTTCCAGTCCCATCTTTTTTGAGCGATTTGTTGTATTTCATAGTGGCCCTTTTATGCCCTCTTTGCCTGCGATTATGGCAGAGGCCAGTGCTCCGAAGGTGTGCGGGCAGCCTTGAGGTATCCTTTTATTTTCTCTGTAACCTTTCTGTTCTCTGCGGCTAAATCCTTCTGCTCGCCGATGTCGTCTTTTAGATTGTATAACTCTATCGGTCCGTTCGGGTCATTGGCCACATTCAGCCGCACGCCCTTCCAGTCGCCCACGCGCACCGCCTGTTTTTTGCCTTGCTCGTGAAATTCCCAGTAAAGAAATTCGTGCTTTTTCTGTCTCTGCGGTTGGCCCAGAAGTGTTGGAAGTATTGAGATACCGTCGATATCTTTTGGAGGTTCGACGCCAATCAGTTCGCAGCAGGTCGGCAGAAAATCCCAGAATGCCGAGATGTGGTTACTGACCGAGCCGGCTTTTATCTTGCCCGGCCAGCGTGCAATCATTGGCACGCGAATACCGCCTTCATATAAGTCGCGTTTGTAACCCCGCAGCGGACCGGAGCTTTTGGAGAGTGCCGGGTCGGCCCCGCCTTCTTTGTGCGGCCCATTATCGCTCGAAAACATCACCAGCGTATTGTCGTCGATGCCGAGCTTCCTGAGTTTTGCCATTAGCTTGCCGATGTCACCATCCATCCGGGTGATCATAGCGGCGTGGCCCTTCTGCGGTGCGGGCCAATCCTTGTCCGCATAAGGTCCCAGCGATGGCACCTCCATCCCGTTTTGCCCCGCCTCGTTGTTAGCGTGCGGGATTGTGTAAGCTAGATACAGAAAGAACGGCTTATCTTTATTTTTCTCAACGAAGGCGAGCGCTTCTTTTGTAAATAGGTCGGGAGAGTAAGTTACTTTACTGGCCGATTCTCCCCAGCCCCCCGGCTCCGGTTTGGGGAGCTTATTGCCTTCTATGGAAATGGACTCTTCGTTTCGCCAGAGAAACTCCGGATAATAGTTGTGTGCGTGTCTCTGATTAAGGTATCCGAACCAGTAGTCAAAGCCTTTTTTGTTTGGGGTTCCGGTGGTGCCCGCCTCGCCCAGTCCCCATTTGCCGATGATGCCGGTGGCGTATCCTGCCTTCTTTAGTATTTCAGCCACCGTAACATCCGATGGCCGCAGCGGCACAAGTGCGTTGCCCCGGATATAAGCGTGGCCTGTGTGCAGGCCGGTCATCAGCACGCACCTTGATGGCGCACAGACCGTGCTGCCGGCGTAGTGGTCGGTAAATTTCATACCCTCTTTGGCCATCCGGTCTATGTTTGGCGTCGCAATTTCCTTTTGCCCATAGCAGCCGAGGTCGCCGTAGCCCAAATCATCCGCGAGGATGAAGATAATATTAGGGCGTTTTATTTTTTCAGCCTTGCCAGAGATGTGCCAGCTCTCGCATCCTGAAATTGCCGTTGCTATTGCACCAGTGCTTACAGCTTTAAGAAAATCTCGTCGATTCATAAACTTATCTCCAGAATAGTTTAGTTGACCTTCCAGAATATTTATTGGCGCCGGGAGCTGCGCCCTTGTTGTCGCGTCCTTGACCGGCTCACCCAGCCCGTGGGCCAATAGAAATAGCGAACCCATCTGGTCCATAAACTGCTGGTCGATTACCCAGCCGCCGGTGCTCTCGAAGCCCTCCGCCTCCACCAAAATGGTCTGTGCATTTGTCGTCGAAGCAAGCAAAAGCACAAAGAGGAGGGATATGGATATGGCCGGGGTATAGGCGGTCTTTTTCGGCTCCTTCATACTCTCTGTACATCTCGAATGGCAGGTCGGCATATTCTTAAAGGCCTTTTGGACAAACTATGCTTCGTAATATATTTTGTTATGCTGCTTCTGTCAACGGCGGAAGCTTGCATATATTCTATGTGGGCCGGTTTTATATTGATTATTGATTATTGATTATTTATAATTGCTGGCGTTTTGGAAGCTCTGAAGCTGATACAGTGAAGTTGACTATCGATATTTTGTCGGAGGATTAACTATGTCAGGTCATTCACATTGGGCAGGAATAAAACATAAAAAGGCGGCCATAGATGCCAAGCGGGGGAAAATATGGAGCAAGGTGGCTCGAATGATAATCGTTGCGGCCAAGAACGGCGGGGGCGACCCGTCTGCAAATCTGGCTTTGCGATATGCAATCGATAAGGCCAAGGCCGGCAATATGCCGAAAGACACCATTGAAAAAGCAATCAAGAAAGCAACCGGCGAACAGGGGGGAGCAGGTTTTGTGAAAGTGATTTATGAAGGTTACGGGCCGAGCGGCGTGGCTGTAATGGTTGAAGTGCTGACAGATAACCACAATCGGACCGCGCCGGAGATTAAAAGGATATTCGAAAGGCACGGCAGTTCTCTGGGAACAAGCGGGTGCGTCAACTGGATGTTCAGTAAAAAAGGTTTGATAACAGTCAATACTGCTAATATCAACGAAGATGAGCTTCTGGAGATTGCTTTGAACGCAGGTGCAGACGATATGCAAAATACAGGGGGCGTTTTCGAGATAACCTGCGACCTGGGCGTTTATGAGAAGCTAAGAAAGACCCTAAAAGATAAAGGTATTGCTACTGAAGTTGCGGAGATATCAATGGTTCCGCAGAGCACCGTAACTATCAGCGATGAAAGAACTGCAAGGAAGATAATTGCTCTGATGGAGGAGCTTGAGGACCACGAGGATGTGCAGAACACATACTCGAATTTTGATATACCAAACGATATAATGGAGCGTATCGCGTAATTCTCTTTTACCCCGTGAGATGTTATTTATCCCGTGAGGTGTGATAACTACCTCATCGGGGCTTCGTCTAACCGTAAACCGTTTCGCCGTGTCCCCCGACCCCTGCCCCTTGTCTAACCATCCAAAGAATCTTCAAAACGCCCGATAATTTTCTTGCTTTCTCCGAACCACTCCGGTACAATATCTCCCAGATTTACGAGGAAATATCATTTTTGCCAAAGAAAGCAATTTTCAGGAGATATTCTCAATGAAGCGAGCACTTATTATGTTATGCGCAGCCGTTCTGCTCACTTTTGAACCGGTTCTGGCCGATGGCCCACCCCCACTATGGCACGACTTTGCTCGGTACTATTGGTGTAGGGATTGTCGGCTGTCTACGCAGACGCAGGACTCTATAAGCTCAAGCTGCAGATTGATTCGATTTTCTTCAGACATACGAAACGTAAAATAAGGACAAAATTTTGGAAAGGGAAGATTATGAAAAGATTAATGACAATAAGTGTGATAGCTGGATTGATTCTCATCGCTTCCGGCGCGCACGCTAATATTCTTGTGGATTTTGAAGGAATCCCTGATACCTATCTTCACTCCGGCGGCAATCAAAACCTGAATGGGTACTACCCCGGCTTGTCCTTTGGTTCTCAAGTCACTATTTTGGACAAGGTCAGATATGGTTATAACTCTGGGGGCTACCCACCTCATTCGGGAGATGCCGTGATCTTTTCGTATTCGGATCCTTATATCAGGGTGGATTTCGTGGGCTTTACTACAAATTACGTAGAGGCATGGTATACAAGCTATTACACTTTCTACCTGGAGGCTTACGATGCCTCCAACAATCTGCTGGCCAGTTCTTCTGGTCTAAGTAATTACGGGACCAACTCCCTCATCTCGGTCTCCACAGGTGCCAGAAACATCGCTTACGTCAAGTTCCACGACTTAGGCAACTACTTCACCGTGGACGATTTGGCCTACTCCGTAATTCATGCACCCAGCTTATCAGGAACGGTTCGTGACCAGACTACAGGTAATCCAATCGTTGGCGCAATGGTAACTATCCCTGCCAAACCAACAACTCAAACAGATGCAGCCGGCCAGTTCAGTTTCTACAACCTTTCTTCCGGCCAAACCAGCGTATCTGTGACCCAAACCGGCTATTACCCGGTTACACAGACGGTAAATATCAGTAATAATTCAACTACTTATGTGGATATCTATATGATGCCGCAAGCAACTGGCACTAATCCTGTGGTTGTTGACGTTCGCAGTCAGTATTGTAATCAAGCTAAACATGTCTATTACCTTAACGGCGTCTCTCTCAACGAAACTTTCATGGCTACAATCGACTGGAAAGGCAAAACACCGGGACAGGTCAAGTGGATTCTCCCCAACGGAACCACACGTACCGATACTGTTTCGGGCAACGTATCTTCTCAACCATTTGATATGGGCAGTATCGGCCTCGGCAAACTCACCGTCACCGCCATCGCCGCCGATTCAACACAATCAGAACCTAAAAACGCGAATTTTAACATCGTACCTCCACCACCAGGTATCCCATTAGGTGCGCTTATCCCTAATTTCCTCGGTGGTAATTGTCTTCGATACTCCACAAAATATACTGTAGGGTTCGTAAAAGAGGGTGTGGAAGAAGGGGTGGTCCCCGATAAAGTTTGGGGGTTTGGCGGATACGCGTTCGAGTTCGTTGCCATGGTTTCTCTTTCCGTGGAAGTTTCAGGCGATGGCACAGCTTCTGCCATAGTGGAGGTCCCTCTTGACTGGGATAGAATGAAACTGGCCGGGGCTAAGATTAAACCAAAGATGTCGGGTAGTCTTAAATGGCAATATTCATCCGAACAGCAAAAATGGCTTTCAGGTGGCTCATTTTTAATTGGTGTATTAGTAAATTTCACTACGCCACCTTATTATGGTGTTATTCCATTTCCACCGTATCTCGTTTATCTGCGTGGTGCGCTCAAAGTTGATTTGTCTTCTGGTTTTTCCTTAGAAGATTGGGCACACGACGGAAAACCAATTTTGAAAGGGGTTATTATCTTAGACCCCTCTGTCGCTATTATTGCTGGTGCGGGGGTCGCCGACATATTTGCTATTGAGGGTTGTGGAGAAGCTAAGGGACACATGCTTCTCATATTTCCTAACGAGAATCCTCTTGAAGAATTATCTTGTGAGCTAAATATTAAAATAATCGTGGTGGCATGGATATTTCACCAAGAGTATAACCTTGCACACTACAAGTGGTCTTTACTTGGCAAAGAAGGCGCACCCGCACTTATGCCTCTCGGTGCCACAGCGCTTGAAAGATTCAATGCCGGCCAATTTCAAATAATGAATCGCAACTACCTTAGCCCGGATTACGCAATCTGGGCCCCTACCGTCCCAGAGAAACCCAAACGTCTGACCACCTTCGGAGTCGAGGCACAAACCCCACCTGAACCGAACGAAGAAGAAATTCTCCAATATAATATCTTTAGTCAATCACAGCCAACTCTCGCGGCCGATGGTAACGACCTGCTTCTCGCTTGGATTTACGATGACCCTAATCGCGACCCGGGCGACCCAAACAGTGTCAATCGCACCGAACTTTTGTTTAGCAGTTGCCGGAACGGCAACTGGAGCGACCCTATTCCAATTGACAATGATGGCACCGCCGACTTCTCACCGCAACTCGTAACCCTTCCCAATGGCAACGCCCTATGTGTATGGGAAAACGCAAATCAAGTACTCCCCAAAGGTGCTACCTTAACCGATATGTCCGCTGCAATGGAAATCAAAGCCGCTTATTATGACAAAAACTCCGGCCTCTGGTCCGCTCATGCTCTAACCAACAATACCCATCTCGACCGAAGCCCGCGCATCGCCGCCGCAGAAAATAACACCGCTATCGCTGTCTGGATTTACAACGAAAAAGATGACCTCCTCGGTCTCGACCCGAACGCCCTCAACAACATTCGATTCAGCAAATGGAACGGCTCCAACTGGTCCGAACCCAGCACCATCGCCACCAACATCGGCCTGATTATCAAAACCGCTCTAACATACAACGGCAACAAAGCAGTTTACGTTTATTCGCTCGACCTTGACCACAATTGGCAAACTGATACCGACCGCGAGCTTTACGCCATAACCTATGACGGTGCCACCTGGTTGGCTCCGACTCGTCTCACAACCGATAACCTCCTCGATGCTAATCCGCAGGTTACATATGACCAAGATGACGTTTTGCTCATCTGGTATCGCGATGCCAATCTCGTCAGTTGCCGCAACTTTAACCTCAACACCATACAGAATATTCTTACCACATCCGGTTCATCCGGTTCAATGGACTTCCGCCTCACAAAAAGCCCCACCGGCCAAATCTCTCTGGTCTGGACGGATACCTCACTTACTGGCGTTGACATCTTCACAGCAACTTATGATTCGTGTCTTTCAGTATGGAGTCACCCATATCAACTAACCTCCGACAGGAGTATGGAGCGATCTGTCGCCGCCACTTATGCCGGCTCTGATGAACTGGCCCTCGCTTACAACAAAGTGGAAATCATAGACCACAATGGCATCCCCGAGCCGAACCGTGTTGACCTCTATGTGTTAAGACACAAGATTAAAGCCGACCTGGCCATAACATCAAGTGGCATCTCATTTGGTGTTCCTAATCCGCCACCCGGCAGTATTGTTGACATCAATGCTGTAATCCACAACTTAGGTGACATTGCAGAAGTAAATGTCCCTGTGGCATTCTATAATGGTAATCCCGGCACAGACGGCGTCCTGATTGGCAATGTTCAGAAAATTGTTGGTCCCATCCTGGCTGGAAGCACTGCTGTTGCCAGTGTGCAATGGTCGGTCCCAGAGGTAAATGAACCGCAACACATATATGTTGTTATCGACCCGCAATACACCCTCGAAGATGCCCACAGAAATAACAATATTGCTTCTGTCTCGGCGATGGCACCCGATGTCACTATAGAAGAGATAGGCGTGCAAAAGGCCGGACCTAATACCATCATTACAGTGCGAGTGGCAAATGAAGGTGTCCTGCCGGTGACAGATGTGGATGTGGTTGTGCGAAAGCAGATTTGGCATGGAGCTGTTTTAGGCGAAGATACAATTTCTGATATTGCACCGGGGGCATACAGGGATGTTTCTTTTGTGTGGTCTGATGTGCCAATGGGAGCAAGTTTAGTATGTGCTGAGGTGGACACGTCTGATTCGATAGATGAATTTGACGAAGATAATAATCTGCGGTATGCACAAGTTGAAAATTTTAGTGCCAGCGATTTTAATCACAATGCCGAAGTTGATTTAACCGATTTGGCTAAGTTTGCTGCATATTGGCTCAATGAAGATTGCAATAACTCAGGGTGGTGTGGGAACACCGATATGGACCTCAGTGGTGTAGTTAACTTTGTCGATTGGGCTTTATTTGCTGATGATTGGATGCGGCACAAAGGTCAGTGGCTAAAAGGCGACTTCGATCTTGATAGCATCGTTGATTTCTTTGATTACGCCGAATTCGCCGCGCATTGGCAACAAGATTCTTCGAGCCCCGGTTGGCGTGAGGACTACGATATCAACAAAAATAGTAGAGTTGATTTTGGTGACCTCAATGAGTTTCTCGCCAACTGGCTTGTGAGTGAATGATGGCGAACCTGTCCGCCGTAGGCGGACTCATCTACTCCCAAAGTCAAGAAGTGCAAAAAAAGTGTTCAAAACAGTTACATTTTTGCTCATTTTCGGTCGATTTCTGTCATTTTTCTATCATTTTTCTGTCAAAAAAGTGCAAAAAGTACTCATTTTTACCCTCGTTTTTCGCCTAAAAACAAATATGTCCTATAACATCAACCTTTTTACCATCGCCAGACGCCCCATTTTTCAAATTTTCCCCAAAAAAACCACTTTTTCCCAATTTTCTGATAAATTTAATCTTGTTTTTGCTGTTTTTTCAGCTCCTTTATTCGTTCCGTTGCGAATTGGTATTTTTCCTCACCTAATCTGCTGATAATTTCGCGATTAGGATACATCATTTTGAACTGACTGCGGAAACTATCTTCAATTTCAATCGCCTCTTTGTATTCTTGGTAGGCAAGGTCGGTTTTTTGGAGCTGCTCCGCGATTTTTGCAAGCTCAAAGTGCAGTCGCTCGCAGCCGGGATATCGCTCGACCGCTGATGATGCGCTATTCAAAGCCTTGTTTAGCCACTCGGTCTTTTCCTGCGGTCCCGAAATTTGCGCTAAGTTATTATAGACGTCCGTCAGTCGTTCGAAGTTTTTGAAATCGATGCTGACGCGTTTGATTGCCGCCTGCAGGCGTTTTTCCGCCTGCAGGAGCAGGTCTGCGTTCTTTCTTCCTGTGACCTGAAAATGATGCAGATATAGTCGTCCGTTAAGTGATAAGGGGACCGGGCTTAACCGGTCGTCCTCGGCGGCTTTATCCAGAAGGCTGTGGGCATCCTCAAATTGGCCGCTGGAGGCCGCCTGCTGCGCCTCCCGCACCTTTGCTGTGCTTTTTGCCACGGGAATAAGGGCGTAATTCAGATAGCACCAGACCAGCGCTAACACTCCTGCTAACAGCAGTATCCTTGCGAAAACGGAGGGTTTTGGGACAGTTGCCGCCTGAGGATTCTGGATAGAATAAGTCGCAATTAAACAGGCCATTACAGCCCACAATGCCGTCAAGACAGGCGGCTCAAAAATGGCAAAGTCTATCAGGTTGTGCACCATTACCCCCACAATAGCGCTGACGAGAGCTGCCGTGGTAACCGTATCTCGTATCTTATATCTCGTATCTCGTGTTCCCTGTAGAGGTGTGGTCAAAAGCAGAAAGCCGATAATGAAAATCGCGACAGGCACAACATAAAGCGTCACTATCACGTAAAGCATCACGTCAGCAGTTTCGGCAGGTGGTGCGGGCATAAGCAGGGGGCGGGCGAGCAGTAGAGCAGCGGAAATAATGACGAGGCATGTGACAGCGAGAGGTCTGAAACTTGGCTGCGGTTGACGAATTTGCGGCAGAGAATTTGCTGTGCGGGGAGAAACCGCTTTCCACAGCGGAATAAAAATCATAGCTAAAAATCCGACAAGGCCGATGGGGCCATATTGTGTCAGGATACTTAGGGGAAAATTGTGCGGGTCGGCAACAGATTCAAGCGCCTCGGCAGGTTTGTATCGCGTATAAAAGCGTGCGAAGTTGCCGGGGCCAACGCCTGTAAGCGAATGGTCGACATACATCTTGGCCGCTGCCTGCCAGTATTGCCATCTGACCAGCATTGAGCTGCCGCCCGGCAGTTTCCCGCGCGCAAGTCCATACGAGGCAGCGGCCCAGGCTCCTCCGGCGATAAGCGCCAGGCAAACGGCTAATATTGCTTTTTTGTGAGAGGCAACCCAGTTGCCGAGGCGAAGAAGCACAATAAGCACAGTTCCTGCGAATAGCGCGCCGAGTATTGCGCCTTTGCTTTGCGTAAGAGCAAGGCCAAAAATAACGACCGCCGCCACAGTGCCACACGCGAGAATGTGGATAACTCGGGCCTGATTTGACTTGCGATTTTTGACTTTATCGATAAGTAAGGCGATAGCTGCAAAAGCCGCCATTAGTGCAAACGAGCCAGCCGAATTGCTGGTCGTGAAAAAACCGTGAACGCCCTTTGAGTAAAGTCTGTGTTCAAACAGAAACTGCTGGAAGCTGCCGGGCTCTATGCCGAGCGGCTCAAGAAAGGTTCGCGGCTCCCGCTCGTATTGCTCAATCGTCACTTCGTTGCTGACGAAAAATTGGTCCGCATACTGGTATGCTGAAACCATGCCCAAAGCTGCAATGGTAACAAGGGCCAATTTTATTTTTGATGGTGAGTCCATTATCTGGACCAGCAGAATCGCCATAACCGCCGGTGCGAGCAATACCGCAACGGTGGTAATCGCCAGTCGCTTGTCCGCCGCTGCGAGACCTGCTGCGACTGCGGCCGCACAGAAAATCCCCAGGCCGACTTCGATGCCGGTGACGCGGTACGAAAATCTTTTGCTGCAAAGACCCCGGATGAGCCAGACCACAAAAGAAAACACCAGCACAGCCGATACCGATAAGCTATACAGATTGTCGCCGACATTTTCCGCCAGTGTCGATGACTGCATGGTCGGGCCTTCGGTGAACGTCACCCGAAGAGAAATCACGCACAGGCAAAGTGCAAGAAGGATGTATTCGAAAAGCATCAGCGCCTTGCTCTTGGAATAGTTCGAATTAGTCGGCTGCTCTGTCATTTTTGGCGGCAGTTTCAAGAATGGCGATAATGGCCAGTATCATAAATGTCTGGATGAATATTAGTATTGCTCCGGCGAGGTTGACCTGATAAAGGAAGGTTGCACCCAGCCCCGTGCACAGGGTCGCCAGATATAATGTGAGGACCGTCTGTGTGTCGGTCAGCCCGTGTCTTTTTAGCCGGTGCGAAAAATGCTGCGTGTCGCCGACAAAGGGACTTTTGCCCTGGCTTATCCGCAGCAAAGTCACGCTGATAAAATCGTAAAGCGGCACCGCCATAACGACAAGCGGCATCAGGACCGGATACCACCTGCCGCTTTGCGCCTCCTGATAATATGTCGTCCGCAGGGTCAAAATCGCGACGAAGAACCCCACCACCAGCGACCCGGCATCGCCCATAAAGATTTTGGCGGGCGGGAAATTAAACACCAGAAATCCCAAAAGTGTCCCTGTAAAGACAAGCGTCAGACCGCCGACAAAGACCTGGCCGCTCATTGCAGCAGCGACGAAAAGAATGGCGCTGGCAATTACGGCGACCCCGGCGGAAAGGCCGTCCATATTGTCGAGAAAATTAAAGGCGTTGATGATAAGGACTATCCAGACTGCTGAAAGTGTGGATGTGATTATCTTGTTTTCGATAAAGAACTCGACCCTGATGTCCGCGTATGCCGCCGCAATTATTGCAACTATGAACTGGACAACCAGTTTGAGAAATGGCCCGAGATGCTTTTTGTCATCCCACAAGCCGAGGGCGAACAAGAGAGAAACGCTCAGGAGTATAATTGTGAGCTGGTTGATTTTGCCCAAAAAATCGGCAGGATTGATGTTGGCGGTTTTGGCAAGCGGGCCGAAGTAAGCCGGCAGAAATTTTATCGCAGCCGTCGCAGCAAGGATAAAGACCGCCAGCGTAGTGAAAATTGCGATACCGCCGCCGAGAGGAACGGTCCTCTGCGAGAACCTCTCCCTGACAGGCCGGGAGACAAAGCCGGCTCGCAATGCAAGAACTCTTGTGAGCCTTGTCAGCGCCAGCGAGGTCAAAAATGAGCCGGCCGTAAGAACTATTGCTGCTGTAACTAATGTCGGAATTGTGGATGCTCCGTTACCAGAATAACCTTCTGACAAAAGACCGTTTGGCGTTTACTTTTCTTAGCTGCTCAACCAGCCGGTTTCTTACCTTGTCGAAAAAATCAAAGTAACACTGCTGCCTGTAATCTGCATAAGTATAGTCGAGCGGTTTCCAGCGGCCCTTGTCGAAAACCAGGGTCACTTCGGCATACATTTTCTTGCCGATATATATACGATGCGAATAGTTTTTTGTTGTCGCCAGGACCAGTTTCGAAGGCTCGATGATTCCCGGGTCCAGATTTACCGGCCTCGGCAGAGGAAGCGCAAGGGCTTTGGCCAGTTTCTGTTCGAGTTTGTTCGTTATGTGTTTGACTTTGGCCAGCTTGCCCGGGTCAATCAGCCGTTCAATACTGACAAACTGTCTTAAGATGCGGCTGCCCGTCTGCTCTTTGTAATAATCGGTCTTGTCAAACGGCCATACATCGCTTACGAAATCCGTCTTGCCGAACTTATCTGTAACAGTCTCTATTGCGGCGTGCAGACATTGGTGGTTGGCGGCCAGGATTCCGATTATCAGCTTTACCGCATTAGGGTCTTTTAGCTCCCACATTCAATAGTTTTACATTTTTAGTTTTAAGTTTTTAGTTTCCTTGTTACACGTCGCAGATTCGGACCGCCTGGGCCAGCGACGTAAGCGGGTCGCGGGTGGGGATGAACTCCTGCCCTACGTAGCCCTTGTAGCCGGTTTCGACAATCGCCCGCATAATGGCTGGGTAGTTTAGCTCCTGCGTCTCATCGATTTCGTTGCGGCCGGGGTTGCCGCCTGTATGGTAATGGCCGATGTAATCTTTGTTGTCGCGAATGGTGCGGATTATATCGCCTTCCATTATCTGGGCGTGGTAAATATCATAGAGGATTTTCAGCCGGTCCGACCCAACCTTCTTGCACACCTCGACGCCCCAGGCCGTGCGGTCGAACATATAATCTTTATGGTTGACCTTGCTGTTAAGATATTCCAGACAAATCGTAACCTTTTTTTGTTCAGCGTATCCGACGACTTGTTTAAGCCCTTCAACGGCATTTGCAATGCCGACATCGTCGGCAATGCCCGCTCTGTTTCCCGAAAAGCTAATCACATTGGGGAATCCGTATTCCGCAGCGGCGTCAACGGCTTCGCGAATCCTGGCTATGCACTCGGCGTGGTATTGCTTGTTGTTCATACCATTTGTCAGACTGTGCGTGCCTATCATTGCGCAGACCAGGCCGTGCTTCTTCACCGTCGCCAGCTCCGGAATCCCAAGCAGCTCAACGGATTTAATACCCATTTTTGTGGAAATCGCGCACATTTCATCGAGCGAGAACTTGCCGTAGCACCATTTACTGACTGATTGATTGATGCGGCCGTTTTTGACGACCCGCTCGATTTTGTCCAAGTCAACCGCACCGCCGGCCTTTTGTGCGATGGCGGCGGCAAGTGTGCCCGCGGCCGCAAGGGATGCATTACGAATAAAACTCCTGCGTGAAAGTTTATTATTGTTCATAATTCTATCTCCTTTCAGTTTCAGGCTGCTCTTGACATTATCCACCAGCCCCCGCGTCTTCCTGTCGCCTGCTGCCTCGACTTGCGTCGAGAGACGCAGAGGCAAGCAAGACAGGAGCGGAGGCGGGCCCGTTATGGTTTCAATCGTTGTTTCAGCGAGCTGACAAGTTCAATCACCTTCTCTGTCGCATTTTCGACGGCAACTTTTTGGCTCTCGGACTGCGACCGCAGCTTAATCTCTACGCTGCCTTCTGCGACAGACTTTTTGCCGGCCGTTACTCGGATAGGTATGCCGAGCAGGTCCGCGTCTTTGAATTTTACCCCGCCTCGCAGGTTACGGTCGTCAAGCAATATATCTACCCCGTTACCGCGCAACTGGTCGTAGATGTCTTCTGCTACTTGTGCGACTTTTTCATCCTCCTGATTGACGCAGGTAACGATGACTTCAAACGGAGCAATGCTGATAGGCCAGATGATGCCGTTCTCATCGTTGCCCAGTTCGATGGCGGAGGCGAGAATCCGGTTTATCCCGATACCGTAGCAGCCCATAAGGCAGGGGTTTTCTATTCCGTTCTCGTCAAGGAATTTTGCGCCGAGTTTTTGGCTGTATTTTGTGCCGAGCTTGAAGACCTGCCCGACCTCGATGCCTTTTTTGAATAGTAGCTTTTTGCCGTTATGAGTGTCACCTTCCCCGGCGTAGCGGATGTCCGTAACAATGATATTTTCACCCTTCAGAGGAAAATCTCTGCCGGGCACAACGTTCTTTATGTGATAG
>Ga0315280_10007236_pt1 | contig 14991 bp, 10 predicted proteins | sample YL17G06_40_MG_FD_203697 | JGI IMG/M metagenome (GOLD analysis project Ga0315280, IMG submission 203697) | Sediment microbial communities from Yellowstone Lake, YNP, Wyoming, USA - YL17G06_40 | ecosystem: Environmental > Aquatic > Freshwater > Lake > Sediment | place: USA: Wyoming | collected...
GGCGAAAATAGCCAGGGGCAACGCCCCTGGAACGTAAGACCGTCCTCGGACAAGCTCTGTAGGAGCGAGCGAAACCAGCCAGCGCAACCCGCCGTTCGCGCGCCCCGTCAGGGCTTGACCACCGCGGGGCCGTCGTTTTCCAGGGGCGTTGCCCCCTGGCTATTTTCGCTCGTCCCTTCAGGACGCGGAAGAACGACTCTTTCCGCAACCGCTTGCGCCTTGGCGGCTTTGGGTTGGCGCGCAAGGCGCGAAAGACCTTTCTCCACGAACACTGGCGACAACCGACGTCACCCGACCATCGTGCCGCCACACGATACTTTATGCGCGATATAGACGCGCACAACGGCCTCGATGCGGTTCGCACTGGCGCCTGTTATGAGGTTCCCGACCAATGGAATTCGGACATGCACCCGCCCTCGCGGCGAATAACAATGCAGCCTTGACACATCGCTTCAGACGCATTGAAATATGGTTTTCATTGTGCGTTGGAGACGAGAGAAACCGGTTCGTGGGGAGTGGGGAAAGATGACGAGCACTGCTCGGCGCATTTACGTGGATGCGGACGCCTGTCCTTTCAAGGACGTGGTGATCGAAATTGCAGCGGCAAGCGGGCTGGGCGTGACAATGGTGGCGAACTATTGCCACGAGATCGAGGCCGCCGACCACGTCGAGGTCGTTCGCGTGGACCGCGACCCGGAGGCCGTGGATGTCGCCATCGCCAACCGAACAGCGCCGGGCGACATTGTCGTCACGCAGGATTATGGCCTGGCGGCTGTCGTTCTCGCCAAGGGAGTGCGGGCGCTTTCACCGCGCGGAAGGATCTATGAGGTTTCGGAAATCGAGTCGCTTCTTGAGGCGCGCCACCATGCCCAGAAAGCGCGCCGCTCGGGGCGCCGGCTCAAAGGGCCGCCCCACCTCCGACGATCAGACCGCGAGCGGTTCCGCCACGCGCTCGAATGTCTGGCGAAAAGTTGAGGTTTCGAGTTTCGGGTTCTGAGGTTTGGTGTTTGCTATCCACAGTTCTGCATCCATTATTCAGCGTTCACCATTTTTCCTTCCGCCTTCACGAAAGCGTTCCCTTTGTGGAGTGAACGCCACGAATGCGTGGATCACGCAGGACGGCCTGGCCAAGCGCGCGCCCGAAGGATTTGAAAATCGCTTCCTGGATGTGATGGGTGTTCGAGCCGGTGAGAAGGCGGATGTGAACGGTTATCCCCGCATTGACGGCCAAGGCGCGAAAGAATTCCTCGGTCAGCTCGGTGTCATAATCGCCGACCTTTTCGCTGCCGGGCGGAACCTTGTACGCGAGATAAGGCCGATTGCAAATGTCCATGACGCAATGAGCCAAGGCCTCTTCCATCGGAACCCAACCACTGCCATAGCGCACCACGCCAGCCATATCGCCAAGCGCTTTGCGAATGGCCTGACCGATACAAATGCCGACGTCTTCCACGGTGTGGTGGGCGCCCACGGCGAGGTCGCCTTTGCCTTCGATGGTGAGGTCAATCAGGGCATGGTGCGCTAGTAATTCCAGCATGTGCTCGAAGAAGCCTATCCCGACCTTGCCCGAGTATGCACCGCTGCCGTCGAGATCCACCGTCACGCGCAACTCGGTCTCGCGGGTCTTACGTTCCACACTCGCACGTCGTTCTCCCATAGCCTGTCACCTCAAATCGAGGCTCTTTATTCCGCGTTGTGCATTTTTTCATTCATCATTCATCGTTCATCATTCATCGTTTAGACTGCGGCGATTGTTCGCAGCCAGGCGAAACCGTGTCAAAAGGTTTTTGGGGCATATACCCGTACCGAAGATTCTCGCTTGACCACCGCAGTTCGCCGGCGCAAAAAGCCAAGGGGCAAAAAATGAATCGAACTCTTCGCTACACTGCGTTCCTGTTGCTCTTCGACTCTCTCCTTTCTGTGGCATCGTTTTCGGAAACAACGCCGAGCTCATCCCTTCTGGATCGAAGACTGGTGGGGAACGTTTACGGGACCGTCGTGGATGCTGCCACATCGCGGCCGATTCGCGGCGCAGAGGTTTTCCTTTTGGATCAACCCATGCAGAAAGCAGGAAATGGCAGGATGATCCGCAGCAATAGAGGTGATTTTGCTCTACCCGATTTTCGATCCGCGGTCCGAACTGGGACAACAAATGAACGCGGGGAGTTTTTGATCAATTCTGTCCCAACGCCCTTTCCGTTCAAGCTGTACACAGTCATCACCGAGACGCCGGGATACAGACTGTTCATCATTGATCGAGTCCGTGTCCTGCCGGGCGCAGTGATGGCGCTCAGAGTGGATTGCCGGGTTGCAAAGGGAGAGGCGGATGAGGCGATTGTTTTCAATGGCAGTGATCCCGACGCCCCGCTGAAGTATCGCCACGAAGAGGCTGTGCTTCCGAAGATCGCCGGGCCGGAGCACGTTCCTTTTCGAGAAGCCGCCGGCCTCACCTGTACAGTTTTCGCGACGAGGGAAGGTCTTGTCGGAGGAACAACCGCCAATGGACACATCATCGTATCTCAGGATCACTTTGTCGCATTGCCCTCGCTCCGCGCACTGAATCCCGATGACCGAACCTACCATTTTCAGGTGGAATTGAGTTTGCGGGGCAAAACCGCGCGTGCGCCTGTCTGGGACATAGGTCCCTGGAACACCAATGACGATTATTGGAATCCTTCCAGCATTCGGGAGATGTGGAAGGATCTTCCCGTGGGAACCCCGGAGGCTCAGGCGGCCTATGCGAATGGATATAATGGCGGACACGATCAGTCGGGACGACCCGTATTGAATCCCGCGGGAGTGGACTTGGCCGATGGAACGTTCGGGCAGGATTTGGGCATGTTGGACAACGCCTGGATTTCGGTCCAATTTCTCTGGCGACCGGATGTGACTGTGGGACAGCGCGTGCAAACAACAGCGACTCTAAATGTTCGGTCAAGTCCCGCCGGGAGCTCGGTTGGCCAGGTGCCGGCAGGCGCTATGGGGACAATCACAACGGGTCCGCAGGGAGCGTGGTACACCGGCTACTTCTGGGTATGGTGGAACATACGATGGGACGACGGTGTGACTCGCGGGTGGTCAGTCGAGAACTGGCTCATGCCACTACAACAGCCAACATCGGCACGACCCGCCTGGTCGCTCTATAGATAAATCAAATGTGCGCGAAGGCATCGGCAGACAGAAGGGCGATCTCGTTCGCTTCCGGCCCCGCGATGTTTTCGACCCTGCCATTGTGGAGTCCGTCACCCGCTCGGTCGCAAGTGGGCCATATCGCACGCCACTGTAACCCCAACTATTCACCCTTCCATCCACGAGCGAGCGGACGAAACGCGGAACGACACGGCAATCGGCGGACTGAGGCTTTTTCAGAATTCATTCGACTTGCAAGGTCACAGCCGGGACAATAGGGGAAGGATAAAAGTCTGAATCATCCGGAGGTAAATCATGTTGAAGGCACAGAATACACCCATCCGCGCTCGTCAATGCGATGGCTGTTTCGGCGGCTCCAACAATATCTATCAAAAAGCCGACTTAACTCGACGTGAGTTTCTAGCCAAAACCGGAGGCATCACCGCAGCAGGAGCGGCTCTTCCAAGGTTTGCAGAGGCTGCTCCGGGCGGAGCGAAAGAGCCACAGCGCCAACAGCCGATAAGACGCCCGCTGAGAGTTCAGCCGGTTTTCAATTGCGAAATCTACCAGCGGAAGAAAGCCACAAGCTGGCGTGTGACAGGAGCAATCCAGAACGAACGGGAGATGCACGAAGAGGAAGCAAGAATCCGCCGCGACCTGGCCGGGATGGTTTCGTCCGCCGATTTCCCGCTCGACGTGCTCCCCTTGGTGACTGTGCAGAATGTGGACCAGGCAACCGCCGTGGCCAAGGGGAGCCACGATGTTCTTATTATGTATGCCGCTCGTCGCAATCGTCCTGTGCTCGAGGCCCTGGCGGCGACCGACAAGTGGAACCTCATGTTCGTTCGCCATCGCTCCGGCCCTCTGTATTACATGTACATCGGTGCTCATACGCACTTCTTGCGGAAAACGCGCGACGAATTCGGCCAGCCCAACATGGGTCCTCAGGACATCGTCGTGGATGACCACGGCGAAATCCTGTGGCGGCTGCGAGCGCTTTACGGCCTGAAGAACATCCTGGGAAAACGGATTGTTGCCGTAGGAGGTCCGGGCGGCTGGGGTGCTGACGGGAAAAAGGCCCCCGATCGCGCGCGTGAACTTTGGAAACTCGACATTCGCACCATTTCCTACCCCGATCTCGGCGAGCGGATCAAGAAAGCCCGACAGAACGTGACTCTCATAAAGCGTTGCCGCAGCGATGCCGAAAACTACCTCAGGCAAAGAGGTGTGTCCCTTCATACCAGCCAAGATTTCGTTTATCACGCCTTTATCCTGTGCGAAGTGTTCCGGGATCTTCTTGATGAAGCACAAGCCGATGCCATCACAGTCAACAGTTGTATGAGCACCATCATGCCAATCTCCGAAACGACCGCCTGCCTGCCGCTCTCTTTGCTGAATGACGAAGGCTACATGGCGTTTTGCGAGTCCGACTTTGTCGCCATTCCTTCGGGGATTCTCTTGCATTATATCTCGGGCAAGCCTGTCTTTCTGTGCAATCCATCCTATCCCCATCGTGGCATCGTGACGGTGTCCCATTGCACGGCGCCAAGGAAGATGGACGGGAAACGATCAGAACCCGCAAGAATCCTGACGCACTACGAATCGGATTATGGGGCGGCGCCAAAAGTGGAAATGAGAAAGGGGCAGCAGATTACGATCCTCGATCCCGACTTTGCCTCCCGCCGCTGGCTAGGCTTCGAAGGCGAAATCGTGGCGACACCTTTCTACCCAATTTGCCGAACCCAGCTGGACGTGGGGATCAAAGGCAACTGGGAACGCTTGAACGAAGAAGTGCGTGGCTTCCACTGGATGGTCTGCTATGGCAACTATCTGCGCGAGACCGGCTATGCACTGAAGAAGGCTGGGGTGGACTGGCTGAAAATCGGTTGACCGGAAAGGGACAAATCATCTTCGATTCTGAGCGCGGCGGTGCTACCGCCACCCACGGTTTTGTCGGTGTGGCAACAAAGGCGCGTCAATCCATTGAGTTAGAACTACCGGGCCATTGCCATAGATCGCTGAGTCGCGCTTGTTACTATCCCAGGAAAACGCTGGCACGGGAAACGGAACAAACCTGCCGAGGGACCTTCCTATGAGCGAAACCACCGTACCTGCGGCAACCGCGGACACTGCACCTTCGCCGCAAAACACGGAAGTCCCCAAAACATGCTTGAAAGATGACGGCTCCAGGCAACCTGGCGGCCGGCGGGTTTTCTGGCTCTGTGGCCTTTTCCTTTTGCTGTTCGCTCTCCTGTGGTACATAGACATTTTGGACAAAGGATTCTTCGCTGATGATCATAACGTCTTCAAAGAGGACGCTCCGTGGCTCCGTTTCTACACGATTAAGGGACAGGTCAACCTCCTGATCGGCTTCTTCACGACGCTAAAAATCCCTGCCGACTTTGAGTTGTTCGGACGTGGAGTTGTGCGACCGCTCAGAACTCTCCCCTTCGCCGTGATCAACGAGATCAGTGGCATCTCGCCAAAGTCGCTTCATTTCCACTGCCTGCTCGCCATCCTCATTCTGACCTATTCTTACTACTTGTTCCTTCAGCTTTGGGGCCTGAGCCCTCCCGTTTCGGCGCTTTGCTCGGCCATCCTTGTCGTACACCCCACCACACCCTACTTCGCCTGTTGGGCCACAGAGCTCATGTACATGTGGGTCGCCTGGATGGCGATCTGGTCAACAGCGGCCTTCTTGCGAGGTTTGCAGGCAACAGGTGTAGCGGCGAAACTTGTCTGGGCGTTCCTCTGTTGCCTGTTCTACGCGGTGGGACTTCTGATCAGCGAAATAATACTTCCCATGCCGGCCATGTGGGCATTTATTTGGTGGCGGCGTCGGACTGAATTTGCGAAACCGATCGCGACCGCCGCCGGGTTTGTTCTCCCAGCCCTGCTTCTCGCCATCGCGTATGTTCTTGTTTGGTTCGCCACGGTCAGCATCAACGAGTTTGCTCCCGAAGGAGAACATGCATCTTCCATTATCGGGCGAGGCGTTCTCGTGTTGCTGGCTGTTTATGCCAGTCACATTCTGGAAGTAATCATCCAGCAGATTATTCCTTATTGGAACGTCAGCAAGGTTTTCTGGCTGGCTATGATGGTTCTCTTCGGAATCCTTGCGATGGCCCGAATATGGCGTGACCGCTCGTTGCGCGAATGCCTGACGCCGGCGATTGCCTGGTGCGCCATTTTCTCTTTGCTGTTCTTTACTTTCCCCGGCGCGAGAACGCACGCGGTGGTCTATCTTGCGTCACCGGTCCTCATAGGATTACCCGCGACAGCCATCTGTCGCGATGCATGGCGACGGATCCGACCCCGGGAAACGGCACAAGCCCCGCGAGTTCGGCTTGTGCCGCACATACTAACCCTACTCCTGGCGGTTCTCTTTCTCCTGTCTCTCATTCAAACCAACCTGTCGCTGAAAAGGCACATCGCGGACACAACCACTGTCTATCATACCATGCCAACGGCCTTGCGCACCCGTGCTGCCGACCTTGTGAAATCGCAACTGTCGCTTCCCCGTTCTTCTCCTCAGGTAACTCCTGCCAAATAGAAAGGTTCCTGCGCGTATGTCACGATGACTCAGATGGCAAGCCGGCTGAAATGATCAACGGTAGGTGCGGAAGCGTCGGACCTCGCCAGCACCGCCTTGAACCGTCACCGTGACATCCTTCGTCGCGGACTTGGTTCGATCCACAACAGTCAGCGTAAACACATACTTGCCTTCCCCTGTGAGGCTCATGACGGCTGTATTGGCGGAACCCTGGCGAGCAAAAACCGGCGCGGCCCCGGCCGGGCAGCTTTTGACCGACCACCAGTGGGAGATTACATCTCCGTCGGGATCGCTCGTTGTCGCTGACAAGGATGTCGCGCTGTCGGGAAGCTGGAGACTGGCGGGCGAAGCGGTTGCGCTCGCAATCACTGGCGCTGTGTTCGCCGGATAGACCGTTACCGTCAGGTTCTCCGAAACCGTGCGTCCGGGATCGCTCACTTCGAACTTGAAGACATAGTCGCCGGCCACGGTCATATTGGATGCGAGGCAGCTCGATTGTGTCGGTGTCGTGAGCATCACGGCTGCACCGGCTGGCTGACTGACGACGCTCCATTGAAACGTCAGTGGCTCGCCTTCCAGGTCCCACCCGCCACCGCGAAGCGAGGTACTGTTGGCCGGCAGGGTCAACATGACCGGGATGCGATTGTGAACATCAATAGGAACCGGCGGCTGGTTGGCAGAGAAAACCGTGATCCGGACATCGCGGCTCACAGTGCTCGCGGCGTCGCGGATAGCCACCGTGAACGTGTAATGCCCCGCGACGGTAAGGCCCGTCACCGCTGTCGCCGCCGCATTGGGTGTGCTGATGATCGCATTCGCGCCCGCCGGCTGGCTCTTGACCGACCAGGCAAAGGAGATCGGGTCCAGCTCGGGGTCGGTTGCAGAAGCCGAGAGCGAAGCATTGCTCGCCGGCAAAGTGAGATAGTCAACGCTGGCCCTCCAATCGGTCGGAGTCGGCGGTTGGTTTGCACTGCGATAGGGATAGATGGTCATCACGGTGTTCGAAGGCGCATTGACCGTGAGCGCGCCTGCGCCGGTGACAGTTTGGATACCGCGTTCCTGGTAAGCAGCACCGCCAACGGACTGGCAGACGCCATAGGTGCCCGTCGGCAGGCTGGTGACCGTCACCGAGCGCGCCCCTGAGCCATTGATCAGAACAACTGTCACCTTGCTATCTCTCAAAAAAGCCAGCGTTCGCAAGTTGGCGTCGTCGGAAGTGGCCGCAATGCGGACGGCCCCCGGGCGAACGTAGTGAAGAACCTGACGGAAGCTCCAGTAATGGCCTGTGCGGGCGATTCGATTGTAATTCCATTGGAGCTGCGACCCAATGCCATAGATTTCCCAGTATGACACTCCCCCGAGCGCAAGATCGTCGTAGAGGTGGTTCATCGTCAAGCCCATGTATTCCGTCTGGCCCGTGGGCAGACCGCGCGATGTGGCAAAATCGCGGATGTAGCTCCGATAGGGATCGTTGGTGCCGTAGAGGTGGTAAGTGACGACGCCGACATGCGGCCACAGCGGATCGTCGTTGCGGACGGCTTGGATGTAGTTCCAACTGGTGCTGGCGCTGACACATTCGGGAAACTCGATCTTCGTGCGAAGACCGAGCGCCTGAAGTCGAGGCCGAAGCGTTTTCGCCAGATTGGCAACCAGCGAGGCGGTGAATGGGTTGCCGTTTCCCGCCTCGTTACAAATGCAATAATAGTCGGCCTCGATTCCGTGCACGTCCCGGAGGCGCAGAAGGAGCGAGGTCGCAAATTCGGCGTATTCGCCCGGACTGTATTGTAGCCACGCGGGGACTTCGCCGCTGCTGCCGCCATTGAAAAACGAGGGGCTTACGTAGATGTCGAACGGGTCGCCGTTAGCCTCCACGCATTGCTTGAAGGGAAGGACCATTTCCGTCGTTCTGTCGTCCAAATCGCGCGTGTTGAACGCCGCCCAATTGATCGCCTCGGGGTCGCCGTCGTCGTTGAGCCACTCCCACCGCCTCGTATTGCTGCGATTGCCGCTCGGTGGCTCCAGGCGCAGTCGCGTAAGCCCCAAATCATTCACGGCCTCGGTGATTACCTCGCTCCGGGTCTCCGGTCGAACCCACGGTGGGCTATACGAAGAGGCGCCCCAGCCCCGGATTGTTTGGTACCGAATGGACGGCTCAATCGTGACGGTCGCGGCGTTGGCTTGGATCACAGCCGCAAGAGACAACAAGAATAAGCCCCCAAAGCCGGCTCCTCCCAACAGAGGCGAACCCGCCCGCTTTCGATTCATGACGAGCCCCCTTCTCAAGCGTTGTTTGCATTGCGTCACGTTGTCACGCGGCTCGTCCGCGGGCGCTCTTTCGTTGGGCAACAAAAGAAATTCGGGCACTCTGCTCTGGCACCACGGTGTCAGGTCGCTGTTGTGGCCGCCGAGAATGCCCGAATTAAACCCGGGAAAACCTCAATCCAACTCTACTACAGAGCCCCTTCCTTGCATGCCTTGGCGATGCGGAACTTGAGGACGGTCTTGGCCGGAATCTTGATGGCTTCACCCGTCTGGGGATTACGGCCCATGCGCGCTTTGCGCTTGACGACGACTAACTTGCCCAGTCCCGGAATGGTGAAGGACTTCCTGGCTTCCTTGTAGGCAGTTCGCACAAGCGCGTCCAACATCTTGGTCGCCTGGACCTTGGTCACATCGGCCGCACCCGCCAACACTCCAACCAACTGCGCCTTCGTCATGCCTCCCTTTGCCATGTACGCATCCTCCTCGCTACGGGTTTATTACAACCTGCCTGTCCGCGATTCAACGTGCTCGACACTGCGCGTGCATTCACGGACATTGATACCCTGTACCTTGCGGATAACGTTGATCCTTTTACGCGCCCTGCTTGCACGCGTCAACTAACTTTTTTCAAAATCTTCACAAAATCGTGTCCTCCCCCACGCACTCAAGTTCTTGTCTTGCTTTTCTCTCACCTCCTTCCCTTCTGCTCTGGGTTTTGTTTCTTGCCTCCAACCTCTCGCCTCTGACTCCTCATTCGAGTGGTGCCGGGAGGGGGACTTGAACCCCCACGGTTGCTCACCACATGCCCCTCAAGCATGCGCGTCTGCCATTTCCGCCATCCCGGCTCCTAAAACGCATTCTGCTTTCCATAGAACGCTTTCTTCCATAACGAACCCTGCCTGCGGCGTGCAACAAGAATCTCGCCATCCTGCCGGATTGTTGTGCTGTTTCACCGTTGGTCTGTCGTCGCTTCGGGAGGCAAACCGAGGAGGCCGGTATTCCTGCCGGGGGTTGATACCGGGTGCGAAACCGGTTGACATGGATCCGTCGGGATCAATAGGCTGGCTTTTGTTTTTCGCAATCGGGCGGCCGGAACAAATGGGACCATGGTGGTAGGTCACGTGGTGTATCGCGCCGCAGCTATGTTGGTATTGCTTGTGCTCGTTGCCACGCGATCGGTCTTGAGCCAGCCGTCGGAGCGCGATGCGGCCAGCGAGGCGCTTTACAGCGCCAATGGATTGTTCAATCGCCGCCTCTACGAGCTGGCTGCGGACGAGTATCGCTCGTTTCTCCAAAAGTATCCCAAGCATCCGAAAGCTGACGAGGCGCGCTATGCGCTTGGGCTGTGTTTTTATTCCCGCGACAAGTCTCGGGAGGCGGCCGAGCAATTCGAGGCGCTCGCGCCAAAGGATGGCTTTGCCCATGCCGCCGAGGTCCACTGTCTGCTCGGTCAATGTCGGCTGGCACTTGGCAACCACGAGGCGGCCGAAAAGGCTTTTGACTGGGTGGTCGAAAAGCGCGCCGACCATGATATGGCCGACGACGCAGCGGCAGGTTTGGCGGAGACTTTCCTCGCCCGCGAACAATGGCAAAAAGCTGCCGAGCGTTATGAGGCCCTGATCGAGCGCTGGCCCAAAAGCCCGCTGGTCGAGCGCGCTTATCTCCAGGCGTCGGTGGCACGGTTGCGGCTACGCCAATTCGACAAGGCTCAGAACCGTCTCGAGACTTTTCTGAAAAGCTATCCTGATTCGTCTTTTGCCCAACAGGCACGGGTTCTTCTTGGAGATTGTTTGCGCGAGGCCGGAAAACCCGACAAAGCCGCCGAGCAGTACGAGATCGCCGCCCACCGGCTGAAAGGATCGTTCGCAGCCGAAGCGCTCCTTGGCCTGACGCTTGTGCAGTTCAGGGCGGGACAATTTGATCAGGCCGAGAAAAGCGCCGCCGAGCTTCGCCGCGATTTTCCCAAAAGCTCCATGCTGCGATTGGCCGACCTCTATCGCGCACGGGCGCTTCTGGAACTGAAGCGGCCGGCCGACGCCGAATCTATACTGGCCCAACTGGCAACGGCAGAAGACGACTTGACGGACGATGTCCTCTACTGGCGCTCACGATGTCTTGCCGCGATGGGGAAACACGAGGAGGCTGAGAAAACGCTGGCAAGCGCTGTGGCGAAGTATCCCAAGAGCGAATTGCGAGCCGAAATGTTGTTCGAGCTCAGTCAATCCCGAGTAGCGCAGCGCAGGTTTGCCGAAGCCGTGGAAAGTCTCGATCGGCTGGTTTCGGAATTCCCGAAAAGCGCACTCGCCGAAGAAACCAAGGAGCTGGCTTGTTTTTGTCTCCATCGCGCGGGCCGTTATGACGAAAGTCTCAAGCGCTGCGAAATCTTTCTGAAAGCGAACGCGGCCAGTCGGTGGACCGAGACGATAGCCTTCCTTGTCTGCGAAAATCTTTTCCTGTCGAAACAATTTGCCGAGGCCGAGAAGCGCTATCGTGCCTTCCTCGAGCGCTATCCAAAATCCAGGGACGCGGAGAAGGCTCGGTTTCGCGTCGGCGCGGCTCTCCATGGTCAAGAGCGATACGAGGAAGCGGCACGCACTTTGCAACCCATCGCCGATCATGCCACGACCGACCCCATTCTCTCGCAGGCACTCTACCTTGCAGGCGACGCTCTCGTGCAGCAGAACAAGTTTGCCGAGGCAGTGAAATACTTGGAGCGCTTCGTCAACGGTGATAAGAACGCATCGAGCCGCGACGATGCCCTGTTAAAATTGGGGATTTCGTTGCGTGAGTCGGGGAATCCGGATCGCGCGATAGCTGCTTTTGATCGGTTGACCAAGGAGTTGGGACAAAGTCCGCTCGCGGCGCGGGCGCTTTTCGAAGGCGGCCAGACGTGCTTCGCTCGCCGGATGGACGACCAAGCCAGCCAGCGCTTCGAACAGCTTCTTGCCCGCCCCGATGCCGGCGATCTCGCTCCTGTGGCCGCCTACAATCTCGCTTGCCTTGCGGCGGCCCAAAAGAAATGGGAGGAGGCAGGAAAGCGATTTGGCGATCTTGCACAAAAGTATCCCTCCCATCCTCGCGCTGCCGACGCATTGTGTCAGCGTGCTATTGCTCTCACGCAGCTCAAGCAATTCCAGGCCGCCGAGGAAGTCTTGTTGCAACTGGTCGAGAAACATCCCAATCAGGCGCAGACAGACGCGGCATTTCTGAATCTCGGTATGGCGCTGGCGCAGACGGGGCGCGACCGTCAGGCCCTCGCGCAGTTTGAGGAACTACTGAAGCGATGGCCGAAATCGCCTTGCGCCGACCGCGCGCTTTACGAGGCGGCGTGGGCTTACAGGCGAATTAGGGAAACCGATCCAGCGCGCTCGACGTATCATCGGTTGCTCGAGCAGTTTCCGCAGAATCCACTGGCCGAAACCGCGGCCGTTGAACTGGCCGACATGGAATTCGAGGCGAAACGCTATGATGCGGCAATTGGACTGCTCGAACCACTGGTTGCGCGCAAGTCGGCAGGGACAATTGATGAATTGCTCCCACGTGCCCTCTATCGGCTGGGTTGGTGCCACTTTGAGCGTGGTGCGTATGACCTTGCCGCCGCTCAACTCGAGCGTTTGATTGCCGAGTTTCCCAAGTCCGACCTTGCGGCAGCGGCGAGCTATCAGGCGGGCGAGGCACGGTTTCGCCTGAAGGAATTCGACAAAGCGCTCGGCCATTATGAACGGATTGTCCGCCAATATCCAAAATTCGATCTTTACGAGGAAAGCTTGTTGCGGGTATCAGAATGTCAGGCCCAGATCAACCGGTTCGCGGAATCCGAGAAAACGTGCGCCGATTTTCTGGTCAAGTTCCCGAAGAGCGCTCTGGCATCACGCGCCCAATTTGGTGTTGGGTGGGCGCGCGAGAATCAGAAGCGGTATGACGAGGCCATCGCCGCGTATCGCGCGCTGCTCGAATCGGGCTATCGCGGTGAACTGGCGGCGCGGGCACAGTTTCAAATCGGCGAATGCCTCTTCGCAAGGAAACAGTTTGCCGATGCTGTGAAGGAGTTGATGAAGGTCGAAATCCTTCATTCCTACCCGCAGTGGAGCGCCCGGGCGCTGCTCGAAGCAGGCAACGTTTTGGAGAAGATGAATCGGCTCGACGAAGCCCGTGCTCGTTATGGCGAAATCCGCGAGAAGTATCCGAAGACAGATGAGGCGCGGGCCGCCGAAAAACGACTGAGCGAAATCGGCCAACCGTAGCGATGGCGAATTTTTGGATGGCCGCTTTCGGATTGTGGTCTGCGAAGCTAGAAAACCCAAGGACGAGGAGAAGCCTGGATGATATGCATATTTGATTTGCATGGCAGATGCGACAGACGCATCAGGATTGGATTCGCAATCGCCCTGTTGGTTTTGGTGATTCCGCTGGTCTGGCCGGCCAACAACCCCGAACCGAGCACACCCCGGCCGGCTATTCCGTTCAAACATCCGCGAAACCTCTGGGAGCTGACCGTCGCCGGAGGCATCGTCATGATCCCGATCGGTCTGTGCTCCGTCGTGGCTCTGGCGGTCACCTTGGAGCGCCTGTTCAGCTTGCGGCGCAACCGGATCATTCCGCCCAATTTCATGAAGGGGCTGACGGCGGCGTTCGGGCCTGAGGGCACCAATATCCAGGGGGCGGCGGCCTATTGCGAGCGAACCCCCTCGCCTCTTGCAAATATCATCCGCGCGGCGGTGTTCAAGCTGGGCCGCCGTTTGGAAGTTGTGGAGAAAGCGATCGAGGATGCCGCCGCCAGCGAAATGGCCCGAATGCGCCGCGGCCTCGAGGGGCTCGCAATTGTCGGCACCATTTCGCCGTTGCTGGGCCTTCTGGGAACCATCTACGGAATGATCAGCGCATTTCGCAACGCGGCTCAATTCGGCCTGGGTCGCGGCGAACTCCTGGCCTCCGGCATCTATGTGGCCTTGGTTACGACCGCGGCGGGCCTGACTGTCGCCATTCCCACTCTGCTTATTTACTACTATTTTGTCGCACGGATCGAAACTCTGGCCGACGAAATCGAGCATATCTCCAACGAGTTTCTCGACCAATGTTACGAAGAACCGGTTTCCGGGCCGGAAAGTCATCCCCATCGTCCGCCAGCGGGAGAGAAACCCGGCCCATGGATTGACCCGTCTTCGGAGGCGAGCTTGCAGGGAATGCCGTAGGGTGCTGTGGCAGAAGTTCTGTTGCCGCCAGGGAGTCAGTAGGCGGGACAGCCCTGTCCCGCACCTGTTTTGCGAGAGGTTGCCCGACAGGAAAGTCGGGTTTATCGTCGCCTTCGTTGGATGGCCTCAAAACCGACGGAGCGCGGGATCAGGACGGACCGAGGAGACGGTGGATGCATATTGCACGGCAGCATATCCAGGAGAAACCTTCGATCAACATCACGCCGCTCGTGGACCTGATGTTTAATCTCATCATTTTCTTTCTCGTCAGTTCTCAGTTTCACGAAGAGGAACGGGATATTCAAGTCAATCTCCCCGAGACCCAGGTGAGCGATACGTTGAGCGTTAGCGCGCAGTCGCTGATCATTATCAATGTTCGTCGCGATGGGACTTACGTTGTCGGCGGCGACCCGGTTTCGCTCGATGGGCTGCGCGAGATAATGTCCAGGGCCGTCCAGGGCAATCCCAATCAGAAGGTTCTCGTCCGCGCCGACAAGCAGGCGCTTCACGGCTATGTGGCAGCGGCAGTCAGCACGTGCAGGGAGGTCGGCATCCGCCACGCCAATATCGGCTATGAGTTGTCGCACTGAGGAAAGGAACCGCAAATTCCACAGGACTCAAAGACAAGAATCTTTGGAGTTTCTCTAGCGATCCTTGTGTGGGGCGTTCGATAGAGATCGTTTCCACCGGGATGGACACAAGTGGCGCAAACCATGCATTTTATCTATCCTAGTCCTAAAACAAGCGTATCTATCGGTTCTGTTGGCAACCGATTGGTTGCTCGCACAAAGACGTGTGCGTAGTCGCCCCGTTGGGTGCGTCGGGGTGAAAGCGTCCGATTTCAGGGCGGAGTTC
>Ga0315280_10007238_pt1 | contig 14991 bp, 19 predicted proteins | sample YL17G06_40_MG_FD_203697 | JGI IMG/M metagenome (GOLD analysis project Ga0315280, IMG submission 203697) | Sediment microbial communities from Yellowstone Lake, YNP, Wyoming, USA - YL17G06_40 | ecosystem: Environmental > Aquatic > Freshwater > Lake > Sediment | place: USA: Wyoming | collected...
ACTCCTCTGTATTTATAACCAACAATGTTAAGATATTTTTTGCAATAAAATCCTTCTTTTGAAGTTGCTTCTTCTAGAATAACTGAAGTATCAATGTGATGCAGAGGAAGACTTGACAATTTTATAGCCATAATGATAATTTACTTTAGTTGTCTTAAATCTACTTTTCTTCTAAGTTTTTACTATATTGCATTGAAATCTATTTATCTTTTAATATTGATTACGAAAGCCATCGAGGGACATTTATCTGTAATTGAAAAATTATGAGAACGAAAAAAGTCCATTTATTGGCTACTTCTAACTATTTTTTGAGTATATCTCTAATGAAATACCCTGTTTCGGTTAATGAAATGAAAAGTTGTCTATTTTTCAATTCAGTTTCTATCAATTGTTTATTTTTCATCTTCTTAATGTGATAGAGTAAAAGTGTTTTTACTTTCCTTGTATCATAATCGTCCATTTTACTATATTTGTCGGGAGGTGTTAATCTTTCTGCAAGTGTAGAAAGTGAAGTTTTTTTACCTAATTCAATCAATATCTTTTTTTCCTTCTCTGTTGGTTCAATAACACCTGATAGTTTAAAAGTTGGAATTGATACAATTTTCTTGACTCCACTTGAAATAGTCATTTTTTCCGGTAAGACATTGTACTTCTCTGGTATAACGTAGAAGAGTTTTGCAGGGTAGAATTGCGAGACTATAATCGTTGCCGCTACAAGTAATTTATTCCCACTGGAGATGTTAACGAAGATTTCATCATATTTTTTTACATGTCTTTCAAAGACATTCTTAATTGTGGAAAGACAATCTTTTAGGTCATAATAATCAGCATAAACAAATTCTGTATCCATTAAAAACTTTATTTTTTCGCTGATTTTCTTAGCTATCTTCATCGTTCTTTTAGGAATTTCATCCTTTTGGAATTTTGGGCAGACAAAGACGACTTTCTGTGAAGGGTGCCTTTTCAAGCCAAAAAGTATCCTGTCCCACTCCCAGCTCATTAACACTATCTGCAATCTCACAATAGTTTTTTAATTGCATAAGTATTTATACTTTATAATAATTTTTTTATTGAATTAAAAAATTTTATTAGAAAAAATATATTTATAAATAGGAGATTAAAAAAAATTATGAGTTTTCCAGAAAATTCGAAAAAATGGAATAAGAAAATTGAAAATGAAAAAAAGGCTTTAAATTTTCGTAAAACATTCAACACTATTAATTCAGCTATGCCTGTTAGGGTGAACATTGGCACAACAGACGTTTGTAACCTCAGATGTCCTATGTGCATTTTTCCCGATCACAGTGAGCATGGCGAAATGCCATTCGAAACTTTTATGGAATTGGGGAGAGAATTATTTCCATTAGCCAAGGAATACCATACAACGCTTTTTGGTGAACCCCTATTAACTTCATATTTCAAGGAAATTCCAAAAATACTTAATTCATATCAAACAAAAATGAGCTTTGTTACAAATGGAATGCTGCTGAATCAAAAATCATCAAAGCTTGTTATACCTGTACTACGCGATATTAAATTCTCTTTTGATGGTGCAACTAAACGTACTTTTGAAAAAATAAGGCCTAATTCTAATTTTGAACTTATTTTAAAAAATATAAAAGAATTTATAGAATTAAGAAATTCTACTCAATATAGACCTACTGTAACTTTACTAACAACCCTTATGTACGATAATATAAAGGAATTACCAGATATAATAAACCTAGCTTATAAATTAGGTATTGATCGGGTGAAAGCATGTTTTATGGTATTAACAAATCCTGCATTAAAGATGCAATCTCTATGGTTTTATAAAGAACTTACTAATGAGTATCTTGACAAGGCTGAAAAATTAGCAACATCTTATGGTATAAAAACAAAATTTTATAAAAAATTCAAATTAAATGAAAGTTCTGCAAATAATAAAAAAGGAACATGGAATATTGATTGCCGTTTTCTATGGGAAGAGGCATGGGTAAAAGTTAACGGCGATATTTTACCTTGCTGTAATATAGAAACCCCCGTAGCAGGAAATGTTTATAAAATTCCTTTCAGTGTAGCATGGAATAATGATATTTATCAAAACATGAGACAGAGATTAAATTCAGAAAATCCTTATGAATGTTGCAAGCACTGCATATTGCCAAATGAAGACGTTAAAACAGACTACTACGATTATGACTACAAATCTTTAATACCAAAATGAAAGTGAAAAAAATGTACACTTTGGATAAAAAATTGGAAAACGAACAAAGCATACTTAGAATACGTGATTTTTATGGAAAAAAAATCAATCCAACTTATATTTTAAATACAAATAATATTGACAATTCTACTAAGAAGTTCGCATTTTCATTAAAAAATTCATATTTATCAGTAAAAAAAATCGAAGTTGCAAAAAGTGTGCTGAAATCCATTTTAGAAAATCCATTTGCAGAGAGCATAGAGATATGCAAAAGACTCAAATTAACTAAAGAAGAATTAAAAGAATGCTATTTAATCATTCAAAAAACAAATATTGCACAAAAAATATTAGAAAGCTGCTTTCCTAGGCATTACTCATTTTTTAGAGATAGAATTTTATTCAATTTTTTTTGGAAAAAATTATTTGAAGGCAAAAACCCTTATCCTATTGAAGTAGAGATTCATCCTTCAGAGAGATGTAACCTTAGATGTCAATTTTGCCCTACACTCAACAATGATTATAAAGATCAGGATTACTATCAAGAACTTAAAAATAAAATAAAAGATCGGAAGGTGATTCTAAATAAAGTTAAATCACTTTTCAAAGAACTTGCGTCAAAAGGTACTAAAAGAATTATTTTTTCTGGTGGAAAAGAACCAACTTTATCACCTTTGATTCTAGATCTTATTTTTAGTGCCAAAAAATCAGGGTTGGAAGTAAAGATCACAACAAATGGAAGTGGGCTTAATATGCCAAAGGAATGCGATGGTCAAATATTATCGAAAGACAATCTGTTTAAATTCTATGCAGAAAACCTAGACAGAATTCATTTAAGTCTTAACGCGAGCAATCGTGAAACTTTCAACAAAGTAAAAGGGTTAAACAATGATTCTGTATTATTTGATCAAATTGTTTCTAATATAAAAAGGATTATATTTTGGAGAGATAAATTAAGAAAAGAAAAGAAACCGTCAGTAGAAATTTATGTTGCAATAGTTGTTGATAAAGAAAATTACAAAAATCTTCCTAATGTCATTGAATTTATTAAAAACTTAGGATCAGATATAATTTCAATTAATAGATATCAGTATCAAATGGTTGAAAAAAAAGATATTTTCAATGATAAAGAAATGAAAGATATACTCAGGATACTTAAAAAAATAGATGAAGGATGGGATTCTAAAAAAACAAGATTAATAGTTTCTGTAGAAGATCTTAGAAATAATTACTATAAACATATTCTTCAATTGAAAACGAGATGTTGGGTGGCGTGTTGTGAGTTGACCTTAAACCCAGTATTCTTAGGTTTGGTATGCGATACTGCTGCCTTTCCCGGTAGAGAGATTTTCAATGGATCAAATTTTAGACTTGGCTATATTTTCGATTATCCTGATTTTGAATCCTATTGGAATCATACCTATGAATTTAGAAAAGGCTTAAGTACTGATAAATGTAATGATTGCCGTTTTTGCCATAAATTATTGAATGCATATGTCGAAAAACTCTATAATGACTACCAAAATGGTTTCAAACTGGAAGATCAGCCATTCTATTCAATTAAAGGAAGTTAAGACATGACTATATTACCATTATCAGACATAACCCCTAAGACGCATAAATTGAGAACGTTGAAGGAGGCATTTACATCAGGTTACAAGATCCCAGAAACTTATATTATAATACCTCCCACTCAAGGTGATTTGAATTTTTTAAATTCTTTACAAGATTGCACCTGGTTAATAAGACCTTCAATAAAAGAAAGTAAAGCTGGCTTGTATGGTGCGATATGCAGAAGGGACGAGATAGAGGATAGAGTTGATGATGTTTTAAAGCATTATAACGAAGAGGTTGATTTAATTTTGCAAGTGTATATACAATCTGATCTAGCTGGAATAATGCTTTCATCAGATGAGGTATGCATAGAATCAGTTTGCGGTTCTGGTTATGGTTTAACCCGTGGCGGTATAAGGCCGTCAACATATAAAATAAAAGGTAATGAAGTTTATACTAATGTTATATTACAGAAAAAAAAATATCAGATGGTAAAAGGAAGGGTTACAGAAAGTCAATGTAATGAATTTTCAGATATTCCAAAAAAAATATTGAATGAATTAATTGAAATGAGTGATGATTTTAAAGAAAAAATAATTGATTGGTGTAGCAAGGACGAAGAACTTTATTTTTTAGAGTATTGGCCATTTATAAAAAAATCAGACAAAATGGTTCAAGGTACAATAACTAATGTGAACAGTAATGGAGAATATGACATATTGGTTATACCTAATGCTGATATCAAATTTTATGAAAGAGCTTTGAAATCTAATGGAGTTATTTCAAGAATAGGAGGTTATTTATCGCATCTAGCTGTAATCTGTTACGAAAAAAACATACCTTTTATTATATCTAACGAGGAGTATAAAGATGGAGAAGTGGTTTTCCTTGATAGGGATGAAAAAAAAGTTTTTAGGATTGGTGAAGCTATATAAAAATATTTTAATGTTATTTTCTAAAAACTTTTATATGGAGTATCTTGACATAGTAGATGAAAATGATAAAATAGTTTCTAGTGCCTCTCAAGATGAATGTCATCAGAAAGGTTACCTACACAGAACTGTCGAAATTTTTATTTTTAAGAATAATTCATTAGAAGAAATTCTAATTCAAAAAAGAGGAATAAGAAACGAATTTAGACCAGGAAAATTATGTGCTTCTGCAGGTGGTCATTTAATCAAAGGTGAGTCTTATTATAATGGGGGTATTAGGGAATTGGGAGAAGAACTTTTTATTAAAGGTGTACCAAAAGTTATAAAATTAAAAAAAGTTGATAAATTTAAAATAAACGATTATCCTGGAAACAATGAGATAAAATTATTATTTTACACCATTTATAATGGACCTTTTGATTGGAATAAGAATGAATTAGCCGAAAGGCCTAAATTTGTAAAGATCAAAAACCTGATCGAAGATATTAAAAAGCATCCAAAAAAATATACGGATGCATTCAAAATATCATTGCCTAAATTATTAGATAAAATGCAAAAGAATCATATTAAAATTTCCTCTATTCAAAAATAATTATTCATTACTCTTTAACCAAGAGGGCATTAACTACTCCTTGATGAGCTAGTCTGATACTGTCTCTGTTAATGAATTCGAATATGTTGCCTAGGTGATTTTCTTGATAGATAAAACTATCAAATCACCCAATAAATTCTAGCTTTAATTCTTTGATATTTTTGAAATCACTATCCGAAGTAACTAAAACCATACCATTCTCAATGGATAAGCTCGCTATGATTAAATCTGATAAAGAAAAAACCTTACCCTCCTTATCATATTTCAATTTTAATGAAGACATAGTCTCTGGTGTCTTTTCTGTTGTGTTTACTATATTGAAATTCTCTAAAAACTTTATTGCATCAGTCTTTCTTTTTGTCCATAATCTTATTCCAATGAGGTATTCAAATGTGTTTATAAAAGTAATTGAAGGTGTTGCTGGAAAGCGTTTGGAAAGTAATTCGAGCTCTTTTTTGACGACTGAGTCACCTTTTTGTAGGCGAATCAAAATTGAGGTATCAAGTATAAGTGACATCCCTGTAACCTGACTCTTTTCTAATCCTAGCTAGAGTTTTAAGTATATTTTCAGCTTCCCTTTTAGTTAATAGCGGTTTGGCATTCAATATCTTATTCCAAGATTCTGAGGGTCTTCTTTTATAGTCCCTAGCAATTTCACTCAACAGACTGCCCATTTTAAGTCTACGTCTACTTGCTATCTCTTTAAATATTTTCCATGTTTCCTCGTCTACGTCCTTAATTGTTCTAATTTTCATAAAAGTAATACGGTATTACTTATATTTAAATCTTAACTAGTTTTTGCTCTTAAATCGTGAGGGCATTTACTGTTCCATGTTAAGAATACCTTGAAGACATTCCTGAAATACTTCCTACTATACACTTATTTAACTGAAGTAAGAACAAAATCTCTAATTCTTTCATTTACTTTTTCTTTAACCGCTTCTCCATGTCCATGAAGTAAACTTAAATAGTTAATTTCCATTTTAAAATCTGTGAAAGAAGTATTTGTTATGAAATCTTTGAGGATAGTCTGCAATGTATAATAGTTACAATTTAAAAGCTTCAAAAATTAAATATGAGTGGTAATATGTTTAAAGGAACGCTTAAAGAAGAGAATGATATATTTTATGTTAAACTTGAAGGTAGATACGCACTTTTTATTAAAAAAATGTTGAGTGACTTGAAAGAGGAGGATTGTATTATAGATTTAAAAGGCCCTAAAACTGATGAATTTCCACTTTCTTATGTTTATGTCCTTGGATTTACAGATGAAGATCTCGAAGATTATTTTAAGAATATGGGCATCAAATTTAAAAATTCTAAAACAACAATTAAAATAAAATATCTTAAATTGTTCTTAGAGAAATTATTTTATAGAAGTGGCATGCTTGACGCGCTTATCATATGTAAGAATATATTAATAAGAATAGATCATGATGAATATATTGTAATTCTACCTAAACTAGAAAAAAGAGAAGAAGTAAAAAGGACTCTTTATAAATTATTGCCAAAAATATAGTTATCGGCTAGTTATTTTATTCATGATAGTTTTCATTCGCTCATTGTGTTCCCTAATTTCTTTGAATAATTCTTCCAATTGAGACCCAGTACCACCAGGTAACCACTCCCCATCTCTTCCAATTCTACCATGATATAGAGGTCTAGAAAGTTTTTCTTCTTTGTCAATGAGTATGCTATCTATATGTGATGGAAAAATTCCATGTTGTCTATCTACATTTATTATAGTCTTAGTAGTTGGTCCTTCAATTTCTACTCTTCTAGACAGCAATGGTTTTGGATCAGTTAATCCTGCAACGCCATACACTGGTGTTGATCCTATATACCCCTTTCTTAACGGTAAATTTATTTTAGGTACCGAACTAATTGGTTTAGGGCTGTTTGACTCCATAGAACTTTTAGGAGTAGAACCTACATACAGTGGTAACATACGGGGTGGTTCTAAGCCAGATATCGAACTTAAGTCAAATCTTCTTCTAAGTGGATCTCGGTATCCTATTGGACCCCCTACATTACCATACGCACCTCCATAAGGTGCATAAAATTGAATGGTTGAAGATTTTTGGAGAATGTATATATTCTCAGCTAGTTTTTCTATAATTGATTTATATGCAAGTTTGGCTCTCATTTTTCTCCTTCTCACCTCCTTTTTATATTATTCAATTAAATATTTAATTCTAATCTATATAGTTCTTGGATTAACCCCTTCAGTCCATTCTTTTCTTTTATTGCTTTAAGCAGTTCATATCCACTTTTGTATGATCCAAATAAAGGTGAACTGCCTAAATTATCTCTAGTTATTTCTTCTGTTACAATTAATGCAAAGCCTTCTAAATATGTCACGAATTCGGAATACAGCAAACTCAATTGTTCTGATAATTTAGAATATTCTTTAAATTCGGATCTATTAATTTCAAAAATATCTTTATTGGTTTCAAACTGTACTTTTCTTCTGGTTAGTTTTCTAGCTTCTTCCAAACCAATCTTTCTAGATTTTACTCTTGAGTTGGATGTAGTAATAATATAAATATCTTCAATGCTTTTTTCTCCAAATAATTCCCTCTCTTTTTCGTAGACTCTTTTGTCTAACTTATGGATTTGTTTGCCAACAGGAAAATTTTCAAAAAAAGATCCATGAGAACTTTCATGGACATATCTTCTAATAACTTCATCTAAGCTATCAACAACAAATATATAACCTTCATAAAATCTGGGTAAAAAAACACCTGCTGAGTTTTCCATGCCTTTAACCTTAAATGGTCTTGATAGGTAGATTCGAGATTTACATATGGGTATATCATTGTCCCTAAACCAGTTGATCACTTCTTCAATTCTAATTTCAACTCTCATCGATAAAGAATTTAAAATTAACTTTTAAATAGCTATTCATGGATGACTGCATATCACGAATTGCAAAATATTTGCAAAGCGAATTAGGACAATTTACAAAGGTAGCTTGGTTATTAGGGTCATACTCCAGAGGTGATTTTTATAAGGGAAGTGATCTAGATTTGGTTATAGTTACAAACAATGAGTTAGATACAGATAAGGTCAATTCAAAAGTACATGTTTTATCTCAAAATCTAGAAAAAGAGGTTGATATAACCAATTTCACTATAGAAGATGCTAAAAAAAGAGTGGAGTTTAACGATTATCTCTTAGCAAGTCTACTGGAAGAGGAGAAATATTTATTTGGTGATGAAGGATTTCTAAGAGAAATTAAAAAAACTATATTTTCGAAAAATCCTAGTGAGGAATCTATAAAATATAACTTACTTGAGGGTATACAGACTTTGGATATGGGATTAATTACATTTGACAATTTCAGATACTACTTAAGAAAGGCGTTTAGAAAAACCTCACCTGAACCGCCAGAATTGGCTGAGAAAGTAATAGGAAATAAATTTAATAATATCAATTTTACTTCAAAGAGAGAAGATTATGATTTGAATGCTGCAGAATTATATCTATTTCAAACAGTTAGAAATTGCGTGTTTGCCATCGGATATTTGCTCGCAGCAGACAAAATGAAAACTTTAAAGTCAACCGTATCTCTTAAGAAAATAAAAGAGCATGCCACTACTATAGAAGAAAAATTATTTAATGAACTATTCTATTATGAGAAACAATGCAAAAAATCAATGAGTATTGACCCATTATTAGTAGAAAAATATCTTACTGCAACTGCATATGTTTTTAGAAATTATTTTGCGTCTATTTTAAGTATATCAACTTTTTTCACATCATTTAATTTCAATAATCTTTCTAAACTAGTTGAATCAACCATAATTTTTTCTATTTTACTTTTATCGAACCAGCTTGTATCTTCTATTTTCAATCCTCCTATTTGAGTTACTCCAGCAACTCTTTCGAACTTTACCTTCCTATTCTTAGAAGAAACAGCTTTTTTCACAAGTATAACATTTTTTATTTTATTTTCTTTTACATTTTTTTGTAAGATTTTAAATGCTTCTGAATTTGGTTCAACGGCTATAATTTTAGATTTTGGTAGTTTCTCTTTCATTTTTAAAACATAATGACCTTCATTAGCACCTATATCTACGATTGTCCTTTCCCTACTACCTTGGAAACCTTTTAGTCTGGTGTGGTCTAATTCCTTAAAAATTTCTAAGTAAGTATGCAATGATTGGAAAACATTATTGCCATTAACCCAGATCTTATACTTACCTAATTTCAAAGGAAAATTTTGTTTTTCTTTTAATTCAACTAGCTTAGTTTTATCTTTTAATCTCTTGAAAAAATCTTCCCACTTTCTTAATTTGTTCTTTGTTTTAATGTCTTTTGCTTGGGTCAAATACCAAGGGAAATCTAATTTTATCATAATGTCACATTTTTACTTCTAATTTCACATTTTTAAATTATAAGACAATAAGATGATTATACGAGCAACACGATTAAAAAACTCATTAAATTAATAGAAGCATCTAAAGTTTATAATTTAGGCACTTACAAATATTTTGTCTTTCCATTCAAGGGCATATTTCCGATGAATGTATCACTTCTTAAAGAAATTACAGATTTGATGAAGTTAAATATATCTCCAGAGAGTAATAAGATATTCACTTTCATGGTGGATGGTATTATGGTGGCACTTCCAATTGCATTAGAAATGAATAAGTCACTAGTTATAGCAAGAGATTTTCATTATAACCTACCTGATACAGTCCATTTTATGCAGAAAACTAATTATCATCAAAGGAAAATGTATTTTACTGGTGTGGTGAAATCAGACAAAATTGACATTGTAGATGCTATCATATCCTCTGGTGGAACAATTCTAAGTGCTGTTGATAAATTAGAAAAAATAGGTAGCGAAATAAGAGCTATACATGTAATGATAAATAAGGTTGATTATGATGGTTCAAACCTTTTGAAACAAAGAGGTTACAAGTTTTTTTCATTAGTGGATGTAAAAATTGAAGATAATAAAATAATATGTCTCCCATCAAGATCCAAATTAAGCATTAAGAAACTAAGAAAAATTTAGTTTTATTTTCTTTCATTCTATTTTGAGGGCATTTACTACTTAGTTGAGAATACCCTGAAGTATTAATTTTTGGAATATTCCCTTACCATATCCTTATTTAACTAAACTGAGAACAAAATCTCTGATTTTTCACTCACTTTTTCTTTAACCGCTTCTCCGTGCCCAGGAAGTAAGCAATCGAGTTTGATCTCAGAAACTTTCTTCAAAGAACCCAAAATTTTATCTCTATCAAAATTAAATTCGTTTGGGGCTAAAGATAATTTGTCTTCTTTGTTTATTATCAAATCTTCAATATAGGAAAGCTTAAATTTGTTTTTATAGAGTAATATATACGATATCTATGTGGATTAAGTTGGCATATAAAGATAATATGAATTTCGATTTGGATGGTTATGTTTGTGAATTGATGAATTTACATTTTGATCCCAAAGAAGGAACCCCTTATTGGCTACGACAACAAAAAAACACAGGAATTGATTATAGGAGGGAGATAACATCTGTTGATGACTTATGGAAATTAGACTACGCTAATGCACCTGACGGAACCGAATTAATGTCCCTCGAACGCACAAGAGATCTCGTCCCAAAAAAAATTTTAAGGGAAGAAATGACTAAACTTATACCGGGTGAAACTACTGGTACAAGAGCAAGAAAATATCCAATGTGGGATGAAGATTATTTAGCTGATATTATTAGACATTCGAATTATATTCTTGATCTGTATGGTGTTCCAAAAGGAGAAGATTGGTTAAATTTTATTCCTTCCTATGTCTTTGGGAGGCATTTCATAGAACTTGCAAGGTCAAGAGGTGGTATACTCTACCCCATACCGACCGACTCCTTATTAGGCAAGAAAGTGTTGCTAACTGGCGACCAAAAAAAGATAGACGAAATATTTGGCCACGCATTCAATCAGATGATGAGTAAATCTAAAATTGAAAAGATTGGTGTGACTTTGACACTTCCACTACTTTTTCCAATATTGTCAACTATTATGGATGTTTCTAATCTGAAAGCTTTACTATGGGCAGGAACATATTTCCCGGCTAAATTGCCATACGAGTGGAAAAACGGATTTGAAAGTTTCAAAGAAGCAAAGGAGCAATATAAAGGTATTATTCTAGGTGGGATTTATGGAAATGGTATGTTTGGTCAGGCGTGGTATATATCTGACGGTACAAATAGACTTAATTACTATCCTCCTGAACCATATGTAAGATTCGAGGTCATTAATCGTGACATGGGGAAAAATGTCAAATACGGAGAAAGAGGTCAGCTTGTAATCACAACTTTGAGGAAAACACTTTTATCAAGGTGGAAAGAAAGGGATGCTGCAAACAGAATTCCTCCTTTCAATAATTTTGACGGTATTCAGAATGTTGGACCACTTGAAACTATTGATTTCTAATCCCCTTAAGAATATTTCTGACTTTTTTTACTTCAGAATTCGATGCAAAAAACAATTTCTGCAAAAAGGAAAATCCTCTTGGTAAAGATTTAACTCTTTGAACATCCCACCACTTAGTCCATGTGGGTACTCCAAATTTACTGGGTTCATACATTTTTCCAACAGATTTTTCATATGCAGGATCAACTATTATCCATTTTCTATCAACATAAATTTCTGCAGCTACGTGACGAACTACGCTGGTAGAAAGATCTTTTATGGTGGATTTGAGATTGCACTTAAACATAATATATCTTGTTGGAATCCCAATTGCCCGGCAGAGTGCAACAAAAAGATTAGTTTTACCAACACAGCAGCTAGATTTTTTCTTTAAAACCTCTTTTGCACCCAGAATTGCCGCTATGTCATACTTGATATTATCTCTAACCCATTCGAATAAGGCTTGGGCTGCTTCTCTTGGTGTTTTTTTATTATTAGTAATTTTTTTAGACAACTCTACTATTTCTGGATCGTCTGATTCGCAATATCTAGTAGGTTTGCATAACTCTTCATAATCAGAAGGTATTTGGAACATATTTTAAATTTAAACTTTATAACTAATAAATTTGGAAGAGTTTAACAAAGCATATTAACCAGTGCCAAATCTTCAAGCTCTTCGATTTTCATTTAAGATTTAAAAGCTTTTAAAAAAGGTTAAATTTCTTTCTATTCAAATGTTAATTAAGTGAGAAATGCACAAAAGTGAGTTCATGAGATATTGGAATAAAACTATAGAGACGATGCCAAGAAGCGAATTAAGGAGATTACAAAGAAAAAAATTATTGTATACTTTAGAATATGCATATAGTCATTCTCCTTTTTATCATTCGCTTTTTGATGAAATGAAGGTAAAACCTAGTGATTTCAAAAAGATTGATGATCTTATGAAACTACCTATAATCACCAAAAAAGATATAATCCAGAATCAACCACCACAATCTGATAGCTTCAGATTTTTTTCTGCTTCTAGGGAACAGAGATTCACTCAACATTATACATCAGGGACAAAAGGTGTACCAAAAATATTTTCTTTAACTCGCGATGATTGGGATATTTCAAGGGAAACTACAGCTAGAGCATATACAATGGAAGGCATTGGTGAAGGAGATTTGGTCTTGAATTGTTTTCCTTTTGGAATAAATGTGTCTGGATTGATATCAATGGAAGGATTTAGAGCAACTAAAACCGATGTAATTCCAGCAGGTATCATGCCGTTCCCTCCAAAAATTGACCTAATTAAACTACATAAACCTACGACCATTCTTGGTATCCCTTCTTACATAGATAGACTTTCAAGGGAATTAGAAAAAGGAGGTATGAACCCGAAAAATTCTGGCTTAAATAAAATAGTGGTAGCTGCCGAACCATCAACACAAGCTAGAAGAGACAAATTAGCAGAAACTTTCAATGCGCAAGTTTTTGATTTGTATGCGAGTACAGAAGGGAAGGCTATAGCATCTGAATGTATCGCACATAAAGGGTTACATATTGTAGGTGAAGATTATCTTATTGTCGAAGTAGCCAATCCAGAAACAAAAGATCGATTATCTGAAGGAGAGGTAGGAATTGACTTAATAACCACATTAGTTGATCCAGGAAGATATATCGGATCAGTTTTAATTAACTATCATCATGGCGACCAGTTCTCAATAGTGAGTGAAGAAGAATGCGAATGCGGAAGAACTCTTAAAAGAATTTCACATCCCACAAGAGCGGATGATGCCGTTATAATTAGTGGAGCCAAGTTAGATCCTTCTGATATAGAAGCTGTTGTAAATCGACCAGAACATTTACTATATTTGACTGGCGAATATGAAGCATTCGTCGACTTTGATGAAAAAGAAAAGGTCAATATTTTAACTATTAGAGTTGATGCTAAAGGGAAAGCAAATGTTGTGCCCAAAGAACATTCTCAGAAACTTAAATCGGATATACTTGCAATAAATTACCCCCTTGCTAGCGAAACCGGATCTGGCGGAATTAATTTAAACCTAGAAATAGTAGATGAAGGAAGTTTAGAAGTATATAGACCTGGAAAACCCAAAAGGATAATCGATAGAAGAAAGATTTAACTTATTAATTGAATTATCTTTATATATGAAAGAGAACTTCTTTTATGAATTGCTTAAAACTGGTCAATTAAGAGTTACCAAAGAGGGTCTCGTTATTTTAATGGGCGAATATAATCTAATGTTTCCAACAAGGGTTTTTCTTTATCTTCAAGAAATGTTAGTCAAATCATTCGGTGTTAAAGGAGAAAAATTGCTTTATGATATGGGAAAATATCAAACTACTGAAGCTATTAAAAGATACCTAAAAATATATAACATTCAAAAACTCCAAAAAAGTAAGATTATTGAGTTTGGATTAAAAGTTTGCACCGCCATCGGATTGGGTTCATTTGAGATTGTGAAATATAATCCTGATAATCTTAATTTAATTTTGATTAATAAAAAACTACCCACAGCAGAGCTTTATAAGTTAACACGTGGTAGAAGTGAGAAGCCAATTGACTTTCATATCAGTGGTCTTTTTTCTGGAGCTTTTTCGGCTATGTTCGGTAAGAATGTAGAATGCATAGAAACGAAATGTTTAGCATGTGGAGATCCTTATTGCCAATTTGAAGTAAGCCCAAAAATAAAACCTTTTAAATAACGATTCCCTTTTGTGGTGGCAAAATCCTTAACCCATCCTTCGTAATCTCAAAGGGATAGATGTCTGTTCCATGATTGGTTTTTCTCATCTTCCTTATAACCAAGCTTCTAGGAGTTCCTCCAGCAGCATACTCCAAATAATGCAAAACTATGACCGAATCAACTACGAACTCTTCAAACCCGAATCTGCTCAAAGCCCTGGAATCCTCAGGAATCTCCCCAACTATTAGTGTGGTAACACCGAACCTCTTCAATCTTTGAAGCAACATGAAAACTTTATCCCTCAGTTTTTCCGTTCCTTCCATGTAAAATCCCAGCAAGCTTATGCTATCCAGAACGAATCGTGTAGCGTTAACTTCTTTTATTCTTTTGAATATCTCAAAATCTATCTCAGAGATTGTCTTCGGGTAGACATATTCTACAATGCACTTCTTCTGCTGTACGTACCTGTCAAAATCCATTCCAAACTGATTTGCCTCATCTTTTATGTCTTCAGCAGATTCCTCCAGAGTTATGTAAACTCCCCTCTCCCCTTTCTGCAGACCGTGCCATATGAACTGAGAAGAGAAAATCGTCTTGCAAGTTCCGGTGGTGCCAGCTATCA
>Ga0315280_10007239_pt1 | contig 14990 bp, 6 predicted proteins | sample YL17G06_40_MG_FD_203697 | JGI IMG/M metagenome (GOLD analysis project Ga0315280, IMG submission 203697) | Sediment microbial communities from Yellowstone Lake, YNP, Wyoming, USA - YL17G06_40 | ecosystem: Environmental > Aquatic > Freshwater > Lake > Sediment | place: USA: Wyoming | collected...
GAGGCTTTAGCCTCGTGCGCGACCCTGAAGGGTCGTGCTACAAATCAGCATTCAGCTGAAAGCTGATAGCTACTAATCCGTCATTGCGAGCCAAAGGCGAAGCAATCTCATAAGGATTCACGGAGGGAAAAGTGTCCCTAAGAGGCACATTCAGGTTTACTGGAAATTCACGATAACCAAACCAAGGCAAAGAAGGTCGACTTTTAGCCAAGGTTTAAATAGTGGTTCCCAAAAATTTACGGAATTTTTGGGGTGAAGTAAATAAGGAGGACTTTTTAATGGATAAAACAATAGATAACTGGGCTAGAAGGCTGTTCTACCTCGGCATTGCCGTGGTAATGATTTTGGGACTCCTTCTCGCGCCAGCAATCACTTCGCCAGCTAACGCTGCTGATGTGAGTGCCAAGTGGAGCAAGGTTGCCACTCCGAGTACCGAAGATTGGACCGTTGCTCCGGGCTCCGATATCGTCATACCTGACTCAATTGCCGGCGGCAGTGTTATCTACGTGGCTGGGTTTGGTTGGGACGACAATGACATGAGTAGTGGAAACTATACTGCCAAGCTGTGGAAGTCGGAGGACAGCGGCGTCACCTGGAAGGACCTGGCTGATAAGGTCTGGGATGCCGACGGTCTGCCGGCAAGTTTCAAGGACGAGACGCTTATTAACAATCGGAATCTCACCTTTAACTATGTTTCCTGTGGTAAGGATGCTGATGGCGCCGACTTCGTGGCTGTGGCGATACTTAATACCAGTGCTACGACTCAGGCAGTGGTCATCTCCGATGATGGCGGTGACAACTTCGCCTACACTGGAGCTATAACCGATACCACTACTAGCACTACCCTCAATCTCATTTTCAGCATGGCTATCTCCAATAAGGATAGCGATGGGAAGCGCAACATCATCGTCGGCGGTTATGGAACCGGTCTGGTGTTCCGCTATGAGACCAGTGCTCTGGTTGGTGGTCACTGGGTGGATGCCTCAGCCTACGCTGGCTGGGATAACGTTACTGACAGTCCCAGTCAGGCGGTTACCAAAGTGGCATTCGCTCCCAGTTGGCTGGCCGATAAAACGGTATTGGCGGTAAGCCACACTGCTACTAACACCTACCTTCAGTCAGGAACCTGGGGAAACGTGAAGACGTGGAACGCAGATGCTGGCTTTGCTGACGCTGTTCTGGTGGCAGATGACCCGAGCATGTGGTCTTACTTCGGGGGTGGGGCGGCAGGACTTGCTCTGCCTATGGATTATGAGGGCAGACATGCCAACACTCGCTACGCCTGGGTCTATGTGGACCAAGGTGACGGCGGCGTCATTTACCGAGTGGTGAACGATGCCGTTAACGAAATCAAGCAAATCTCGGGCAATCCCTGGCTGGCAACTATTTCCTACCTCGGAACCATTGACAGCGGTAAAGCCATAGCCGGCTTGCTCGGCGATGGCGCTATAGACGGTGTGCTGAATGCTACCGAGTGCTGTGAGGGCGTTCAGGTCTACCGCAACGATGGCATTTCCGATATGGACATCTGCTGTCAGGGGTGGAAGGCAGCGTGCAAGCCGCCTACCGGCACGATGGCAGCTCTAGTTGCCTATGTAGCCCCCAACAAGGCTTATGCGTGGGTAAGTGGCTGGAAAACATCTTCTCTTAATGATGAGAGCGCTTTCTCCTTCAGTCTGGATGACGGCGATACCTGGAATCAGGTCGGACTGGTGGATACATATATCAACTATCTGTCCGATGTTGCCAAGTCGCCCAATTGCAACAAGACCTGGGTAGTTAGCGTTAACCGTGGATACTGCGGATGCGACGGCGTATGGCTGAAGGCTGACCCACTGCCCGAGGCTTCAGAATACAGCGGTGCCTGGATAAGGGAATGGTCCGGAAAGCTTACGAACAGCACGAGTCTCAACAGCGCACAGACACCCGAGATGGGTCTGCTGAGGCTGGCTCCTGAGGAAACCGAGGATGCGTTAACCGTTTACCTGGTTGACCGCGGCACCAACACCGTTTACTACGAAAGTGGTGAAGGTCTGGGCTGCTGGGAAGAAGGAACCTCGACCGTTGATGAGATTTCCGACTTGGCTGTCCAGGACGAAGCTACCATCTATGCTCTGGGCTTCAATGCTGATGTAGCTGTATCCGATGACCATGGTTCTGCTGCTTCGTGGAGCGATACCATGGACAGCAAGGTTGATGATGGTCATACCATTGCCGTGCTTGGCGAGGGGAATGTCCTCGTTGGCGGCGAAGATGGCAAGGTGAGCTACTCCGATAGTGACCTCGCTACCTTCCTTGATGGTGAGGCTAGCTTCACCGAGCTGGAGGATGGTCTCGGCAGTGGCAACGTCCATGTTGCCTTTGACAGCTACTTTGACACCAACAGCGTCGTTTATGCTGCGGTGGGCCAGGAAACTCCCGCTAACGTCGCTGCCAACGGCATTTACCGCTGGGTAATTGACGAAAGCAGCAGCTGGACAGACCTTGGTGAGTGTGTTACGCCGGGTACTACTTCGGCAACGCCAACCCAGGCTCAACTTGACTTTAGTAAGGACTGCACTCGGGTTCAGGTTGGCTACTATGGCATAGTCCTCAGCAATGCTGAGGGCAATCCTGAGACCGATGCTATCACCGGCGGCGTTCTGTATGCCACCTTCTATGATGCCACGGGCAATGCCACGAGCGATGTCACCGGCGTAGCTCGGTGTCTCAATCCTGCCCAGGAAGTAGCCTGCGGCGGAGCCGATTGGGATTACCTCGTTGAGGATACGGCTGACGATCACGGACAATTCACGCTGGAGCCTTCCAGCTTGAAGATATGCGGATGTCTTACTCCGGATACCAACGCCAAGCTGTTTGCCATTGATGACAACGCTTATTACAAGTCCTTTGCCAACGCCAAAAGTATAGCCGAGGACTCGAGTGTTGGTCGTCTGTGGACCTACGAGGACTGCTTTGCCAAGGCAGCTCCAGTAATCGTCAGCCCGGCAGACAATGTTGTGGTTGATGCCGACCCGTGCTACTGCTGGAACGATGCCTTCACGCTGAAGTGGGAGCGACAGTGCGATGCCTGCTCCTACAACCTGCAGATATCTCGGGATGCGGACTTCACCGAGGTGGTGTTCGACGAGTTCAACGGCAAGGATGAGAGTACTTGCCTCGAGAATGACTACGACCCACCCAGTGGCTCCAATCCCAGCTATGTAGTTGCCAACGGAGCGTTGGGGACTGGCAGCTGTGGCACCACATTCTACTGGAGAGTTCGCTCTGCAGATGCTGAGACTGGTGAGATAATACACAGTCCCTGGTCTGATGTGCGCAGTTTCACTGTTGCCACTGGTCCTGGGGCTGCGTTAACGCTGACCAATCCCAGCAATGGCGCCATTGGCGTGGCAGTCACTGGTATCCCATTCACCTGGGATGCAGTTCCTGATTCCACGGGTTATGAGTTCAGCATGGTGAATGCTGCAACCGACGCTGATGTTGTGTCAGCGACTCCAGTATCAGGGACAACTTACACCTACACCGGGACGCTTTCCTACAACACCTCTTACTACTGGACAGTAAAGGCGTTGAAGGATAGTGTGGTGTTTGGTCAGGCTACAGCGACCTTCACCACTGGTGCGGAGGAAGCTGTGCCGATTCCACCTACTACTCCGGCATGGGTATGGGTGATTATCGGCATTGGTGCAGTGCTGGTGATTGTGACCCTGGTGCTTATCTTCCGAACACGAAGGGTGTAATAACCCTTCCCACCTGACCCTCCCTTGGAGGAATAAGGAGAGGGTGAAAAAGGGGGGCCGTTGAGCCCCCCTTCCTTTTTTATTATTTTGTCATTGCGAGACACAATCCCCTTTTGTAGTGCGACCCTTCAGGGTCGTGCGCACGAGGCTAAAGCCTCGCACTACATTTCTGAACAGCCTTATCATTGCGAGGCACGTCCCCCTCCTGTCATTGCGAGGCACAACGTGCCGAAGCAATCCCATGCCCGAGATTGCCACGCCTGCGGCTCGCAATGACCCCCCTTTTTGTCATTGCGAGGCACTCCCCCTCTGTCATTGCGAGGCACACAGTGCCGAAGCAATCCCACTCCCGAGATTGCCACGCTTCGCTCGCAATGACAATAAAAAAGGTCGGGATAGCAATAAGCGAATGAAGTTGTTATAATTCCATTTTAATTGCGATTATATTCAGCGTGATGCAACAATCTGCTAAAGGAAAAAGAATTACGGAATGAAGTTACTATGCTGCCTGATTGCCGCCCTTGCCATCTGCCTGCTGGCGATGCCGGCATTTACCACACCTGTCCAGGCTAACCCCGGAGCAAGTATCTCTCTTTCACCAACCGAAGGCTGTGTGGGGGATAAAATAACTGTCAATGGTGAAGGTTTCATTTCTGACAAAACAGTTCGCGTTTATTATGATGATGTGCTGCAGGCTAAAGCCGATGTGGTGTATGGGAATAGATGCCCTCACGGATTCTTTACGGTATCCTTTACCATACCTGAGGGCTGCCAGGGATACCATGATGTCTATGCCGAAGGTACTACCAGCGGGAGAAGTGACACAGCGCGTTTTAAGGTTAATCCCGGAATAGCTCTGGACACAAAGTCGGGTCATGCCGGAGATAATGTAACGGTAACGGGCGGCGGCTTTTCCTGCTCTGGGAATGGCATTAACATCCGGTATTACCTCGATGATGATTCCTATGTTGACTTTCCGGTCACCACTGAGGCTGACAAGGATGGCAGATGGGAAGGAAGTTTCCCCGTGCCTGCTTCAGCAAAGGGGTCGCACACCATAGACGCCTATTATAACGATGACAAGCACACTTTGAGCCAGGTTAGAGAGGCCAGTTTCGAAGTGCAGCCAAAGATAACCTTAAATCCAGACCTGGGCTGCGTGGGCGACATTATTGCCGTAAATGGAGCTGGCTTTGAGGCTGCAGATTCTCTCGAATTAAGATATGACCATCAAAAATTTGGTGAATGCAGCGCCGATGAATATGGCAGTTGGGGAGAGGTGAGCTTCACCACACCTCCGGGCAGCAAAGGCAGTCACGTTATTGAAGCCTTTCATAGCCGCTCCACCACGGCGATTGCCTCAGCTGTGTTTACCCTGGGGGCGGGCATAACGCTGCAGCCGGCAACAAGCCTCAGCTCACCGGGTCATGCCGGGCAGACTTTTAGCGTCACTGGCAAATCTTTCGCCCCCCAGGTCAGCGTAAATATCAGCTATCAAAATAAGACAACTACCGTTTTTGCTGATGCCGAGGGTAACCTTCCCGCAGTTACATTCATCGCTCAGGGAAAGCATGGCGAGCAGTATATCAATGCTAGCTATGAGGGCAATTCTGCTCGTCCGGCGGTGTTTTATATGGAAGGGACTCCGCCTGATGAGCCAACTCTCAACTCACCCAGTGATGCCAGGACTGGCTTTTTCGGCAGCTTTACGGGCAGGATATGTCCCACATTTAAATGGTCAAATGTGACTGACCCCAGCGGAATCGCCAGCTACGAATTGCAGATATATCATGGCGATAATTCCACAATCTCTATCCCGGTGCCAATAAAAGCTATTAGCTTCCAGGGCACTCTTGTTGCCTATTCCTTGTCCGAGGAGTATGCCTTAGCTTACGGCAGCTATTATTGGAAGGTAAGAGCCATAGATGGCGCCGAGAATGAAGGAAACTGGACGGAGGCGAAATCCTTCCACGCTGGATTCCTGCCGCAATGGGCAATGATTACCATTGCCGTGGGGCTGCTTCTGGTGGTCATCCTGGTGGTCATATTCATCATGAGACGGCGGGGCTATTACGATTACTGGGAGTAATATTTGGATTGCCACGCCTTCGGCTCGCAATGACAAATAAAAAGGGCGCAATGACCCCCCTTTTTGTCATTGCGAGGAAGTCCGTCGCCTGACGGACGACGAAGCAATCTCAAAACAAGCTCCGCAATCCCACACCCCCCCCGAGATTGCCACGCCTTCGGCTCGCAATGACAATAAAAAGGGCTCGCAATGACAGCGGAAAAGGGGCTTGCAATGCCCCCCCTTTTTGTCATTGCGAGGAAGTCCGTCACCTGACGGACGACGAAGCAATCTCAGAGCGAGCTTCCTCGCTTTACGCTCGGAACAAGCTCCGCAATCCCACCCCCGGGATTGCCACGCCTTCGGCTCGCAATGACAGGTGAAAAAGGCTCGCAATGACAATAAAAAAGGTCGCAATGACGGGTGAAGAAGGGCTCGCAATGACACACCCCTTTTTGTCATTGCGAGGAAGTCCGTCACCTGACGGACGACGAAGCAATCTCGAAACAAGCTCCACAATCTCGTATAATATAGCCATGAACAAACAATACTACGTTTATATAATGACCAACAGGACAAACACCGTGCTTTACACCGGCGTCACTAACAATTTGAAGACAAGGGTGTATGAGCACAAAGAAAAATTGGCTAACGGGTTCACCAAGAAATACAACGTTACCAAGCTTGTGTACTACGAGGCTTGCGAGGAAGTAGAAGGCGCCATCTTCAGGGAGAAGCAGCTCAAGGCAGGGCCCAGGCAAAGGAAGGTTGAGCTCGTTAACGGTATGAACAGGGAATGGCGAGACCTGTACGAGGAATTGTAACGGGATTGCCACGCTTCGCTCGCAATGACAAATAAAAAAGGGCTCGCAATGACAGGTGAAAAAGGCTGGGCAATGACACCCCTTTTTGTCATTGCGAGGCACGCAGCAAGCCTGCCCCTGCGAAAGCAGGGGAAGCAATCTCACCCCCCCCCGAGATTGCCACGCCTTCGGCTCGCAATGACAAATAAAAAGGGCTCGCAATGACAGGTGAAAAAGGCTGGGCAATGACCCCCCTTTTGTCATTGCGAGGCACGCAGCAAGCCTGCCCCTGCGAAAGCAGGGGAAGCAATCCCACTCCCGAGATTGCCACGCTCCGCTCGCAATGACAGCGGAGGGGGTTGCCATTAAGTTATGAATTTTTATATCATGTATTGCAATTTTCGAGGGAGCTTGCTAACCTTGTTCAAACAATTAAGGAACAATCGAAACGGAAGCTATAAAAGGGAGGGATTTTCGATGGCTAAAACAATAAAAGAGTGCTCGAGAAGGTTACTTTACCCTGTCATTGCCGTGATAATGGTTCTGAGCTTGCTTCTGGCGCCAGCTGCTGCTCCGCCAGTTAGCGCCGCTGAGGTGAATAGCGAGTGGGGGAAGGTGGACACCCCCAGTATGGATGATTGGACCATTGCCCCCGGCTCCGATGTCTATATGCCTGCCCTGGGCATTGATGGAAACACCATCTATGTTATCGGCACGATGTGGGAGGATGAAAATGGAGACGGATATATAAATTATACCGAGGAAACTGCCCGACTGTGGAAATCTGAGGACGGCGGGGCTACCTGGGATGATATAACCGGGAACGTTATGAAGGAAATTCGGGACGAGGTTGCCGGGTTTAATGCGACAAGTTCCTGGACTGATATGGTTGCCTGTTTCAACTTCATTACCGTGCCTCTTGACGACCCCAGCTTTGTCGTTCTTGGTGTCTACCTGGGCAATATCATTGACCCTGCTTACTGGGAACAGGTGGTGCTCGTTTCCACCGATGGCGGTGAAAACTTTGAACTCCTGCCTCATCCGATACGAGATACGTCGGCAGGCACCAATCTTACCGATATTTTCGGCATAAACGTTGGGCCAGAGGTCGATGGAGTGCACAACATCGCCGTGGGGGGCATTGAAGACCCTAACCGCAGCACTGTTTTTTTGGGAACGCCAAGCGGCGATGAGAAAGGGCGCGTTTATCGCTTTCAAACTGGCGGCCTTGTCCCCGGCTGGGAGGATGCCGCCACCGGCGTTGATGGCTGGGTCAATTGTACCGCAGTTACCTGGGTGTATTTCTCCACTGGCTTCGCCAGGGACTATACTCTACTGGCGGTTACCCATAATAGCACGAAAGCTGGTGCCCCTAACAATGATTCTTATCTCCAGACCGGGACGTGGAGCAGGAGCAGCCTTCACTGGAATGAGGCAGCGGGGCGCGGCGAGGCAGCGCTGTTAAGCACTGAGCCAACTGTCTGGTGGGTCACTAAAGGTTCAACCTCGGGGGTAACACTGCCGCTTGACTATGATGGCCGTGACGCGGATTCAAGGTATGCCTGGATAGCTCTAAATACCGCTGAGGGTGCCGACCAACACACAGTAGGCACTATTTACCGCGTGGTCAATGGCGATGCTGAGCCCATCAAACAGCAAATCCCCGGGCAGCCCTGGCTGGCGATGATTTTCTACTGGGGGGGGATACAGGAAGGTAAGGCTGTTGCCGGGCTATTGGGCAATGGTCATGTTACGCAGATTTTTTCAAATCCACTTGCAGGCATCGGCTTGGTCACCGGGTGCTGCGAGGGTGTTCAGGTTTACCGCAACGATGGTATCGCCGATATGGACATCTGCTGCCAGCGGTGGCAGCCAGCGTGCAAGCCGCCCACGGGGCATGGCCCTGCTTTAACTATCATCGCCCCACCCACTGGCAGCAAGGTCTATTGCCTTACCTCGGGGCTCATGATTGGCATGGACCCAGATATGCTCGGCATGTTGGGGGTTAAGAATCTTCATATGCTCGACAAGTATGACGAAAGTGCCTTTTCGGTGAGCTTCGACGATGGCGATACCTTTAACCAGCTTGGGTTAATTGATACCGATATCGATTACCTTACCGATGTTGCTCAGTCGCCCGACTGCAATACCACTTATCTCGCCAGTGTTGACCGTAATCTACCCGGGGAGCGAGTAGAGCTGACAAAGTACGGCGGTGCTGCGATGTTCATAAGATGCGGTGAATGCGACAGCGTTTTCTTCAAGGCGAAGGACCTCAGCAAGGAGCTTTATCAAGCTGGAGGCTACGACGACAAATGGTTCCGAATATGGAACGGGTTGCTGACAAATAACACCGCGCTTAACGGTGCAGACACTCCCGAGATTGGCCTTATCAGGCTGGCTCCTGAGGAAACCACCGAGATAAATACCGTTTACTTCGTTGACCGCGGCAGCGACACCGTTTACTACGATGGCAACAAGGGCATGGGCTGCTGGGAGGAGGGAAGCTCGACCATTGATGAGATAACTGACCTGGCTGTCCAGGATGAGGCGACCATCTATGCCCTGGGCTTCAATGCTGATGTCGCAGTGTCCGATGACTATGGCTCTGCTGCTTCGTGGAGCAGCACGATGGACAGCAAGGTTGATAAGGGTCACACCATTGCCGTGCTTGGCGAGGGCAATGTCCTCGTTGGCGGCGCTGACGGCAAGGTGAGCTACTCCGATAGTGACCTGGCCACCTTCATGGATGGTGAGGCTAGCTTCACTGAGCTGGAGGATGGTCTGGGCAGTGGCAACGTCCATGTTGCCTTTGATAGCTATTTTGACAGCAACAGCGTCGTTTACGCTGCGGTGGGCGTGGTCAATGCTACTACAGGGCTTCCCGAAAACAAGTCTGACAATGGGATTTACCGCTGGGTTATTGATGAAAGCAGCAGCTGGACAGACCTTGGCGAATGTGCTGGTGCGGCGACACCGACCGAGGCACAACTTGGCATAGCTGATTCGTGCGACAAGGTTGAGGTTGGCTACTATGGCATAGTCCTCAGCAATGCTGAGGGGAACCCGGAGACCGATGCTACTACCGGCGGCGTTCTATATGCCACCTTCTATGATGCCGATGGTAATGTCACCGGTGTGGCTCGGTGTCTCAATCCTGCCCAGGAAGTAGCCTGCGGCGAAGCTATGTGGGATTACCTCATTGAGGATGTGGCTGAGTATCATGGGGCATTCACGCTGGAGCCTTCCAGCTTGAAGCTCTGCGGCTGCCTTACCCCGGATACCAACACCAAGCTGTGGGCCATTGATGATGCCCGGTACTATAACGGCACTGTAGTTAAGGATGACCCCCGCTACGATGCTACCCTGGGTCGTTTATGGAGCTACGAGGACTGCTTTGCCAAGGCGGGTCCCGCGCTTGTGTCACCTGCGAATGATGAAGTGGTTGCTTCCGACCCGTGCTACTGCTGGAACGATGCCTTCACGCTGAAGTGGGAGCGGCAGTGCGATGCCTGCTCCTACAACCTGCAGATATCTCGGGATGCGGACTTCACCGAGGTGGTGTTTGAAATCAACGGCAAGAATAGTGATTGCCTCGAGAATGACTACGACCCATCCAGCGGCTCCAATCCCAGCTATGTGGTTGCGAATGCAGCGTTGGGCACTGGCAGCTGTGGCACCACATTCTACTGGAGGGTTCGCTCTGCTGATGCTGAGACTGGTGAGATAATTCACAGTCCCTGGTCAGAAGTGCGCAGTTTCACAGTTGCTGCTGGTCCTGGAGCTGCGGTAACGCTGACCAATCCCAGCAATGGCGCCATTGGCGTGGCGGTGAGCAATATTCCGTTCACCTGGGATGCAGTTCCTGATGCCACGGGTTACGAGTTCAGCATGGTGAAAGCTGATGGTGCTGATGTTGTATCAGCGACTTCAGTATCCGGGACAACTTACACCTACACTGGGACGCTTTCCTCCGACACGTCTTACTTCTGGACAGTAAAGGCGCTGAAGGGTAGTGTGGTGTTTGGTCAGGCTACGGGGACCTTCACCACTGGTGCGGAGAAAGCTGTGCCGATTCCACCGACTACTGCGTCATGGTTGTGGGTTATTATTGGCATTGGTGCCGTGGTGTGGCTGGTGATTCTGGTGCTTATCTTCCGAACACGAAGGGTGTAAATAATCCCCTCCCTCTAACTCCCTCCCACCAGGGGCGGGAGAATTATAAGGAATTTTGCTATTGACAAAGTAATAAAAGCAGGGGTATGATGGCACTACATAGCTAGATGAAACTGGGGAGTACAGGGAGGCTGAAATAGACAAGTGGCCATAATCGAGAAAGAGATAAGATTAGTGGGCTCTAAGCGAGAGAGGACAGTAATGGCTATCTTCGATAGCGGAGCTAGTTATTCTTGTATCCGACCAGAGCTAGCAGAAGAACTTGGCATGATAGAGCCTCTTCCCGAGCCAATGGACTTCGGAACTGCCAAAGAGGGTGAAAGCCTGTCGGCGAATGAGGCGATTCGCCTTAACTTCCATATTGATGGCTACAGATTCTCTGACGAGTTCATGCTCATTCCCAGCCTAGCTGACCGGGTAATCATTGGCGCCGCTACTTTGCAGAAATGGCGCCTAAAATTAAATTTCGAGACTGACGAGGTCATTATCGACCCGAGGGTAACCAAACTCAGGCTTCTATCTCTGCTCTCGCTAGCACTGGATTATTAACAAATGAGGATCACAGGGCAAGTGCAAATTTCGGCAGAGGCTTAACACGAGCACGGAAAAACGCCATACTTCAGTTGTCATTGCGAGGAGCGGTAGCGGTTGCGAGGCGTAGCCGAAGCAAACTGGAGCATGAGATTCCTCGTTTCACTCGGAACAGGCTCCGCAATCCCCAGGTTAAATCCTAAACTCAAAGCACTAAATCCTAAACAAATCCTAATATCTAAATTCAAAACTCAAAAACTGTTTGGGTCATTTGGATTTTGGTCATTTGATATTGTTTAGTATTTCGGATTTAGGATTTAGAATTTGATCAAGGGATTGCCACGCCTTCGGCTCGCAATGACAATAAAAAAGGTCGCAATGGCACCTCCTTTGTCATTGCGAGGCACGTCCCCCTCTGTCATTGCGAGGCACAACGTGCCGAAGCAATCTCATGACCCCGCCGAGATTGCCACGCCTTCGGCTCGCAATGACAATAAAAAAGGTCGCAATGGCACCTCCTTCTGTCATTGCGAGGAAGTCCGTCATGCGACGGACGACGAAGCAATCTCAAAACAAGCTCCGCAATCCCATATAATAGGGATTGCACTATTGACAAAAACTTGTTATCGGTGGCAAAATTGAATAAATACGGGCTACAGTTATGGTAGCAAAACCGAGAATAGAGGTGAATCATGGTTAAAGTCTGGAAATCGTGTTCTATTGTAATTATTCTGGTGATGCTGGTGCTTCTTGCTCCAGCGGCGGTATTGCTGGGACCCCTGGAAAATGTCGCCCAAGCTAGCGATGCGAACACCACTCTGGAGCTGGTGGTGAATTTCACCTTCAATGAAACCACAAATGGCACATGGTATGCATTTATCGCAGGCGCCCAAAATTATCAGCTCCCGCTCATACTGGAGCAATACTCCCGGGACAATGTGAATCGTACGTCAATGCTTTCTGGCTGCGGCTTCCGGGAATACAGCGCGGGCTCGGGGAATATCTCGGGTGACCTCACTGGAACCATAACCTGGAAGTGGAATCAGTGGCGATTCAACATGACCTATCCTTATACTCCGAAGTATAATACCACATTCCCGGCCACCATGTTTGGCTTCATGTTCGGCAGGGCTGAAGTCACTGCTGATACAGGTAACACATTCACCCTGGTGTTCATCGCCGACCTGGACGGCAATGCTGCCATGGCCAATGCCGCAGGCTATGGCTATGTGGTGAGCTATAACGAAACTGGCTCTTTCGCCGGGCGCAAGCTCATCGGTGCGCTCAATATGACCAAGAGCGACACCAGCTATAGCGGCACAATGAATTTAAGAAACTATCCCCCCGAAGAAATCGTCTATCAGGGCGTAACCAACGTCAGTAAAGCAGGGGGTGTGATGCAGGAGGTGCATGATGAAGTTGCCGAGGGTCTGAACCTGGTGTATTTCAACGCCACCTTAGGTGATTATCACACCGAGTCGTCTCGTGCAAATGTGTCTGGTCTGGAGGAGGTCGACTACGGAGAAGAACCAGACCAGGTTGTAGACAGCGGTCCTCATGGGTCAGGGGCTCATGTTACGAACAGCAGGAATAATTTTGTCGATGGCGGAGCGCTTTTGGAGCTCATTGGCGGTATTTTATATGCCACTGCCGAGCTGGAGGGAGTCGTTGTCACTAATATACGCCTGAACGACACTTATGCCCAGACGGGCAATGACGGCAGCACCCACGGAATGATATACCAGATTTTGCTGATGGATATGCCCTTGGCGATTAGGGGAGGGGAGAGCCTCAACTTAACTGACTGGGTACACCAGATGGGCTATATGCTTATGTCCTTCGACATGCCCCAGCAGGCCACGGAAGATTATGCCGGCGGAGAATCCTGTGGACTCAATGATATGCAGTTCCAACTTACCTCGGTGGAAGGCGCTAGTCTTGACACTAAATCAAATACCACAGCCTGGGAGCTGCGTCCCCACCCCAAGGTTTTCTCAGTTAGTCCTAACAGTGGCGATCCGGGAGACACGATGAATGTCACCATTAGCGGGAAATACTTCCTCAGGGCGGGTCCTGATGCTTCTGGTGCCTCGTTAAACTTTGGTTCCGGCATAACGGTCAATAGCTGGAGCCTCAAGAACAGCAGCCCGATAGACAATGAGATAATAGCGAATATCACCATTAACTCTACTGCCACCCAGGGTGCCAGGGATGTCAATGTGACCTCCTGCTTTAGCTACAATCAGACTCGTGTAGGCTATGAATCGGGAGTATTGGCTAGTGGTTTTTCCACCCCCCGGCCGGTCCACAACATTGATACCGGGGAAAATTTCTCCACCATTCAGGCTGCCATAGATGCTGCTAATACTACGGCTGGGCATACGATTACGGTGGATGCCAGGACCTACAATGAAAATGTGAACGTTACCAAACGGTTAACCATTCGCTCAACCTCGGGAAATCCCGCCGATACGATTGTGAACGCAGCGAATTCAAGCGCCCATGTGTTCAATGTAACTGTAAGTTGGGTGAACATCACCGGGTTCACCGTGGAAAATGCCACTGGAACTAATAAGGCTGGAATATATCTGGCGAATGGCGTGAGTCACTGCAACATTTCCAGCAACAATGCAACAAACAACTACCGGGGCATCTGGCTGTATTCTTCGAGCAACAACACGCTCACCAACAACACCGCAAACTTAAACAGCCAACGCGGCATCTCCCTGTCTTTTTCGAGCAACAACACGCTCACCAACAACACCGCAAACTTAAACAGCCAACGCGGCATCGAGCTGTCTTTTTCGAGCAGCAACACCATCTATAACAACTACTTCCACAACTCGCATAATGCCTATGATGATGGGACCAATACCTGGAATACCACGAATACTACTGGTCCGAATATCGCCGGCGGTCCTTACATTGGCGGGAACTACTGGTCGGATTATACCGGCAATGATATAAACAAGGATGGCTTTGGGGACACTCCTTACAACATCACCGGGGGTTCGAACAAAGATTATCTGCCCTTGTTTACGGAGCTGGTAACATATGACCTGACGGTAAATGTAACTCCCAGTAATAGTGGTAACGTCACGGCGAATGAACAAATTCTAACCGGCTATCCCAACATCACGACCTGGGATGCTGGTGAGAATGTGACTCTCAATGCCACAGCGGCAAGTGGCTATAGCTTTGACCACTGGAGTGGCAGCCTTAGTGGAAGTGAAAATCCCACCAATATAACCATGGATGCCGTTAAGAGTGTAACCGCCCACTTCGCCCTGAACCAGTATAACCTGACGACAAATAGCACTGATGGTGGTAATGTGACCGAACCTGGAGAGGATACATACACCTATAATGCCAGTCAGGTGGTTGACCTGGTAGCTACGGCAGATACTGGCTATCACTTTGTGAACTGGACTGGAGATGATGTGACCACGATAGGGAATGTTACTGCTGCCACGACGAATATCACCATGAATGATAACTACACCATCATGGCTAACTTTGAAGAGATACCGCCGCCGGTAACATATAACCTGACGACAAATAGCACTGATGGTGGTAATGTGACCGAACCTGGAGAGGATACATACACCTATAATGCCAGTCAGGTGGTTGACCTGGTAGCTACGGCAGATACTGGCTATCACTTTGTGA
>Ga0315280_10007240_pt1 | contig 14989 bp, 15 predicted proteins | sample YL17G06_40_MG_FD_203697 | JGI IMG/M metagenome (GOLD analysis project Ga0315280, IMG submission 203697) | Sediment microbial communities from Yellowstone Lake, YNP, Wyoming, USA - YL17G06_40 | ecosystem: Environmental > Aquatic > Freshwater > Lake > Sediment | place: USA: Wyoming | collected...
CTGGACTATGACGGGCCGAACAGGGTTGGCAGGATTAGGGGATTCTATGGGAATGTTGCGGTTTTGTTGAGGGCTTATGCTTACATTCTGAGTCTCGGTGGCGAAGGCTTGAAGGAGGTTGCCGAAGTTTCCACATTGAACGCCAACTACGTGCTCCACAAGTTGAAGAACATCAAAGGACTGTCGCTACCGTACAATAGTGGTCAGCCGAGAAAGCATGAATGTGTGCTCAGTGCGAAGCCGTTGAAGAGCGATACGGGTGTTTCGGCCCTGAACGTGGCTAAGCGGTTGCTTGACTATGGTCTGCATTCGCCTACTGTGTACTTTCCTCTGATCGTCGAGGAAGCGTTGATGATTGAGCCCACTGAGTCTTTCGAGAAGGAGGAGCTTGACCGCTTCGTTGACGCGGTGCGGGGGATTTGTGAGGAGGCCTACGTGGAACCAGAGAAAGTGTTGAAAGCTCCTCATAACACGTCGGTTTCAAGGCTGGATGAGGTAAGGGCTTCCCATCCGAGGACGATGGCGTTGAGTTGGAGGATGTACAAGAAGAAGAAAGCCGCTGGAATTCTGAAATAGCTCTGATTGCATATGCAACGATTTATATCGTGCATCATCCACTATTCAGGAAAAGACTGAGCGGATGGGAACATGACGGAGTTGGAAGACAAAGTCAAGGAAGCCGTGGGTCAGATCGTAGACCCAGAAACAGGAATGACGTTTGGCGAAATGCAAATGATCACAGGCGTCAAGGAAGAAGGAGAAGGCGCCGTCAAGGTGGAGTTCGTTCCTTCGAGTCCGTTTTGCCCTATTGCCTTCAAGCTTTCTATGGACATCAAGAATGCTGCTTTAAAGGTTCCTGGCGTGAAGAAGGCGATGATCTACTGTCATGGCCACATGATGGAACAACAGATCAACGAAATGACAAACAAAGAACAGCAAAAATAGAACAGTTGAGCCAGAGCAACAGTTGTTCTAAATCCAGTGTTGAGAAGTAGTAGTGAGTGGGGAAAATTCACTCACTACTACTTCTTTCAATTCCCGTTGCTGGGATTTCTGCCTTGCATGTTAGGTGTTAAGTGTTAAGGAACCAAGGATATGAGAATACTTTCAATTCCCGTTGCTGGGATTTCTGCCTTGCATGACGTAAACGAGTTTGTGGCGCGGTTCCGAAACGTGTTCTTTCAATTCCCGTTGCTGGGATTTCTGCCTTGCATGGAAGGATATGAGAACTTAACGTTCGATTATCTTCATCTTTCAATTCCCGTTGCTGGGATTTCTGCCTTGCATGGCTTCGATTATGGCCTTGTCTGTCTTGTGCGGTGCATCTACTTTCAATTCCCGTTGCTGGGATTTCTGCCTTGCATGATACCTGCATGATGGCGTAGCGCATGCCCGGCTCGTACTCTTTCAATTCCCGTTGCTGGGATTTCTGCCTTGCATGCGGCACCCTTTTTTGCTTCTTTTCGCCAGTGGCCCATTATTGAGGCCGATTCTAGATATGTATTGCCGATTATTATTCTGATGTAGTTTAATTTATAAAGATAATCGACTGAAGTCTAATCTAGGGTTGGATTGGTTGTACTTTCTGTCTGATATCGAGCACAAGTACCTGCTTTATCAGCTTCTACCCACAGCGCGGGATGTGGGCGTGAGCAAGGAGCTGAGAGGATGGAGCTGGCATCAGCCTCCTCTGAAACCCTACTATGACGGCGTGAAGCTTCCCATGTACGAGGTCAGTTCGAAGTACTGTCCTACGGCTAGGGATGCTTACTTGCGGCATGTGGAGGGTGTCTATCCTGTTCCGGTAGGCAAGGTGGCGCTGGGGAAGGTTCTTCACGGCGTGGTCAGCGATTGCCTGCAGCTGTTCCTCCAGAGGGGTGACAGAAGCTTTGAGGCTTGGTGGCAGAAGGTGCGGTGGCAGGAGATTCCGGGAAAGGCCGAAGATTATTTGGAATCTTGTAGAAGGGTATGGCAGTTTGTGCAGACGGTGTGCGATGCAAGGCTTGCTGAAGTATCGAGCAGGCAGCCCCACGCCTCGAATCTGGATCTGATGGCTTCCGCTGTGCCTTTTCTGATAGAGCACAGAATATCCGGAGAGCTTCTGGGCTTGAGCGGCGTGTTGAGCTTGGATTGCTTTGATTTTCTGCGTGCGATCGTTTTTGACTTGAAAGTGGCCGGCAAGCTTGAGGACTGGCATAGGCTGTATGCTGTGGGCTACGCGTTAGTGTTCGAGAGCGTTCACGAAGTGCCTGTGGACATCTGCTGCACAGTGTATCTGAGTGTTGACAATGGCAAGATTAACGTTCAGAAAGACCTGTTTTTCGCCAGCGATGAGCTGAGACAGTGGTGGATTGAGGAACGGGACAAGAAACTGGAGATCGTGGCGGAGAAGAAGGACCCCGGGAGACCCGAACGCTCGCAATGCAAGGAATACTGCATGTTCTTCAACGCTTGCTATGGGTAGCTGAGGCCTATGAAGGTGTTTCTTGACGACTTCGGGATTTTTCTGGGCAGAAAGAGAAACCGTTTTGTGGTAAAGAAGGTGGGTGGCGAGGTCAAGGAGTTCGTGGCAAATGACGTGGATTTGATAGTGTGCTGTTCTTCTGGCGTTTCGTTTTCAGCGAGCGCGTTGGATCTGGCAGTGGAGAACAATATCCAAGTCGTATTCGCCCGGTACAGTGGCTGGCCATATGGAGTTCTAATGCCTGCGTCGATGACGGGTTCAGTCAGGGCGCGTAGAGAACAGTTTATCGCGTACAATGATGAACGAGGGTTTGTGCTGGCCAAGAAGTTCATTACTGGCAAGCTCGTGAATCAGGCGAATTTTCTGAAGCTTATGGCGAAGAACCGTCGGCAGACTGATTCGGCGCTGGCTGAGAGACTCCATGAACTGGGAAAGTTGGTTGACGATGCTAATGAGCAGATAAGCCGGGAGGAAGGGCCTAACATCGACGCGAAGCGTCAGGACTTGATGAATCTGGAGGCGGAAGGTGCGCGGTATTACTGGGATGCGATCAGGCGAATTCTGCCAGCCGGGCTGAGCTTCACGGGTCGGGAGACGCGTGGGGCTCGTGATGCGTTCAATGCTATGCTGAATTTCGGCTATCAAACGATCTTGTTTCCAGAGGTCTGGAAGGCAGTTAGCTATGCGGGTTTGGATTTCTACGCGGGTTATTTGCATGCTGATCGGTCGGGTAAGCCTTCGTTGGTTTTGGATTTGATGGAGGAGTTTCGTCAGCAGCTTGTGGATCGGACGCTTGTGGGTTTGGTTACGAAGGACGTGATCAAGCCAGATGAGGTTATTTCGGCAGAGGCAGCGGAGGATGGCAGGGTTCTCAGCAAGGAGACGGTAAAGACGTTGTTGACGAGCTTTCAGGAGCGGCTGGACAGCGAGGTCTTCTTCAATGGGGAGAAGGGCTCGTTGAAGAGCTTCATTCACGGTCAGGCCAGATGCGTGGTTCGCTTTTTGCTGAAAGAAGCTGAATATGTGCCTTTCTGTCTGGGATGGTGACTGCTGGTGCGGTACGTTGTGATCTACGACATTACGGACGACAATTTGCGGGCTTTGATTGCGGAGACGCTGAAGGATTATGGGTTGCAGCGTATCCAGTACAGCGCGTTTTTTGGCAGTTTGCGAAGGGATGAGTTGAACAGTTTGCTTGTGGATTTGAAGAATCTGATCAAGGATTTGGTTGAGAATGTGCAGTTGTATCCCGTTTGTGACAGTTGTTTCAAAGGAAGGAAAGAGGTTGGCAAACCGAAGAGGTATGAGTTGAAGGAGGAGAAGGACAAGATCGCCTATTTCTGATGTGGGTTTGTGGACGAATGTTTATGTATTCGTTTGGTATCATTTGTATACGGTGGACTGCATGTTGAAGCCTCTGGCTGTTCGGGTTCCCGAGGAAGTTGAACGTGAGATTGCGGAGATTATTGAGCAGGAGAAGATGGATAAGGCCACGGTGGTGAGGAACCTTCTTGAGCTGGGCATGGCGGAGTGGAGGAAGCAGACGGCTCTGGATTTTCTGCGGGAAGGAAAGACCACGTTCGCCAAGGCCGCAGAGATCGCGAGGCTCTCGCTATGGGAGTTCGCGGACTTGGCGAAGCAGCGCAACGTGGAGTGGGTCAGGTTCACGCCTGAAGAAATAGAGAAAGAGACCAGAGAGGCGTCGGCGGCGAGGCGCAAGTGAAGCCTCTTGTTTTCAATTCGACGCCGCTGATCTACTTGACCAAGGCTGGTTTGAGCAGAGTTCTTGAGGACCTGAAGGGCGAGAAGTTGACGTCGCCGAGTGTGAAGCGGGAGGTTGTGGATGTGGGGAAGTGTAAAGGTGTTCCTGATGCGTTTGTTCTGGACAGACTGTTCGAGAGGCACGTGGTCAGGGTTGCCGAGCCTAAGGATCGGGTTTTGCTTGGGAGGCTTATGGAGACAAGGGGGCTTCATGTGACGGATGCGGAGGTTCTGGCGCTTGCTGGTAAACGCAAGGCCGTGGCGGTGGTTGATGATGAGGTGGCGAGGAAGACGGCGAAGGTTTACGGGATAGCCTATGTGGGCACGCCGTACCTGCTGGTGAGGGCGGTCTGTGAAGGGATCGTCAGCGGGGTGCAGGCCAAGCGGGGCGTGAGCGATATGGTCTCCGCGGGCTGGCGGTGCAGCGTCGAAAGCTACTCTAGGATTATGGAGGCTGTAGAGAAGGTCCAGCGCAGTTGAGCAAACACAAAGACGACTGGCTCAAGCGGAAGCAGCGGCTTCCCGTCTCCGACATTGCAGAGGAGTTCATTTCAGTCACGGACATAAAGCATTATGTTTACTGTCCGAGGCTGGTCTATTTTGATCGGGTTTTGCATGCCACGCCTGTTTTTGGTTCGCAGCAGGAGGACAGCAAAGAGTTGCATGAAGACTATGTGCAGAAGGAGCTACGCAGGAAGGATGCTGTGTACTATTCTTCCGAGTTTGTGGGCGCGGAGAAGATGCTGTTTGTGGCGTTGAGTTCGTCGTTGCTGGGTCTGCAGGGCAATGTGGATCTAATCATAAGGACATCGAAAGGCGAGTATGTGCCAGTTGAGTACAAGAACATGCGTTCCGACCGTGGCAAGGTTTGCATGGATCATAAGTATCAGCTTGTGGCCTATGCGCTTCTGATTGAGGAGAACTATGGAACGCTGGTCAGACGCGGATTTGTGGACTACATTCCAGAGGGGCTCATTTTGCAGTTCGAGATCACGCCAACCATGAAGAGCCACGTCAGACGAGTCATAGGACACATAAAACGAATCATCAAGGACGAGGAACTACCACCCGTGAGAGTGGCCAAACAGAAATGCCAAGGCGGATGCGGACACAAGCAAACTTGTCAGCAGCCCTAGACATTCATGCTCAATGGAAATGCAGAGGTGATGCAGACAAAGACATGTCAGCAATGACGAGTAACCTAGCAGGAGATGCTGGGATTTGACTCTGATGGCTTGATTCACCTCTTTGGGTCCAGAAGCCGGGCTATTCGATCCCATCCTGTGTTTTCAATGACAAACCTAATGACGGAGAATATGGCATCTTGATTATCCACTGGTCAGGGTTTCTTTCAAGATACTTGAACAGATAATGGAGGCTAGTAGTCCTCACGGGGACCAGCAATCGATCGGACTCGATCCACAATCCTTGGGTCTTAAACTCATCATATTGAGTTGCTAGGCATTGAGGAAGCAGATCTATTGTCTCATCTGTTTTCTCAATAAGCTCCGTCCAGTCGTTATAGAAACCTGCTATCAAGTTTTCCTCGTAGCGTTTGATCGACGGGTGGTTCAGTGCGTTACTATAGCGTTCTAGATCCTCACCGTTATACCCATTGTAGTATACTCGATTTGCGGCATCAATCAGGTCCAATTCCCGCAAAGGGTTTGAGAGAGATTGCATCTCGATGATCGATTTCGACACTATTTCGGAACTGTAGATGGAGTAGTCACTGATCTGCTTCTCGAACACTACAACATTTGCTGGGGATCTTTCGCCCTTTCTGTTCACTCTGCCCAACCGTTGAACCATAGCATCGATGGGGGCAGGTTCCGAAAATGCTTGCTCGAAATCCACATCTAGACTGACCTCGACAACTTGGGTCGCAACTAGGACTTTGGGTATTCTTCTTTGAAGACTTCTCTCAATGTTATCCCGATCTCTTCGGCAAAAGCGACTGTGGAGAAGGAGAGCATCCTTCACGCCCTTTTTGAGGATTTCCTTGTAGACTGTTTGTGCAGAAGGAACATGGTTGCAGACGATTAGAGTTGAGTTCGAGTTGTTAATTGCGGCCGCGATGTCGTTAATGTTCGTCAGTATGCTTCCATCAGATATTCGCAGATTATGCCTCTTTTTTTCCAGTATCTTTCTGTCTGATTGATCGTCCAGTGAAGGTGCTATGAAGCCAATCGATGGAATCTCACTTTCCAGCATCTTTCTTATGAAGTTGGGCATAGTTGCCGAGAGGAAGAGGCATGAGGCGTTATTCTCTATCAGGAATTTCGCCGTCGCCACAACAAAACCCGTCACGACTGGATCATAGGCATGGACTTCATCAAAAACGAAACATGAGTTAGGAAACTCGGAAAGCATAGTCTCCCAACCCCTTCCATGAAGCGTATATCTCAGAATCTGATGAGGCGTGCAGACACGCACTGGATACCACATTTCCCTCGCGAGAGAACTAGCCAACCGCGCGTCTCTTTGTCTAGTTAGTTGTGAAACAGATTCGTCATCTTCCCACATAGCATACAGTGACGCCAAAGCCCGCGAATGCAAGAGACCGACATTCGTCTTACCATAGTACTCGCGGAGGCGGAGGTACATCGCATTGATGCTTGCAGTATTCGGCAATGAATAGAAGACTCTTCCATTCTTCTTCTGGTTCCTCTGTACCCAGAGAAGCGCAGCAAGAGTCTTACCTGAACCTGTAGGTGCCTGCAAAATCAAGTTGCCTTCCGCTAGACCTGCTTTCTTCTGGTAACTATGTAGAGTCGGAGTGCCCAATGCAATGTCAGCGAGATGCGGGATCGTGGGAATCCTGATTCGTACGCTGCTACTCGCAACATGGTCACAGGACATAAGGAGACCACGTAAAAGAGAGGCGTATAGTCGCCTCTGAAAATCCAGAGTTTTCTGTCGCTCACTATTTAGCCATGCGTTCGATATAGTGAGGCAACTCAAACCCAGATTCTCCTTGAGATCTTCGCCATCCATTCGTTCTAGAATTGCCTTCCATTCGCTAGCCAACAAATCCTTGTTCTCTTCCCATTCCTTTGCCATTTTGGTCCAAACTTCGTAGGGCTTTGGGAGCATCGGGATTTCTTCGAGATGTAGTCGCTTTGTACTCCTGAGATCACCGCCCAAAGGTATCACTCTGTGGCTAGTCAGAACCGCGAATACTACCTCCTCTCTTAGTTTCTGAAACGAAGCGAATGAAGCAGAGATAACCTCATGCCGCCGCCTCCACTTTCTGGAATCCTTGCCTAGAGATCTTTGAAAACCAGTCGCTGCTTTGCCCACGTCGTGCACAGCTATCGCAGCCCGGAGATCATCACCTATTGACGCGATTCTTTCTTCTTCAAATGGAAGAGTGGCCAAGAGGCTTCCTGCGATTTCGAGACAACGAATCGTATGCTCGGCTAAGGTCTCGCCCGTGTCTTTGGCAAGCACTCTATTAGATTCAGTCATTTGTGTAGCCATTCATGAAGATAGATGGCGTTGCATTGTTCTTTCATGTCCGAAGGGTGATAGAGATTATGCATCGTAACTGAAAATCGTTCTCTTGTGGTTGGCAATAGACTCTGATAGAAGCCAAACGGTCCAGCTATTCGCGTTCTGCCCTTGATGCCATTTTCGAACCATTCTGGGTAGCGAACCAAAAGGGATGGTATGTTCATCTTGAAATCAGGTATTAGCGTTGGACCTATGTTTCCTGAAGGTGCCTCCGTGAGCTCCACTGCCTCTACTGTCTTGATCCATGCTATATCTTGGGATCGGCCAAGACAAGGGGTCGAAACTGGAGAACGGAATGCCTGTTCGAGTCCAACATTAGTGACATAGAGGTCAAGCTCAGGACGAAAATAAACATACCTCTTGAGGATTCCTTGACCTTCTCTGTGTGGGGATAGTACACCTTTGCTCAAAGCCAAACGATCTGTCTTTTCGATTTCCACATCTCTTGACGTACAGTGAAACTCGAAGCCAATCCTAGTTTCGAGAGGGGAGATTGCTCTGCCCGCGATTGCACTGATCATGCCAAGCAACGTACTATAGGGTGGACATGGCAACGATATCTGAGTACCGGTTATCGTCAAAGGATGTTTGAAGAATGCGGTGAACCCTTCCATCCTAACATGAAGGGCCGCAATGCTGGGCATCTCAACTCAGAGCCTTGGCCATTTGTTCGACTGAATCAACAGGAGTCGTAATCTCGAATGATACACTTTTCGCTTTGAATTCTTTGAGCTGCAAGGTCTCACTTTCATTCTTCAAGTAACCTTTCCTTATGCCGATAAAAACGGGTGTAACAATTCTGTCCGAGTAATCTTGAGCGACTTCCTTGAGTGCACCAACTTTCAAAATAGGACCGTTTCCCTCGTCGGCAAAGAGGCTGTTGAAAATTGGATTTCCGCAAGTTGTACCAGCCAGAATCAAGACCTTAGGAGAAACATCGGTCCCAAAAGCCGCTTGCTTTGCGCCACCACGCAAGTGTGCAAGGGCTTTCAGCAATTCCGAGGCTCTTTCCTTTCTCTTCGTCTGAGCATTTGTCATTTCAAAGATCTTACCACTCTTACCTCTATCCTCAGTCACTCGTATCTTTTGTTCCTTCAGAAGATCCTCAACTTTACTCTCGTCAAGCTCTATTCGATCACCAATATTCCAAAAGACACCAAGACGAAGGTAGTTCAGACAAAAGACGCCCTGCAAATGTGTATTGTAGAATTCCGTCGTATAGGGCAATGGAGTTCCTTCCTTTAGATGCACAAAACCTTCATCTCTACCCTGCCAACCTGTCTTTCGAATCGAACACAAAATCGACGCGCAAAATGGAGATGCTCGAATTATGGCCTTCACCTTTCTCCCGATTTTTTCTCCCGACTCTTCGGATTCAACATTCTCAGGTTCCTCTTCCTCGGAGCGCCGCTTTCCTTGACCACGTTCTGCCTTCATATAGCCAAATATGTCGTCTTCCGGAAAATCGACAGGGTCCAATTTGCCAGCGACCTGGCTTGTAGTTTGTTTGGCGGATACCTGAATAGCTCTCAATTCGCTGGTTGGCCACCCTGTTTCCTCAATCAGCGTATTTCGGAGCCATCTCTTCCATGCTTGTGATGATACATACGGAACTCGATTGGGGCCATCCCTAAAGGTCTTTGGAACAGTCACGTTCCGGTCTTCACCTTCACCTAGTCCAGCTCCGTTCAGAAAAGACGCGGGAGTTTCAATCAGAAAAGTCCCTGCAATATGGGTGAGTTTCTTGACCACAGACATGCTGCCTATTATGTGCGCACTCCTTTTAAAGCTTGTTCTCTGAAGTGATTTGCCAGTATTAATGTGAATTGAAAGAGCCTTAGGCCCTTGATTGAATGCCCGTCTTCGGCTGTGAAAAAGCGTTCCCAATAGGCTTCATCCCTATAAGCAGAGTCGTATTTGGAGAGCCTCGTCCTAAACCAATACAGGCCTATTTCTCCGTCTATTAGCCCTTGGATTATGTCTTTCCTCAAGCTCAGCAGGTCGCGTTCATCCAGGAAATCCTCGGCTATCTTGTGTATTGATCTTTCGAGATCCGGAGATATGTCTGTTCCATGTGGACCAACTATCTTGGGAAGCTCTGGAACGCCTGCAGGCTCTCCAGTTTTTAGCCATTCACTCCACATCAGTCTAAACCTAAATAAGACCTCGTATGCGCTTTCTTTTCCATTGCCATCTAGACATAGAGCCTTCCAGGTCTCGTAGTTGAATCCTTCATGAATTGCGGCTTCTTTGAGAAATTGACGCCGTAACCATGAGATGCCTATCCTACCTCTTGCCAGCCTATCGAGAATATCCTTCTTGAATCTTGTGATACCCTTGTCTCGTGACCAGTCTTCGAAGATCTTTGCCCCAACGTATTGAAGCAGGCGACTTGGAACCCCTTGCGAATCACCGGGCCTTTCTTCTGCTTCCCAAGGTTCAGTGTGGTATGTATAGAATGATATGTACCTCCAAGCATCAGCATTCTTCCCCAGATGATCCTCAGAGTTTTGAGCGAAAAGTGCAGCATATTCAGTGAATTTGAGATCTCCACTATTGACCATTTCTGCAATGCAGCGGTTGATCTTATTTTTCTTAGCAAGATCGTTCTTTATGTCTTTTCGGAAATCCTCAAATTCCCCGAGTTCTGGGAAACTAGCCTGCAAGTGTCCTGCTATCTTCGAGGCGGCATGCAGAGCATTCTTCGAGACGTTACGGATGTTGGTTTGATATGAGAGAAAAAGCTCAGGGGAGACTCCGGGATATTTCTTGAATGGGTATAACCAACGGTAGTCTATGCCTTTTGAAATGCAGTTCAGGAAAGAGGATTCTGCCTTCTTGTCTTTCCTTACGAGGCTCATAATCTCCTCCCTGCCCTGACTACAGATTACATCGAAAAGAAACCCAAGTGCGTTGTTCGGTATTTCCTCAATTCTACAGTCTGGGCCTGTTCCAGAGTTAGAGAACATCCAGACAAAGAGCGTTGTTCCAGGGTCCAGTCCATCACTCTTCATATTGTGCATCGTATCCAGGGTTTTGTCCACAACCGCGGCACTGCCTTGTTTAGAGCCTATAGTCTCAAAAACATCCGCGAGGATTCTCTTCTCAACATCCTCTGCAATTCCTTTCGCGTGGCAGTACCAAAAAGGTTGAGATGTAGACTGGAACACCGCCAACCTACCGTCTCGTAGTATTACTCCCTGAGGGAGATAATGCACCGCGAACAGGCATTTTGCACACAGATTTGGCGATCGCGAGCCAGCTGGTAAGGCTTGTGCATCACTCCCAATACTTCCCGCGAGCGGGAACCAGTCGCGACCGGTGTATCTTGTTTCGTCTTTGTAGCCTAAGGGAACGAGAGTCTCTTTAATCAGCTTGTCAACATCCAGGCTTTCTTCGTGCCCACAACTCTCACATCTTTCATGGACATCTTCAAACCCTATTTTGTTCAATAAGGCCGTCGTGACACAACTGTAGAACTGGATCCTTTTCTCGACAGGTTTTATCCCAGGGTGCGTCACAAGGGAATTGATTGTGAATATTACACTCGTGCTCTTCAGCTTTGAGTTGCGACGTGCAAGCTCGCATCCATCGCCATGGACTGCTTTCATCTTTTCGATTGTTAGTTCCTCTATCCTCTTGCATCCGCTTCTATAGGCCAAGACGGCAAGACCTGTATCAACGAATGGATTTCCTGTTAGCGAAACGTCCATAGACAACAATCAGATCATGGGCTATTTATGTTTTCTAATGGTCGCGTTGTGCAATCCGTCAGAACATGACTTGCGCAAGTCCGATGATACTAGAGCCGACCACGCCAAAAGCTTCACTTGTCCATATGCTGGTGCCTATTTCCTCCTGTGTCTGTGTATTGTCTGTATCGTGCTAGCGTATGTGTTATCTTGTTCCACGGGTTTTCTGTGTTTCAGCTTGCACTTAACTCAGCCCAGTTGGAATCCTGATGTCTTCTTACCCTTCGTCGTCACTATACTGCCCACGTCTCCTCACATCCTTTTTCCTCTTCATCTTTCAATTTAAGGTAGTTAAGGAGGCCTGAACTGCTATTTACAGCATGACCCACATCATTTCCTGCAGAAATCGCCTTTCATTTCCTCTAATTCGTGCCAGAATTGACCGAACGAATGCCGATAACTCTGGTTTCAGTGTCTCTGAATTGTCTAAGACTGTTCGGTTCCTTCTGGATGTGCCAAAAATTTATATGAAGAATAGAGCGTATTAGCTATCATAGGGCGTGTAACGCAATAGACAAACAGGAAAAGACTCGTTTTTCCTCGGCGAAGGAGGCGCGCCGTGCCCAGAGGCAAGCCGTGGACTAGAGAAGAGGAGAACACTCTGATCCACTTGGCTAAAGACGGCAAATCTGTCGAGGCCATCGCGGGCACATTAGACAAGTCTGAAGGCTCCACATTCATAAAGATGAAAAGACTCGGCCTAAAAGAAGTAGTAGTAGTGAGTGAAAACCAGAAACTCACAACCACAACCGAGCCTTCTCAGCCTCTGCCAGCAGAGTTGCCCACAGTCGAAGAAGCCCTGAAGCGGCTGAACGCTGCAGTGGTAGCCCTCGAAAAGCCTGGAATCGACAGAAACGAAATCGCGCGGCTAAAATCCGTAATACAAGGCCTGAAAATGTACAAGGACTACTTCGCCGACTACATGCATTACCGCCAAGTTGAAATCGAAGTTGTAAAATTGAGGAAAGAGTTTGACGCGCAGAACAGAAAGGCTAGTGACACAAGAGCGAAGAAGATTCAATCGACACAGGTTCGACCGTGAGGTCGGACTCCTCAGGCACGGCCACAGATTCTCAATGACGATCAGAGAAGAGGATCTTTCCAAGTGGCAGGGCCCCCCGCTTCTGGATTTCTTTCGAGAGGTCTTGGAATTCGAACCCTTCGCATATCAGAGCAAATTCAAGAAGCTTTTCGAGAAAAACCAGTTTGTCGTAGGCCGATGGTGCAGACAAAGCGGCAAAAGCTGGATAGTCAGCGCCCTGCTTCTGGAACACGCGCTGAAAAACCCCGACAGCAGCATTGCAGTAGTCGGACCTTCATGGCGCCAGACAAAACTCAACCTCCGCAGAATAAGCTACTTCCTGCACAAGATTCCGCCAACCATGTATCTCAGGCCACAGCTCACCGTACTGAGGTTCACGAACGGCAGCGTAATTGAAGCCTTCCCAAACAACCCAGACACGATCAGAGGCCCAACGCTAAACGTGATCTGGTGGGACGAAGCCAACTTCACACCATGCGACTCAGAACTGTACGACGCGATTCTGTTCACCTTGGGCGCCACCAACGGCAAACTCGTAGTCACAAGCACGCCCTGGAACACCGACAGCCTATTCTGGAAAATGTGCAACCACAAAAACTTCGACGACTTCGCCCGACACCACGTAACATGGAAGCAAGCCCAAGAGCCCACCGGACCTCTGAAAAAAGAAATCCTCAACAAGATCAGAAAACAGTTCGCAGAAGACCCCAGCCGATGGCGCCGTGAAATGGAAGCCGAATGGGCCGAAGACGAAGACGTATGGCTACCACAGAGCCTAATAGTCTCATGCATCGGAACAGAAAAGAACTGCGGCGACGACCTGAAACCATGGAACCCCGAAATGGGCTACAGAGGCGACTTGTTCGCCGGACTTGACCTAGCTCAGGTCAAAGACCACTGCGTCTTTTCAGTCATCGAGCGCCTAAACGACAAGCTTTTCCTGAGACACCTGAGAATCTTCAGCCAACCCACCAAATACGCCACAGTCCTAGGCTACGTCAAGACATTGCAGGACCGCTGGGGAGGCTTCAGCAAAATCCGAGTAGACTTCACGAAAGAAGGCCCCAGCATCATCAGCGACATGAAAGACGCAGGCATCGAAAACGCAGAAGGCGTCAACTTTAGCATCCCCCGCAAAAGCGAAATGGCAAATCTTCTGAAGCAACGCATGTCCGAGGGCAGATTCTTCTATCCCCTGCTCACATGGGAGAAACCCTCAAGAAGCGACATCTGCACCGAACTAAACGTAGAACGGTTTGATCTCCGCAAAGACGGAGCTTTGGCATTCAACCATCCAAGCGGCACCCACGACGACGTATTCTGGTCTGTAGCCCTTGCCATCTTTGCCACAGTTGACATGAAGCAAGTAGACCTCGAAGCACTGAGATTCGGATAAACCAAGCTCACTCACCAAAAGCCCAAACCCAAGCACGCAGCCACAATGATCAACATAGCAGTCAACCAATCTGCAAATAGTCGAAACACAAGTAGGATACTCATGTTTCAACTAACGACGGCGCCAAACATTTCAGGTTGGGCATGACTGTGATTCAGATCCCGTTGGCTCCTCGAAGTACAGCTTGATCTTACTTCACAAGCTTCGCGACTATGTCCTCACTTCTGCTTCCCGACGAGTCTCGCTGCCCTCAGCATTTCCGCTGCTTGTTCAGCCCTTAGCCTGTGCCTCTTGTCCGCCAGTTCATTTATGGCAACCTCAACGTCAGCGAACCTGATGTACTTTCTTCCAAGACTTTCAAGCAGTACAGTCCATGTGTTCCACGTCTTTAGGCCAAACATCTTTGCCAAGTCTGAGAGTATCTTCTCGTCAACGATGATCTGTGCTCGCCTCTGCTTTGCAAGAACAAGTGTTTCCGCGTCCGCTCGCGAAAGATTCTCGTCTCTCATTAGCTTCTTAGCCACAGAAACAGCAGACTTGGGGAGATCCCTGACCATTATCCATCCTTCTCCTATAGCCTCCATGATTAGCTGAGCGTCAGCATATCCAAGCCTGATCCCCTCGTCAACAGCTTCCCTCTTCACTTCAACGCTGACTAATACGCAGCCAAAAAGCTCCTTGAGAAGGTGCAACTTACCTATCTGAGCCAAATGGATAAGAGGACCAGCGTCCGACACAACACTCGGAACCGTAAGCTATTCTCCGTATCGACTCTTCAAATAAGTCCTAACGCCTTCAGAATCCCAATTGACTGGAACGCCCGCCTTTTGCAGCATGTCAAGAAACACGCGCAAAGACACCCCAAGAATCTCAGCAGCACGACCAGATGTCAATCTACCATTCCGGTAGAGGTCAACAACTCTCCGAGACAACCCATCCTCAACAAACTCCTTCAACAACGTTGACCGCTCAACCTCCTCAAGAGCCCTGACAGCCTCTATTTTCTCCAAATCCCGACGAGAAAGACGCATAGTAATAATGACGCTCTTCTGAGTCAA
>Ga0315280_10007241_pt1 | contig 14988 bp, 9 predicted proteins | sample YL17G06_40_MG_FD_203697 | JGI IMG/M metagenome (GOLD analysis project Ga0315280, IMG submission 203697) | Sediment microbial communities from Yellowstone Lake, YNP, Wyoming, USA - YL17G06_40 | ecosystem: Environmental > Aquatic > Freshwater > Lake > Sediment | place: USA: Wyoming | collected...
GCCAGTGATTCCGCGTCTATCTCCCGGGTACGCACTCGCACTCGCCATCACCTCAGAGAGCATGTTCGAGTGCCCAAACCGGATCCCAGCTTGCCAAATTCATCCTTTCAGTGGGATTGACTTAGCCGAACCAGAGCGTCCGTACGCCCGAGTCGGCCTCCAGCCGGGCCGGGCGGTCAAGCGGGACCGTCAGCAGCTCGTCGACGTGCCCGATGGGCACATCCATCAGCACCGGCACGTCGAGGGGGTCGAGGTACCGGCGGAGGATCTCGTCCTGGGTCGCCATCGGGTCTTCCTCATCGGTGCGGCAGAACGTCCGCCCGCACACAACCGCGGCAGCCGAGGCGAGCATCCCCGCGTGGAGGAGCTGCGTGAGGTAGCGGTCGACACGGCGGCTCTCCTCGTTGATGTCCTCAAGGATCAGGATCTTGCCCGCCGTGTCGATCTGGTACGGGGTGCCAATGGTGGAGACCACCAGGCACAGACACCCCCCGGCGGCCGTGCCCTCTGTCCGTCCTGGGTGAAGCACCCTCACCTCCTCCCGCCGCAGGTCCGCGAGGATGTCGCCCAGCGGCTCTCCACGCAGGAACCTGTGGAGCTGCTCGGCCCTCGGGCTGCGCGACCGCACCATCCCGCTCGCGGCCATCGGCCCGTACGCGCGCGACACGTGGGGGCACCTCTGCGCCAGGATGCCGTGGAGAGTGGTGATGTCGCTGTAGCCCACGAAGCGTTTGTCGCAGCCCGCGACACGCTCCCAGTCCACAAAGTCCAGCAACCGGGCCACTCCGTAGCCGCCGCGAGCGCACAAGATCGCGTCGACCTCCGGGTCGAGCATGGCTTCCTCGAGCTCGCGAGCCCGGAGGGCGTCCTCCTCGGGCGTGTGAGGGCGGTCCTCGAAGCTCCTGGCCCCTACCTTCACGCGGAGGCCTTCCTCCTCCAGGACCGCGATCCCCGCCCGCAGATCGTCACCCCCGGCCTGGCAGGAGGGAGCTACGACGGCCACTGTTGTCATCGGCAACACCTCTTCGCTGCCGTTCCCCGCGCACGCCCGGGCGTCCTGCGCGGCAGGAGTCGGTGCCGCCCGGTGCGCAACTACGGTAGGAACCGACGACAGGGAGGCAGCACGATGAAGCTAGGCTGCTGCGGGTACTCATACAGGGACAAGCTCACCACGGGCGAGATGACCTACGAGCAGTTCCTCGATGCGTGTGTGGACCTCGACTTCGACGGCGTCGAGCTGACCGCGTACTACTTCCAGGACACCGAGCCGTCCACACTGGTCGGCATGAAGCGGGCGTGCTTCCGGCGCGGACTGGAGGTGTCAGGCACCGCGATCGGCACCGACTTCTGCCAGCCCGACGACGAGAGGCGCGAGGCCGACATCGCCAAGGCCCGCGAGTGGCTGGGCCACTCGGAGACGCTGGGCGCGCCGGTGATGCGCGTGTTCGCGGGGGGCGTTCGCGAAGGCGACACGGAGGACCGCGCGCGGGCGCGCTGCGTCGCGGCGATCGAGTCGCTACTGCCGGTCGCCGAGCGGCACGGAGTGGTTGTCGCGCTCGAGAACCACGGCGGGATCACGTCCACTGCGGAGCAGGTCGACCGGATCGTCCAGGCCATCGGTCCGCACCCGTGGTTCGGCATCAACCTCGACACCGGCAACTACCGCGACCCGGAGACCGAGTTCCCGCGGACCGCACCTCACGTCGTCACAGTCCACGCGAAGCTGAGCTACCATACCGGAAGCGAGAAGCGGCTCGTGGACTGGCCGCTCGTCCGGCGCGTGCTGGAGGGCGTGGGCTACCGCGGCTTCATCAACATGGAGTACGAGGAGAGCGAGGACCCGACTGCCGGCGTGCCGCCCTTCATGGACGCCCTGACGACGGCGTTTCGATACGCGACGAGGCAATGAGCTTCAGCCCGTTGCACTCGCCGAGGCTCGTCTCAGTTCCCCTTCAGCGCGGGCCAGTGGTCGAGTCCGGCGTCGTTCGACACGTTAACAGGCACCCAGTCGTCGGCTTTGGCGACGTAGATCTCCCAATTCCCGTCACGGCTGCTCTCCCAAGCCACCACCTTCCCGTCCGCGCTTACGGAAGGGGACCGGTCCTCCGAGCCGTCGCTCGTGACGTTGACGGCGGCCCAGTCGTCCGCTTGGGCGACGTAGATCTCACGGTCGCCGTCGCGGTTGCTCTCCCAGGCCACCGTCCTCCCGTCCGTGCTGAGCGAGGGATACCTGTCGTCCGCGGGGTCGGTCGTAACGTTCACGGGGGCCCAGTCGTCCGCGCTCGCGACGTAGATCTCCCAGTTCCCGTCACGGTTGCTCTCCCAGGCCAGCGTCCTCCCGTCCGCGCTTAGGTGAGCATCGCCGTCGTCCGCGGGGTCGGTAGTGACTCTCACGGGAGCCCAGTCGTCGGCTCGCGCGACGTAGATCTCCCAATTCCCGTCGCGGTCACTCGTCCAGGCCACCGTCCTCCCGTCCGCGCCTAGGGAGGGAGACTCGTCAGTCGAGGCACTGGCCGTCACGTTCACGGGGACCCAGTCGTCCGCTTCGGCGACATAGATCTCCCAGTTCCCATCGCGGTCGCTCCGCCAGGCCACCGTCCTCCCGCCCGCGCTTAGTGAGGGAATCGCGTCGCCTGCGGCATTGGTCGTGACATTCACGGGCGCCCACTCGTCCGCTGTGGCGACGTAGATCTCCGTGTCCCCATCGCGGGGGCTCCACCAGGCCACTGTCCTGCCGTCCGCGCCTAGGACTGGATCCCAGTCCTCCGCGCCATTGGTCGTCACGTTTACCAGGCCCGAGCCGTCCGTGTTGGCCAGGTAGACCTCGGCGTCTCCGTCTCGGTGGCTCTGCCAGGCCACCTTCAGCCGCCCGAGCTGGGCGGACACGTTGGTCGTGACACCGGGCGAAAGGCTCACCACGACCGACGTGACGGCCACGACAACGCCCGCCTCGTCCCGACCCTCCACCGCCACCTGTCTGGATGACCCGGCAGGTACGCTCAGCTTGGCCTCCGTGATCGGCACGCTGACGTCGGGACGCGTGACTGTCTTCGTGATCGCGGTACCGATGCCCGGGCCCGTTACCGTGACGATGATGGACTGCGTGTCAGGAGGGATCTCGCGGACCGAGACGCCGCCCTCCGAGGCATCGAGCGCCACGACCTGCCGAAGGCCCGCATCGCGCGTCTGAGGCCAGTGGACCGTCAACCGCAGGATCGCCAGGTCCCCGCCCGCCGTAGCACCGCCTTCGGACGAACACCCGGCATACGCGGCGAGCAGGAGCGCCAGGCCGCTTGCCCCGAGGGCGAGCGCGGGCCCCCTCTGCACTGTGTCCGTTCGCAAAGCGCGCCTCCCTCGAATGCGTCCGGCAGGCCTTGCCCACCGTGGTCGGGCCTACAGGCCCGGCAGGGCCGGCCCTGCCTCAGTTCCCTTGCAGCGAGGCGTAGTCGTCTTCGGCGACGTCGTTCGACACGTTCACGGGGACCCAGTCGTCCGCCTTCGCGACGTAGATCTCGTAGTTCCCGTCCCGGTCGGTGTACCATGCCACCACCTGCCCGTCGGCGCTGAGAGAAGGGCCATAGTCCGTGGCGGCGTTGGTCGTGACCCTGACAGGGGTCCAGTCATCGGCCTTCGCAACGTAGATCTCCCAGTTCCCAGCGCGGGTGCTCTGCCATGCTACCGTCCGTCCGTCCGCACTCAGGGAGGGCGACCAGTCCCATCCGGGGCTCGAGGACACCCTCACCGGGACCCAGCCGTCGGCTTCCGCGATGTAGATCTCGTCGTCACCACCGTCGCGCATGCTTGTCCAGGCCACCGTCCTCCCGTCCGCGCTCAGGGAGGGGTCATAGTCGGCGCCGGGGTCGGTAGTTACTCTGACGGGGACCCAGTCGTCTGCCTTCGCGATGTAGATCTCGTCGTTGCCGTCGCGGTCCGAGTCCCAGGTCACCGTGCTCCCGTCCGCGCTTAGCGAAGGATGCTCGTCGACCGCGGGGTCGTTGCTGATTCTCAGAGGGAGCCAGTCGTCCGCCTTCGCGACGTAGATCTCCATGTTCGCGTCGCGCTGGCTGCACCAGGCCATCGATCTTCCGTCCGCGCTCAGAGAAGGTTCCCAGTCACCCGCGGGGTTGGCCGCGACTCTCAGGGGGATCCAGTCGTCCGCGCTGGCGACGTAGATCTCATAGTTCCCGTCGCGGTTGCTGCACCAGGCCACCGACCTACCGTCCGCACTGAGGGAGGGATACACGTCGTCCGCGGGGTCGGTCGAGACGTTCACCCGGCCCGTCCCGTCTCTGTTCGCCACGTAGACCTCGTGGTGCTCGCTGGGCCCGCTCTGCCAGGCCACTCTGGGCGCCTCCGGCGGCTGGAGCTCAGCGGACACGTTGGTCGTGACACCTGCAGATACACTGACGACGACGGACGCGAGAGCAACGATGATGCCCTCCCCATCCCGTGCCTCCAAGGCCACCTGTCGGGGCGACCCCGGAGGCACGCTCATCGTGACCCTCGTGATCGGCACAATGACGTCGGGACGCGTTATCGTCTTCGTGATCGGGGTCCCGATCCCCAGGCCCGTCACGGTGATGAGAATGGACTCTGTGTCCCAAGGGATCTCCCGGACCGATACCCCGCCGTCGTCGGCGCTGAGCGCCATGGCCCGCGGCCGGTCGGCGTCGCTTGCCTGAGGCCAGTGGATCGTCAAGTGAAGCGTGCCTAACTCGCCGTTCGCGGGAGGGTTCGCGTCGGACGAGCATCCGGCATAGGCGGCAAGCACCAGCGCCAGGCCGCTTGCCCCAAGGACGAGCGCGAGCTTCCTATGTATCGTGAGCGTTCGCATGGTGCGTTTCCCCTACGACTACCAGATGATGAGGTTCATGTCGCTCACCGTGACCGTCCGGCTGGCGAGCGCCACGCCGCCCCGTCCGTCCGTGACCTCACACGTGATCGTGTACCTCCCCGCATCCTGGTCCGCGGTCCACGTCACACTCGATCCGCTTCCCGTGAAGCTCCCGCCGGTTGCCGTCCACTGGTACGTCAGCGGATCGAGGTCGGCGTCACTCGCGGTGACAGTGCACGTGGTTGACTGACCCGGGCTGTAGTCCGATCCGTTGGCCGGTGTCATAGAGCTGATGGCGGGAGCGTGGTTTGGGCTACCAGCCACCGCGACCGCGATGGAGGAGGAGGCCAGCCCACCGTGGCCGTCGGTGACGACGACCGTTATGGTGAACGTCCCCGCCTGGGAAGGCGCGGTCCATGTGACGCTCGCTCCTGAGCCGGACAGGCTCCCGTTGGTGGCGGTCCACGTGTAGGAAAGGTCATCGCCGTCGGGGTCCGACGCGGTTACGGCCGCCGCTACCGCCTGGCCCTGGGCGACGTTGGGGGTGCCCGTAGGCGTCATGGCGGTGATGACGGGAGCGTGGTTAGGGCTGTCGGCCACCCAGATGCCCACGGCGGCCGACGCCAGCCCACCGTGGCCGTCGCTGACGACCACGGTTATGGTGAACGTCCCGGTCTGTAGCGGCGCGGTCCATGTGACGGTCGCACCTGAGCCGGAGAGGCTGCCGTTGGTTGCCGTCCATATGTAGGAGAGGGCATCGCCATCCGCGTCCGATGCCGTGACAGCCACCGCAACCGCCTCGCCCTGGGCTGCGTTGGGCACGCCCGCCGGTGTCATGGAGCCGATGACCGGAGCTGAGTTCCCGCCCCGGGCCACGACCACGGCGATCGCGCCTGCGGCCAGCCCGCCGCGGTCGTCCGTGACCACCACCGTCAGCGTATAGGTCCCTTCAGTCGCTGGCGCTGTCCAGGTCACGCTGGCGTCAGTGGTTGAAGACAAGGTGCCCCCGGACGCTGTCCACGCGCACGTCAGAGCATCGCCGTCGTCGTCTCTGCATGCCACGGCGATCGCCGAGCTGCTCCCAGGTTGGAGTTGGAAGGGATTGGCGCACACGGTGGCGATCTGCGGACTGTGGTTCCCTGTCCGCGAGAGGACCATGTCCGGGACCGTTGTGGTGGCTCCCGCCGTCACACCCACCCCCGGCTGATGCTCCACGGTGTAGCCGGACAATGTGGCCGCCACGGTGTATGCATCACCGGCCGGAACATGGTCGATCCTGTAGCTTCCGTCATCATCCGTCATGGCAGTGTAGGCGGTCCCCGCGATCCACACAGTGATGCCCTCGTTGCCTGTGGCTGCGCCGAGAGTGGCCGTCCCCTCTACGCTACCGGTGGGCGTTAGCTCGATGTCGATCGTGGTCGTCTCGTCGGCCGCGACCTCCACTCCGGGCCGCACACCGGCGCTGTCGCCGGACAGCGCGGCGACGATGTACCGCCCGACAGGCAGGCCCTCCATCAAGAATGAGCCCGTGTCATCGGCGACGGCGGTAGCTGCGGGAGCGCTGCCACCGACAGGGGTCGCGGTATCAGACACGGCCGCCACCTGCGCGCCCGCAGCGGGGCCGCCGGCCACGGAGACCTGCCCCCCGATGTCGCCTCGTATCTGCACGTCGGGCGGGGTGGGGGCACCGTCGCAGCCGGCCAGCGCCAGCGCGCCGGAGAGGCCCAGTAGGCCAAAGCAAGCCGAAGCTAGTCGACTCCGCATCACACTCACCTCTCACCAGGACGCAGTCGCTGGCCACGAGACGTCCGGCCAGCCCGAGTACGCGCTGGCACCGGTCCCGCACGCGCGTCTTGGCTCACAACTGGAACGTCCCGTTGGCCGCGGTCACAGTGCCCGACAGCACTCCGTCCATACTCGCTCCTGACGCCGAGAACGTCATGGTGTCGGTCGTGTAGTGCCGCGTGTTGCCAGTGTCCGTGACGTCGAGTGTCACGTTGCCGCTCATCGTCGCGCTGCTGTCCCCCGAGTAGTAGTCGCCAGTCTGGACTGAGGAGGCATGTACGTAGAAGTCGACACTCCCGGTTATCGCGATCGTGTCCGGGCTGAAGCTCTGGGGGTTGGCGTGCGTTGCTTTGTAGTTGGCGAACGTGATCTGGACGTCTGTTGTTCCGCTGCTGCTGACTCTGTCCGGGCTTTCCGAGTGGCTTCGGGTCGCCGTGCCGGACACGGTCGCCGTGCCGGTGGTCCCGTGAACCACCTCGGAGTTGTACGTCACAGTGCCATTCTCGGGGGGCGGATCCAGGGCGTTCAGGGCGGCGTCGACGGCCAGGCTGTAGACATCGCGAACCGCGGACCCGGCGTCGCTGGAGTCCTCGATAGCCGGGTTGTCCACCGGTGGTACCCACTCGTCCTCGTCATCGCATCCGGTAACGGCCAGGCAAAGCGCGAGTGCCAGTGCGGTCACGGCACCAACGGCGCAGGTGCATAGTCGCATTTCAGGCTCTCCTCTCTGCCCCCTTGAGACCACCCGCGCGCCCGACAGCCTGCTCAGCCGCGGGCGCGCCCTATTCAGTGACTCGCACCGGCACCGAGGCCCGGTGGGTGGGGTCCGGGTCATTGCGGGGCCAAGCCTCGAGGTCCGCTCCGTCCCCGACCGCGAGGCCGCGAAGGCGCACGGCGTTGTCCGACCCCGTCACCGATGTCAATCCGAAGTAACCTCCGTTCACGGCCTGGAATGCGAACTCCAGGCCGACCAAGGTCCGACCCTGGGCGTCACATGCCGTGGCAGTGACGACCTCGGTCCCTCCCGGCGCCAGATCGACCTGGGTCGGGCTCAGCTCAACGGCCGTCACGGCTGACGACAGCGTGAACTCCGCCCGGTTGTACCCTGGCTCAAGCCGTAGAGGCACGTAGGTCGCCGAGGCCAGCGGGACGCCGGGGGACTCGTCGGCAAGGGCCTCGACCGACAGCATCACATCACCAGCGGGCAAGCCGCTGATGAGGCTGTGGGCCTCCGCGACGCCCGGCGAGCGCGCGATAGTATGGGGCAGGCCGTCACCCTGGAGCTCCTGCCCGTCTTGGTAGACGTGAACGACAAGGCGATCTGTGCCGGCGGGCACCAGGCGGGCGCTTGCATCGGGCCAGTACACGGTCATGCCCACCCAGGCCGTCGCGCCACCGGTATCCGGCGCCCGAGAGGGCCCGCGGGCGGGCTGCGGCGTGATGCCACAGCCCGCCGCGGCGGCCACCGCCGCCAGGAGGATCACCAGAGCAGCGAATGGAGCGGCCCTCATCGGCTCATCACCTGCCCCGCACAACGATGTCCAACTGGACCGGTCCGCGCGACCAACTTGGCTGAAAGCCCATGTGCTCCACGACCGTCCGCTCGCCAGAGCCGTCGGCGTTGATAGCGCGGATGGCCCAGTCATTGCTCCAGTACGCGCCGAACGCTATCTGGGTACCGTCGGGCGACCAGTCGGGGTTGTAGCGCTCGACGTCGTCACGCGGGGTCAGGCGCACCGCTCCATTGCCCTCACCGTCCATCACCCAGAGGCCGAACTTCCCCTCGCCCGATTTGCGCCGGCTGAACGCTATCTTGCTTCCATCAGGCGACCATGCCGGCCAGAAGTCGCACGCGGAGCCGCTCGTGACCCTTCGCAGGCCACTGCCGTCGGTTAAGACCACGTAGAGGTCCCCGTACTCGGTGGCGAAGACGATCTGGGAGCCATCCGGCGACCAGTCTGGGACGCGGTAGTCTTCGTAACCGTGCTGCGCCACCAGGCGGTTGCCGCTTCCGTCAGCGTTGCCGACGTAGATGCTCCCGTCCATCTCGCGGGCTATCTGGCTGCCGTCTGGGGACCAACTGGGGTGGTGGCCGTCGTCGACGTACGAATCTGCCCAGGAGGTGGATCCATCCGTCTTGAAGACGCGTATGCCGCCGCCCGGCACCTCGCAGGCGATGCGGTCGCCGCCGGGGGACCAGCGGGGGTATTGGCTTGCTGAAGCCCCGAAATCCACGATCTTGTGCGCGTTCGAGCCGTCGGGCTGGACCGCGTAGACCCCGTCCGGACCGTCCATCAGGATCAGCCCTTCCGACTGGGCCGGGTCAAGCTCGTGCGTGGGCGGCGGCGCGCCGGGCGCCCACCAGTCAAGCCCTCTGAACCCGTCCCACTTGCCTGCGGGAGGCGTGGTGAGCTGCTGCGGATCGGACCCGTCGGCGTTCATCGAGTATATGCCCGAGGGGGTGGAGAGGGCGATCTTGCAGCCATCCGGAGACCACACAGGATACGTGCCCTCGTCGAAGAGGCAGGTCTCGGACGACCCGTCCGCGTTCATGACGTAGACGCCGCCACCCTCGCACCGCCCCGAGTAGTAGGCGATCCGCAGGCCGTCCGGCGACCACGAGGGAACGACGTCGCAGCCAGGGTCCTCGGTCAGTTTGGTCTCGCGGGAGCCGTCCGGCTTGGCCGAGTACACGTCCGGCGCAGTGTCGCCTGGCTTGCAGCTCGCGTACGCGATCGCGCGTCCGTCGGGCGACCAGCGCGGATGGATCCCCTTAACCAGACGCCTGAAGCCCGAGCCATCCGCGTTCATCGTGCACACGTCGAGGGCGCCTACCGGGCCATCGTCGATGGAGAACAGGATCACGGTGCCGTCCGGGGACCAGTCGGCGCTGTAGTCCTGATAGCTGTTGTTGGTGATCTTCTGGAGATGCGTGCCGTCGAGAGCCATCGTGTACATCTCGTAGTCGCCGTCGCGGTCCGAGCAGAACAGAATGCGCGTCCCGTCCGGCGAGAACGACGGTTCCTCGTCATGCACCGTGTTGCTCGTCAGCTTCACAAGGTTGGACCCGTCGGGGTTCATGATGTAGATCTCGGTGTCGCCGTCTCGATCGGACGTGAACACGATCTTGGAGGCGGCGGAGGTGTCCATGACAGACACCTCGACCTGCGCGCTATGGCCCGGGTCTTGGTCGCCCGTGGGCCACGCCTTCACCTCGCCGCCGAGGCCCGCGGTGAGGCCCCGGACGCGCACGGCGTTAGCGGCGTCGGGCTCCGGGTTCAGGGCGAAGTACCCTCCGCCCTGGGCCTCGAACGAGAACTCGAGCCCCAGGATCACCCGGCCCTGGTCGTCGCGCCCGGTCGCGGCCAGCACTTGCGTCCCGTCGGGCGTGAGCACTAGCGGGTCCGGGCTCAGGACGATGGTGTCAACTGTGGGGGTCAGCGAGAACTGAGCCTGGTTCCGCCCCGGAGTGAGCGTGATGGGAACGTACTCCACCTTGGCTGTCGGCACGCCGGGAGACTCGGCAGCCAACGCGTAGAGTGACAGCATGACCTCCCCGGTAGGCAGCCCGGAGACCGTGCTGCTGCTCTGGGTCTGGCCCGGTTGGCGGTCTACGTAGAAGGGGAGCGCGTTGCCCTGCAGCCTCTCCCCATCTTGGTAGACGTCTATCTTCAGGCGGTCGGAGCCGGCCGGCAAGGCCCGGGTCGCGGTCTCGGGCCACGCCACGACGACGGTCAGCTCGGCAGTGGCGGCGCCCAGGTCGGTGCCGTCTGGCACCGCGGTTCCGTCGGCAGGCGCGCCGGATGTGGAGCCACACCCGCCGAGCGGCACGGTGAGCGCGTACAACATGCTGACTAGGAATAGGAGTGCTATCGTTCCTTTCATCGTTCTCCCCTCTCGGTCACTGCCGGCGCAGACGCCACACCAGCGGGCTCCCTGCGCCACCAGGATCGGGCGCTTTGGCATAGCGCCCAGCCAACACGACGATGCGTGTGTCTTATGATCAGTTGCCCGTGTGCCCCGCCCTCACCCCGCCGTAGTGGCGCCACGAATGTCGCCCCTACGGCACCCCTCTCCCTAGGGAGAGGGGCCGGGGGTGAGGGCGTGGAGGCAATGCAGTGCCCCGTCTCCCCGGTGACCCTTGCTATGGCTCGTTCACCCCCCTACAATGCAGATGGCCGTGACGCGAAAGGGCGCTCATCCCGGGCTTCCTTCCTGTCCCTGGCCTCCGGTCCGAGAGGGGTGCCACCCTCTCGGGCCGCTCTTGCCTCCCCTCGGCCCTATGGCGGGGGTCTGTCCCTGCGCAGTGCCTCGTATCGCCGGCGCCAGAACTCGGCCTCCCCATGGTGCCCCAACGCCGCTTGGAACTTCGCCATCGCCCGAGTCTCGTTCTGGCTCAGAGGCCACTGAGCCACTGAGTGGCGCTGGTACTCGATGGCCTTGTCTGTGTAGCCCAGCAGAAAGCACGTGTTGGCGAGCATGCTCAGCGCCCGCGCCTTGCGCCGAGTGGGCGTCCTTGCGCCGTACCGCTCCGCCTCCCGCAGGGCCTCCTCTGTACGCTCAAGATGCGCCAGGGAGAGGCCAAGGTTCTTCCCCTGCCCGTAGAGGTGGTGTCCGAGGTGAAGCGACTCCAGGGCCAAGTCCGCGGACCGTCGGTGCAGGGCCCTTGCCTCTCCGGTCTTGCCCAGCCAGTAGGCCTCTTCCCCCATCATGGAGACCGTGTAGTGCTGCGAGTGGATGGCATCGGCTCGCGCGCCCACGCCCGCGAGCCCGCCGATCGCGCTCGCGAGGGCCAGCTGCTTCTCAAAAACCACCAAGGCCGCATCGAAGTCGCCCTTCCTTCGGAGCGACTCTCCCAGCAGCCCGTAGGCCACCAGGTCGTCCGGGTGGGCGGCGACGCACGCCTGCGCGACCGACACGAACCGGTCAAGGCGATCAGCCGGGCACCCGGCGACGCCGAAGGCCCTCACGACGCGCAGGGCGGCTCTGGGGTGCTGCACGTAGGTGTCGAGCTTGCTCGCGACCCGGGCCCACAGTCTGTGGTACACGCGCGGTGTGCTCTCATACCCAATCCAGTCATCGCACTCGCGGAAGTCGTGAGCCTTGTCCGTCTGACGCAGTGCCATACACACGCTGTCAAGTTCGTCGCTGCAAGGCCGGCACTCGTCCAGGTGCTGGTGGATCCTGCGCACCTCGGCGTACGTCGGGCAGCCATCCAGGAAGAGCGGGAACAGCTCCCGGCACTGCTCGCAGCCCAGCGGCAGTTGCCTGCCCCGGCTCTCGACCGAGGCCAGGTTGCCGATGAAGAGGCGCCTGGCCTTCTGCAGCCGCGTCCTCAGCGTCTCAAGGTGGACTGCCAGCGCCTCGCTCATCTCCGTGTAGTGGCGGCCCTGCAGGTAGCGAAGCGCGAACACCTCTTGGTACAGAAGCGGCAGGTGCGCGATGGCGGCGTCGACGCGACGCTCCCTGTCGCGCTCCAAGGCATCCTGTTCCGCGGACGGAACCCATAGGCTCATTGGGTGGTCGCCCGGGTCGCCCAGCAGCTCAAGTGACACCTCGTCCTTGCGGTCGCGCAGGTGGTTCTTGCAGAGGTTCTCGATGGTGCGCCTGACGTAGGAGGGGAACCGGGACGGATCCCGCAGTTCGCCCTGTCTGGACAGCGCGAGCAGTAGGGCCTCTTGAGTGAGGTCCGCGGCAGCCTCCCGGTCCCCAAGCGCGGCGTACGCGTACGCCCATGTTGCGCGGCGACAGCGCTCCAGCTCCTCAGGGCTAGGGGCGGCCGCGGGCCCGGCACGCGAACGCCCAGTGCTCTCCGCACCTGCCCCTCTAGACCTCGCCGAGCGCCGGCCCTCTGCTGAGCTTGTCGGCGACGACGTGCTCACTCGAGGCCCTCCTAGCACTACGGACACACAAGGCCAATAACCGAGTGGAGCCTTTTCGCGGCTCCGCGTAGGATGCCCTCGCCCGTTGGGAAGGGCGTCCGGCCGAGCCGACGGTGTGCCTACAGGCGCCAGGCGGCGGGTGCTGGAGCGCGTGGGTCACCGCCGCTACATGAACATGGAGTACGCGGAGAGCGACGACCCAACCGTCAGCGTGCAGCGCTCCATGGACACGCTGAAGGGGGCGTTTGGGCAGGAAACGGGCAATGGGCTGAAGCCCGTCGCCTGCCGGAAGCCCCCACCCAGTACGCGAACGAGGGCTGGGCGAAGCCCTGCGGCTCATCCAGCCCTCGCGTCTCTTGATCGTGCCTGCGCGCACACTACCTGTCGCGTTCCACCTTGGTCTCGATGGCCGCCTGGCCTGCCGCCAGACGCGCGATCGGAACGCGGAACGGCGAGCAGGAGACGTAGTCCAGCCCAATCTTGTGGCAGAACGCGATCGACTTCGGATCCCCGCCGTGCTCGCCGCAGATGCCGCACTTCAGCTTCGGACGAGTCGCCCGGCCCTCCTCGACGGACATCGCCATCAAGCGTCCCACGCCGGCCTCGTCGATGGAGTTGAACGGCGACTCATCGAGGATGCCCTTCTCCAGGTAGTCGGCGATGAACTTGCCCTCCGCGTCGTCGCGGCTGTACCCGAACGTCATCTGCGTCAGGTCGTTCGTCCCGAAGCTGAAGAACTGCGCGTACTCGGCGATCTCACCGGAGGTCAGGGCCGCGCGCGGGACCTCGATCATCGTGCCGAAGCTGTAGGCGACCTTGACGCCCCTCTCCTTCATGACCTGTTTCGCGACCGCCTCGAGCTGTGTCTGCACCGCGCGGAGCTCGGCAACGAGGCCCACGAGCGGGATCATGATCTCGGGGACGACCTTCTCGCCGCGCTTCTTGAGGTCGCAGGCGGCCTCGATGATGGCGCGCACCTGCATCTCGTTGATCTTCGGACGGGTCAGCCCGAGTCGGCAGCCGCGCAGGCCGAGCATCGGGTTGGCTTCCTCGAGCTGCTCAACGCGCTGCAGCAGCTCTGCGAGCTCCTTCTGACGCGCCTTCTTCTTGCCCGTCGCACGCAGCTCGGTGAGCTCGACGAGCAGTTCCTCCTTCGGCGGTAGGAACTCGTGCAGAGGCGGATCGAGCAGGCGAATGGTGACCGGGCGCCCGTTCATCGCCTCGAAGATGCCGATGAAGTCCTCGCGCTGCATCGGAAGCAGCTCGGCTAGCGCCGCGTCGGTCGTCTTGTCATCGTCGGCGAGGATCATCCGACGCACGGCGGGCAGTCGGTCCGGAGCCATAAACATGTGCTCGGTGCGGCACAGGCCGATGCCCTGGGCGCCCAGCTTCACCGCGTTCGCGGCATCCACGGGCTCGTCGGCGTTCGCGCGAACCCCGAGCCTCCGGGTCTTGTCGGCCCAGGAGAGGAAGGTCTCGAAGTCAGCCGTCAGCTCCGGGTCCACCAGCGGCACGGAGCCGATGTAGACCGAACCGGTGCTGCCGTCGACCGTGATGAAGTCGCCCTCTTTGACGACCTGGCCGTTCGGGCCGGTGAACTGCTTGCCCTCGAGATCCATCTTGAGGTCCTCGCAGCCGGCAACGCACGGGATGCCCTTGCCGCGCGCAACGACCGCGGCGTGGGAGGTCTTGCCGCCGCGTGAAGTGACGACGGCCTTCGACTTCAGGAAGCCGTGGACGTCGTCCGGAGTGGTCTCGATGCGGCACAGGATGACTCCCTTGCCCGCGCCGCCGAGCTCCGCGGCGGTGTCGGCGTCGAACACGGCGATCCCGGAAGCCGCGCCGGGGCTGGCATTGAGCCCGACCGCGACGACCTTGATCCCCTGCCTCTTGAGCTCCTTCTCATCGACCCGCTTGTGGAGGAGCTGGTCCAGGGTCTCGGGCGGCACCCGGAGCAGAGCTTCCTCGCGGGTTATCAGTTTCGCATTCGCCATATCCACGGCTATCTTCACGGCCGCCTGCGCCGTGCGCTTCCCGGCGCGGGTCTGCAGCATCCAGAGCTTGCCACGCTCGACCGTGAACTCACAGTCCTGCATCTCGCGATAGTGAATCTCGATCTGACGGCAGATGGCCGCGAACTGCTGGTAGATGGGGGGCCATTTCTTCTTCATGGCGGCAATGTCGAGCGGCGTCCGCATGCCGGACACGACATCCTCGCCCTGGGCATTCGGCAGGAACTCGGCGAAGATGATGTGCTCGCCCGTCGCCGGGTCGCGCGTGAACGCGACGCCGGTTCCGCTGTCATCGCCCATGTTGCCGAAGACCATCATCTGGACGCTGACCGCGGTGCCGAGGCTGTGCGGGATGCTCTCACTGTCGCGGTAGACCCGTGCGCGTGGCGCGTCCCACGAGTCGAAGACCGCGCAGATGGCGGCCTCAAGCTGCACGAAGGGTTCCTGGGGGAAGTCGGCCTTGACGAGCTTCTTG
>Ga0315280_10007242_pt1 | contig 14984 bp, 8 predicted proteins | sample YL17G06_40_MG_FD_203697 | JGI IMG/M metagenome (GOLD analysis project Ga0315280, IMG submission 203697) | Sediment microbial communities from Yellowstone Lake, YNP, Wyoming, USA - YL17G06_40 | ecosystem: Environmental > Aquatic > Freshwater > Lake > Sediment | place: USA: Wyoming | collected...
TGAGCGCTTGAGGGCCCTCTCCAGACCTGCTCACTGGCCGAGTTGAGCGTAGAGGGCCTGGAGGACCCGCTCTTGGCGGCTGCCGCGAGCCGGGAGTGGTCCACCCCAGAACTCGTTTCCCGACGCGTCTGGCCACGACCAGCTTGCGGAGCGCGCCGGCAAGCCGGCGCTCCAGGCGGCTTCGAGGAGAGCGCTCGCCCGGTCCGCCATGCCCAGTTGCCGCATCAGTTCGTCGACGGCCGGGCGGACCTGCGGATCAGCGCCGGGCAGGCCGGGGGTTGGGGGCTGGAAGGAGGACGTGCCGCTCGGGCCGGCCGCCCCTTGGCGGTACGGCACGTCGTTGGCGACCACGACCTGGAAGCTCTGGGTGGCGGTGGCGGCCCCATCGCTGGCAGACACGCGGACGGTAAAGCTGCCCAAGAATCCCGCGCGGGGATCGATCACTAGCTCGCTTCCCGCCACCACGACGGTGGCCACGTCGGAGGGGGCCAGGCCCGGCGGCCGGGCGTCATGGAGCAAGGCCGGGTTGTCGTAGTAGGCCCGGGAGAGGGTGGCCACGAGCGGGCTGCGGCGAATCGTCGCTCGGAAAAGGTGCAGCTCGCCGTTGGGGAGGATGAAGTACGTGCGGCCACCGTTGCCCGCCATGTACTTCTCCCCGCTGCCGCGCAAATTCGTGCGGTAGCTCCGCGAAAAACGCAAGCCAAGCTGCTGGTCCAGCTCGTAGGCCCGCTGCGCCACGGGATCGACGGCAAGCACCTGCGTGGTGTAGACCAGCCGGTCGCCGTCGGGGTCGGACGCCTCCAGCGTGACGCGGAGCGAGTCCTGCCGGGGGGAGATCCGCTGGTCGGCGATCGGGGCGATGACCGGGGCGGCGTTTCCCGCGGCGACCGCCAGGGCGTAGGAGCCGGTCTCGGCCCCGCTGTAGGCGCGGACCTCGAGGAAGTAGGTGCCGCTGGCCGGCGCGGTCCAGGTGACGCGCGACGCGTAGCCTCCGCCCCCGTCGTCATCCCAGGCGAGCAGCGTCGCGCCGTCGCGGCCGTACACGGAGAGGACCGAATCGGGCAGGGTGTCCAAGGTCGTTCGCAGGACGTAGCTGCGGCCGGCCACGGCGTTGAAGGCAAACCAGTCGCGGTCGCCGCCGGTCTCGATCGTGCCCGCCGTCGTGCTCCCCACGGCGACCGGCGTCGCCGCGGCGGCGTCGTTGCCGTGATCGTCCGGCGCGAGCAGGGTCAGCACGGCCGACGCGGGGGCGCTTGCCTGCCCTTGGTTATCCACGGCCTGGACAAACAGCACGTGATTGCCCGGTGCGTAGCCGGCGGTGCCCAGCGCGAGCGAGGCCTCGCCGGCGACGATCGTCGTGGTGCTGCCCAACAGGGCGTCGGAGGCATCCCACAGCCCGTTGCCGTTGGCGTCTTCGTAGAAGGAGACGCTGGTGACCGAGCCGTCCGGGTCGGAGACGCCGGAGGCGGTCAGCGTGACGGTGGCCCCAAGCGCTGCCGCGGCGGGCGAGACCGAAAGCGCGGCGATCGTCGGCGCCCGCGGACCGCCGGCCAACAGGCGCAGGGTGTTGTAGGCGTTGAGCCGGCCGTCGGTGACCATTTTCCCCTGGAGCGCGGCGAGCCGGTCGGCGCCTTGGAGGATGGCGCTGCGGACCTCGGCCACGGTGGCGTTGGGAGCGAGGGCCCAGGCCAGGGCGGCCACGCCGGAGACGTGGGGCGTGGCCATGCTCGTGCCGGAATAGGCCGTATAGCGGCTCCCCGGAATGGTACTGTAGATCGACACCCCGGGGGCGGCGAGATCGACGCTCGTGGGGCCGTAGTTGCTGAAGCCGGCCAGGTTGTCGTTGGCGTCGGTGGCCGCGACGGCGATCACGTTTGCGGCCGCGTAGCTCGAGGGATAGTTGGCCGCGGCGTCGTTGCTCTGCCCGTCGTTGCCGGCGGCCGCGACAAAAAGGATCCCCGCGCTAGCGCTGGCCGCAATGGCGTCGGCCAGGGCCGTGGAGTAGCCGGCGCCGCCCCAACTGTTGTTGGTCACGCGGACGTTCACGCCGTAGCGGGTCCGCATCAAGGTGGCGTAGTTCACTGCCCGGACCGCGTCGGAAGTGTAGCCCGAGCCGTTGCCGCGGAGGAACTTCAGGACCATGATCGAGGTGGTCCAGTTGACCCCGGCCACGCCGGCGCCGTTGTTGCCGCTGGCGCCGATGGTGCCGGCGACGTGGGTCCCGTGGCTGTTGTCGTCCATGGGGTTGGCGTCGTTGTTGGCGAAATCGTAGCCGTAGACGTCGTCCACGAAGCCGTTGCGGTCGTCGTCCACGCCGTTGCCGGCGATCTCGCCGGGGTTGCGCCAGATGTTGGTCCGCAGGTCGGGATGGTTGTAGTCGACCCCCGTGTCGATCACGGCCACGACGACGCTGCGGCTGCCGGTGGAGAGGTTCCAGGCCGCGGCGGCGTCGATATCGGCGTCCACGCGGCCGCCGGTCTGGCCCACGTTCTCCAAGCCCCAGAGCCGCCCGTAGGAGAGATCGTTGGGCACGGCCTGGAGCTGCTGGAGGGCATCGAGCTCGAAGTGATCGACGTTGGGATTGGCGGCAAGCGCGCGCTGGGCCGCGTCGGCCGGGGCCCCGTAGCTCCGCACGAGCACCTGGCCGACCAGGCCCAGGCCGCGGAGGGCCTCGAACTCTACGCCGCTGCCGACCAGGAGCGAGGCGGTCTGGGCGACTGAGGTGATGGCCTCAAGTGCCGGGGCGCTGAAGCGGACGATCCAGTCGTAGACGTTTTGCTGGGTCTGGGCCGACTCTTGGGGGCCGTCCAGGCTCGTCGAGGTCCACCCGCTCGCGCCCGCGTGGCTCAAGGCGTCCGACGCGCCGAGGTCCGCAAACCACTGCGGCGAGATCAGCTCATCCATCCCGGCCGCATTGAACAGGCTGCGGTCCTCAAGCGCTTCCAAAGCGAGCGCCTTGGAGCGACGCTTCGCCGGCAAAGGGTGGGGTACTGTCATGGTGTTTTGAGCCCGTCCGGGGGCGGCGCCGACGAGACCACGCCGCCGCGGGCGGCAACGCGGGCAAGCCGGAACCGATGGCCCCCGAACGAGGGAGACCACCCCGCTTCGAGAAAAGCTGACTGAGAAAATGAAAAAACTGCGCAAGAAAGCACAGCTACCGAAAGCCTGTGTCAAAACCGCCCACACGTCAAACTTCATAGCGGCAGTCTTGCAGGAAACTCCAAGTTCCGCAAGGACCAGGCAGGCAAAGCAGGGCAATGCTCACCCTTGTTCCACCGAGGCGATCCCCACGGGAAGGGTAGAGATTTCGGCCTCGCGCGGTCGTGCGCATTGCCCCGATTCTACTCAGCTCACCGGCTGCCGGGAGGGCGATTAGCGGGACAGTCCGATCGCGGGCGACCCCGGTTTCCAGCCAAGAAGGTCCCAGTACGTGCGCTCCAGGGCGTAGGGGTCGATCGGGTCGCGGGCCAGATCGAACGACGGGGGCAGCACGCCGTAGCGTTTCAGCTCCCGCACGTACTCCGGCCGCGGGCGGAAGCCGGGCATGTCGAACCGCTTGATCTCGTCCAGCCGCCGGCGGCCCGCCTCGCACATCGCCCAGAGCAGGCGGTAGTCGGGATCATCCTTGGTCGCGAAAACCGCGGCCCGGCTGCCCGACGCGGCGCCGCTGCCCGAGGCGGCACCAGTACCCGGGGCGCCGGCCGCCGGCCGGCACAGGCCGTATCCCCCCGCCGCCTTGGCCAGCGGCGCAAGCAGGATCAGCGATTTTTCCGGCCGGGTGAGATTGAAGACCACGTGCCGGCTGTGCCGCAGCCGCGGATCGTTCATGTCCGGGCACCAGAAGCTCAGCCCGATCTCGTCGGAGAGGGTCCGCGGGACGGGATGCTCCCGGTCGTTGTGGCAGGCCGCGCAGCGGCGGGGGAAGACCTCCTGGGCGGCCCGGGTCTGGGGCCAGTCGGCGTCGTTCTCCAGGACCTGCTCGTTTTTCTGGTAGCCGCCGATCATGCCCGTGCCCAGCGCGGCGTAGGTCCCGGGGTAGGGCGCGCCGGCGTCGAGCCAGAGCCGCACGGCCTGCCGTTCGCGGGGTGAGACCGCGACGCCGTAGTGCGACGGCTCGAGCATCTTCACAAGCCGGCTGCCGCCGCTCCCCAGGGCCCGCGGCGGATAGTTGCTCCGCGGGTAGTTCCGCCCATCGGCCACCTGCTTCCACACGACGAGCGTGTAGTAGCTGTGGGAGAACATCGGGCCGCGGTCGCCGGTGAGAATCACCCCGCCGTCGCGCTTCTCGTAGTCGTGGCAGGGGAGGCAATGGCGGTCGAGCACCGGCTGGACGTCGCGGGGAAAATCGGGGACGTCCGCCGCGCCGGGGATCGGCTCGATGGGGCTGGGGGGGCGGCGGGCGGCCAGGGGGAGCCGCGGATTCCGCGCCGGCGGGGCCACAACCCGCTGCTCGTGGCAGCCCACGCACCCCATGGTCTCGCCGGGCTCGACCGACGTGAAGCTCTGCATCCGCTTCACCGCCAGATCGTGCTCGTCCAGCGCCACGAACAGCAGGCTCCGCATCGCCGGCACCTCGAAATAGGCCGAGCCGTCCTCCTCGACCGGCACGGTCCCCAGCACGCGCTCCAGGGTGAAGGTCCCGGCGTAGCTCAAGGGGTCCATGCCGCCGGTGAAGTTGACCGGCTTGGGCAGGCTTTCCAGCACCAAAAGCTTCTTGATCTCGCCGGGCTTGACCCCGGCCATGTTGCGGCCGGCGGTCACGTCGCCCAGCAGGTAGCGCCCGGTCGACTTGGCGAGGTTCACGTGCGGGGCGACGACCGGCTCGCGCTTCCGCGGCACGAGCGGGCGCGGCTCGTGCAGCCAAGCGCCGCCGAACTCCTTGGGCAGCGTGAACAGCGTGGCAGCCGCTCCCTGCCCGTCCAGGAGCACCAGCGCGTCGTTCCGCGCCGCAAGGAAGACGTCCTCGCTGATTGCCGAGGGGTCGCGGAAATCGGCGCTGCGGCTGATCGTGTGCAGGGAGGGAAGATCGTCCGGCCCGCGCTTTACGCTCACCGTGGCCACGAACCCGGCGTGCTCGGTCGCGCCGTGGCCCGGCGACTTGATCAGCACCACCCGATCCGTGCCGGGGATCGGCTTGGCGTCCAGGTAGACGTCGCCGGGGTGGAGGTTGCCGAAGAAGACCGTCTGGCCGGTGCCGTCGGGATTCATCGCCCAGAGGTGATGGAAATGGACCTGCGAGCGGTCGACGTATTCCCAGCGCATGTAGAGGACCCGCCCGTCGGGCAGGACCCAGGGCGTGTTGTCGTGCTCCAGGTTGGCGGAGAGGGGCCGGATGTGGCGGCCGTCGGGGTCGCAGCGGTGGATCGTGGCCACCTGGGTGAGCCAGCACTGGACCCAGCGGCGGGCCCGCGCGGAGACGAAAACCAGGTCGCCGTCCGGCAGGTAGCAGGGCTCGATGTCGTCGTAGGTCCCGTCGGTCAGTTGCCGCAGGCCCGTGCCGTCGGCCCGGATTTCATAGAGGTGATAGGTCTCGCTGCCGCCTTTGCGGTAGGAAAACACGATCCGCTGGGCGTCGTAGTGCACGCACGGGTCGCGGACCGCTCCCTCGGGGTCGTCCACGAGGACCGTCAGCTTGCCGGTCCTGAGGCTCAGCTTGCACAGCCGCCCGCCCTTGCCGTAGCACTTCTGCTTGTCGTCGGGCGAGAAGTAGCCGAAGTTGGCGTACCAGTGCTCGGAAATGACGGTCCGCACGGCGAAGATGACTTCGTCGATCGAGCGCATCGGCCCGGCGAGCACGTCCTTGACCCACGGGTCCGAGTCGCGAAGCAGTGCCGTCGGCGAGACCTGCGGGGCGCTAGCACGGGAGGCGGGCCGGGAAGCCGCCTGTTCTTCGGTCGGAGCCTCGCCAGCGGCGATCATCGCCAGCAGCGTCGCCAGCACGCCTAGCGCGTTCCATCTCATCGGCCAACTCCCGTCGATCGGCGTTCGGGGTGAGAAGGCAGGGGCCATTCCGCGGCCACTCGGGCAGACAGCGCTCCGGTCGCCCGCATTTCGCGTCGCAGACGCCGGCGCCCATCGAGTAGTCTACTCCCGCCGCGCCGAACTTTCCACAGCGGAACTTGTCAGAAATCGCGGCACCGCCCGCGCCAATTGTTACTGCGTCGGTGAACTTGGCGCGCGGTCGAGCGCGGGATGTTCGCGCGCTCGCCTTCGGCGTCGCGGCTAAACGGGCGTGGTGGGTGAGACCGCTACGCCTCGCGGACGATCGCCAGCCCGAGGGCCTTGGCGAACTCCACCAGCGGCTCCTGGACGTCGCCGTAGACGGTGACGCGGTGCCAGCCGAAGCGGTCCCACTCGTAGAACAGCTTGCCCACGTCGCCGCGGACCTCGCCCAAGAGTTGCGTGCGGCAGCCGCGGTCGGCGTCCAGGTTGCCCACCGCCTTGGCCTGGTGGATGACCATCTTCTTCTGGGCGACGCTGGTGCGGAAGGTGGTGGTCATGTAGCCTTCGGGGAGGAACGATTGGGCGCAGCAGCCGCGGGGGTCGCGGTTGTGCAGCGTGCGGATGCGGAACTTGTTGGACGGGCCTTGGGGGCCGAAGACCCTGGTCAGGGCCATGCAGTGGGAGTAGACGATCTGGTTCTTCGAGGTGTCCAGGGCCGGATCGGAGACGTAGCCCGCCCGCCCGGTGAGGATCCGGCCCATGAGCGTGCTCACGGAGTCGTCGGGCATGGCCTCGCAGACGCCCTGGCTGCCGTCGTTGAGCAACTGCATGAACCCCAGGCAGGGGTAGGCGGGGAGTTGGCCGCTGGCGAAACCGCCCAGGCAGTTCATCGTGATGCTGTCGGTGCCGTGCTGTTTCAAGAGGGCGCGCATCGCCAGGTAGACGCCGCCGGCCTTGGCGATCCACTCGGCGGTGGGCTCGACGACCTTCTCGGCCTGGGCGGACCAGCGGCGGCCCCACTCGGCGGCCTCGTCGCGATCGACCTTGTCGTAGATCGCGCGGAACTGGTCGAAGCCGATGTAGATCGCCTTGGCGCCGAGGAACGCCTGCTCCTGCCCCGGCCGCCCCGCCCCCACCACGAGAAACCGGGACTGCCGCAGCCGCTTCACGCACTCGCCGATCGCGGCCAGCGGGACCTTGTCCTCGACACACTTCGTCTCGCCAGCGGCCGCGAAGGTCTTACGATAGACTTCCTCGCACCGCTTGGCGAAGGAGGCGGGGGTGGTGCCCGGTTTGTTCACGTCGGCAAACAGCCGGGCCACCGCCACGAGGTCGTCGGGCCGGGTGGTGGACACGGCCGCGGCCGGGATCCCCTGCCGGCAGAGGCCGCTGTAGCCGACCAGGAACACGCCCGAGCCCCCCAGGTACTCGTCGGCCACGAGCGTCGGCTTGCCGAGCCTGGCGATCTGCACGAGCACGGCCGTCAGGCCCCAGTTGAGCGTGACCGTGTAGACCAGGTAGCCGTCCACCGCGTCCTTCATGGCGATCGCTTTCTGGGCGTCGCCGGGCCGCGGCACGACGACGGGGAGGAACTCGACTCCCGGGCAGCCCTCGCGGAGCAGCTTGAGGATCTCCTTGTGGCGGCCCGCGCAGTCGTAGCCCGGGTACGGCCAGATCTCCCGCTCCGCGCTGTTGGAGAGAAAGACCACGGCGACGCGGGCCTTCTTTTCCTTGGGCGGCTGGGCGGCGCCGGCGATCGGCCCGAGCGCGCTGACCGCTGCCGCGGCAGCCCCACACCCTTTGAGAAAGCCCCGCCGGCTGATCCCGTGACCGCAGCCGAGACATGAAGCAGGATGACGGGCGTTGCACATTGGTTTCTCCTCCTTATTTCTTCGTCCAATCGGCTTCCCAGGATTTCCAGACCTTGATCGAGCGCTCGAGGTGCTCGCGGGCGTCGCCGGGGATGCCGTAGCACATCAGCCCGATCGGGCCGCGGTAGCCGATCTCGCGGAGCGTCTCGAGCAGTTGGCGGTTGTCGAAGTCGCCCTGGTCCAGCGGCTGGATCAGCCCGTTGGTCCAGGTCTTGGAGCCGAGCTTGGCCCCGTTGATCGTTACGGCGAAGATTTTCGCGGCGTTCTCGCGCAAGACGGGCCGGTAGTCCTTCTCCCCGTCGACCATCAGCCAGTGGCAGAGATTGAAGTTGGCCCCGACCTGGGGATGGTCGACCTTCTTCACCACGCGGAGGGCGAACAGGAGGCTCGCCGTCCAGTCGCCGGTGTGATGGTAGATCGAGATCCGCGATCCGCTCTGGGCCGCCAGGTCGCCGAGCTCGCGGAGGATCTTGACCGCCGGCTCGATGCCCCGCGGATCGCCCGGCGGGAAGCCCCGGATGAGCACCGAGATCGTCACCGGCCGCCCCTTGAGCTTGCGGATCGCCTCGGGAAGGCGGGGATCGTAGGGCGGGGCCTTCGGATCCACGTTGACCGAGGCGTGGAGCAGGTAGACCTTCAGCCCGGACTGGTCGAGCGTGCGGAGGTTCTTGTCCAGGTTCTCATCGAGCCAGAGGGAATAACCGGCGCCGTCGAAGCCCAGCTCGCGGAGCATCTGGGCCTGCTCGGCAGTCGAGCGTTTCTTGGCGTCGTGCGTGTCCATGCAGAAGCCGTAGAGCTTCGGCGCCCAGGGTGCCTTCGCTTGCTCGGGCGACGGGCCAGGCGATTCGGCCCGGCCGCTGGTGGCCAGCACGAAAGCGCCGATCGCCATCCCCGCGACCGCCAGGACGTTCCACGCAGTGTTTCGCATTGTTGCCTGCCTCCTGTTGTTCAAAAGACGAAAGGGAACGAACACCCGGGGCCAAACCCGGTTGCCTGCCGGCTATTGTCGCCGCCGGACCCCGGCGCCGCAAGCCGGGCGCGGTCCCGGAGGACGTGGTTCCGCTGCGTGCAGGTCGTCAGCAGGATGACTGGGCCGGCGTCACTCGATCCGCTCGACCCGGCTGATCGATTGGCCGCGGGCGTAGCGAGTGCGGATCGCCTCCCCCGTCTCCAACTGGCTCGCGTCGCGAAGGATCCGGCCGTCCCGGACCCGCTCGGTCAGGCTGTAACCCCGCCCGAGAACGGCCAGGGGGCTCAGGGAATCGAGCCGGGCCGCGGCCGAGTCCACGTGCTGCCGCCCGCGGCGGAGCTGCTGCCGGACCGCGCGGAGGGTGCGGGACTCGATCTCGTCGAGCCGCCGCGCCAGGTCGAACAGGCGATCCAGCGGGCGGCGGAAAGCGCGGTGCTCCGCCACAGCCTCCAGCCGGCGCCGACCCGCCTCGACCCGAGAATGCAGGGCCGCCGCGATCCGGCCCTGGTACTGCCGGAGAAGCTGGGCCGCCTCCTCGGCCGAAGGAGCGATCCGCTCGGCGGCCTCGCTGGGCGTGAGTGCCCGGACGTCGGCCACGAGGTCGGCCAGGGTGACGTCGATTTCGTGCCCCACGCCGGAGACGACGGGGAGCCGCGAGCCGTAGATCGCCCGGACCACGACCTCCTCGTTGAAGGCCCAAAGGTCTTCCAGGCTGCCGCCGCCGCGGATCACGGCCAGGCAGTCGATGGGCGTGGCGAGGCGGTTGACCAGCCCGATCGCCGCGGCGATCTCTTCGGCGGCGCCGGCCCCCTGGACGCGGACGGGGACGACCAGCACGTCGATCGCCCGCCACCGCCGGCGGAGCACTTCGAGGAAGTCGCGGATCGCCGCCCCGGTGGGACTGGTCACCACGGCCACGCGGCGGACGAACCGCGGCAGGGGGCGTTTGCGCACCGGGTCGAAGAGCCCCTCTGCCGCCAGCCGTGCGTGGAGCTGCCGCAGCGCCAGCTCCAGCGCCCCGATCCCCCGCGGCTCGATCCGGTCGATGATCAACTGGTACTTGCCCCGGGGGAGATAGACGTCCAGATGCCCGTGGCAGATCACCTCCAGGCCGTCGTGCAGCTCGAACCGCAGGCGGCCGGCCGTGCTCCGCCAGATGACGGCCCCGAGCTGCGCGTGCTCGTCCTTAAGCGTCAGGTAGCAGTGGCCCGACTGCGGCCGGGCCAGGTCGGCGATCTCGCCGGCGACCCACACCGCGGGAAAGGACGTCTCCAGCAGGTCCTTGATGCGGAGCGTGAGCTCCGAGACCGAAAGGACCGGCTCTTGGGAAGACTCTCGCAGGTCGTCTTCAGGAAACAGGTTGCCAGGCACTGGCGGCACCCCCATTCGGGAGGACGGGCTCGACCGTAAACTCTCCGACCCGCGGCGTCCCCGACTCCGCCCAGGCTTCCGCCTCGTCGCACAGGCGGTTCTGCAACGCTTCGATCCGCCGGCGGAAGTGTTCCAGCCCTTCGCGGTCCAGGTCCGGCGGGACGTGGATCTCCGGGCTGACCACGGCCCTTGCACGCGAGTAGGGACGGGGAATGGCAAACTGGTCCCACGCGCTGCGGACCCGCCACGGATGCTCGTAGCCAAAACCCATCACCACCAGGGGAAGACCCAGCTTCGAGGCCAGGTAGATCGCTCCGGGGGCCATGCGGCGTCGCGGCCCGCGGGGACCATCGGGGGTCATGGTCAGGTGCATCCGCCGGCTCTTGCGCAAGAGCTCGCGGAGCGCGGCCACGCCGCCGCGCTGGGTGGACCCGCGGACGAAGTCGAAGCCCATGTGCCGCGCCACCCGCGATAGCACCTCCGCGTCGCGATGCCGGCTCAGGAGCATCGTCAGGTTGCAGTGGCCGCGGAGGTACAGGGGAAGCAAGATGTATTCGTGCCAACAAACGTAGATTTTCTGGCCGCGGCAGTGGGGGGACGCGGGGTCCGCGGCCCGATCGTAGCAGGCGGCCTTGCAGTCCAGCGTGCCCATCCACGCCCGGATCGCCGCCGTTCCCAGAAGACCTCCCAGCCCAAACAGGAACGGACTCTGGATCTTCATGGCACGGGCCAATCCCCCGAGAACACCTCGACGGCGGGGCCGGTCATGTAGACGTGCCGGTCGTCGGCCCAGTCGAGTTCCAACTCGCCGCCGGGGAGGTGGGCGAGGATCTTCCGCCCGGTGCGGCCGCTGAGGGCCCCCGCCACGCAGACCGCGCTGGCCCCGGTGCCGCAGGCCAGCGTTTCCCCCGATCCCCGCTCCCACACCCGCACGCGGACCTCACCCGGCGAAAGCACCTCGACGAACTCCGCGTTCACGCGGCGGGGAAAGTGCGGATCGACCTCGATCTTCGGCCCGACCTGGAGGACCCAATAGTCGCTAAGCTCCTTGACGAAGGTCACGCAATGCGGATTCCCCATCGAGACGCAGGTGACGCGAAGCTCCCGGCCGCGGACCTTGAGCGGGGCGTCGACCACGGGGCATCCGGGGAGGGCTGGATTGCCCGGCAGCGTCGTGGGGATCTGCTCCGCGGCGAGGATCGGCTCGCCCATGTCGACGCGGACCCGCCGCACCCGGCCGTCGCCAATCTCCAGCTCCAGCGCGAGGGTGCCGCGGCCGGTCTCGATGTGCAGCGTCGGCTTGCGGGCCAGGCCGCGGTCGTAGAGGTACATGGCGACGCAGCGGATCGCGTTGCCGCACATCTCCGCTTCCGAGCCGTCGGCGTTGAACATCTGCATCCGGGCATCGGCTGCCGGCGTCGGGAGGATCAGCACCAGGCCGTCGCCGCCGACGCCGAAATGGCGGTCGGAAACCCGCCGGGCCAGTTCCGCCGGGTCCGGCGGCGGAGGTTCGTGGAGACAATCCACGTACACGTAGTCGTTGCCGGCCCCGTGCATCTTCGTGAAACGCATCGATCGACCCCCGCGAGAACCGCAAGAACCGCATTTTACGGGCGCAAGCCGCGCCGGACAAGACGGATCGTGAGACCGGTGCAGGAACGGAGGGTGGCACGCCCTGAGCAACGCGAAAGGTGTGGTGGTCTGCGCCACGCCCTTTCAGGGCGTGCCACCCAGGAAGCCTCCGTTCCTCTGCGGTTCCACCTACCCGGTCAGGTCGAGCAGCGTGCCGCGCTGGCCGCTGGCATCTTTGCTCTGGGGGGGCAGCGGCGGCTGGTCGGTCGCGGCGGGCGCGTCGGGGCGGGCGGGCTCCTCCCACAGGCGGCGGCCGTCCGCGTCCCGCTCCGCCGTCTCGTGATCTTCCCCGTCGGCCTCGCCGATCCCCGCCGCGTTCTCCGCGCGGAGGTCGTTGCTTACGCGGCGCTCGTGATTGCGGACGTCCTGCTGGGTCCGCTCGACTTCGGAGCCCGTCGTCTGGGCCAAGGGTGCGCCCGCCGCACCGGCCGCCAGTCCTCCGAGGGGACCTACGCTCATGGAAAACCTCCGCGGGAAACGACGGGACCTCCTGGAAAGTCTAGGTCACGGTTTCTTGGGGGGCCGCCCGAACAGCCCCTGCCCGGCGCCCTCGGAAAGAATCCCCAGCGGAGGCAGTCCGCTCCGCTGGCGTTCCGCCCGCAACTGCTGGAGCGCCTGGTTCACGGCGGGCAGCGGCTCGCGGCGGGTTTCCGGTTTTTGCAGGGTGCCGGTGACGCGGATCTGCATGATCTGCTGGCTGGCCCCGCCGAGGATCTCACCGAGGATCGGGATGCTCCGGTCGCTGCGCCCCACGACGGAGTGGAACACGAGGTTGACGTTTCCCTGGAAGTCCATCTCCCCCCGCGTGCCGACGAGGCTGATCGCGTCGCCGTTGAAATTGAGGCGGTCGAAATAGAGCCGGCCGTGCTCGACGTGGAAATCGATGTCGCTGGAGCAGAAGGCGGACTTATCAGGCCGGCGGATGCTGAGGATTTTCAGCAGCGCGATCATCAGGGGGAGCTCGTAGATGTCGGCGTCGCTAAGCGCTATGCTCCCCCGCCCGACCAGCGAACTGGCGCTCCGCCCCTCCCCCTGCAAGCTCACTTCCGACCACATCTTCCCCCGCAGGTTCTGGCGGCCGGGGAGCAGGTCCTGGGCGAAGCGGGCGAGGTCGGCGTCGTGGAGGCTGGCATAGAGGAGGTAGCGGGGATTGGGCCCCAGCGTGATCTTGGCGTCGCAGAAAACGGTCCCGCCGAACAGCTTCCCGGATAGGGAGGCGGGCTGCTGGCCGATCGGGCGGGGCGCGGCGGCGCGGCCGAAGGGAGGCGCGTGCTCCCACGCCCCGAACAGCACGCGCTCGTTGTCGATCCACACCGGCCCGCGTACCTGCGTGAACTGCAAGTCCTTGTAGCTGACCGAGTCCAGGTCGAGCACGCCGCGGGAGCGGAAGCGCTCGCCGTCGTGCTCGCCGACCAGCCGCACCGCCCCGCTCAGGTTCTCCAGCCGGAGACCGAAATCGAGGTCCAACTGCTGGAAGCCGATTTCGACGTCCCATTGCATCGTGAGCGGATCGCCCGGATGGCTGCCGCGGCCCAGCGTCAGCGCGCCCCGGCCGCCGCGGAGATGGATCGGCCCGCCGGGATTCAGCTCGGTGACTGCCTTTTTCAACAGCGCCGGGAGGGCCTGGACGAGCTCGCGGTCGAAGCGGAGGCGGTCGACGGTGAGGTTGTCGAAGCGGAACCGCCAGCTCCCGTCGGGGAGGAAATCGCCCTCGCCGCTCGTGGCCACCTCCACGTTGTCGTGCCTGCCGCGGAAGCCCTCCAGGGCCGCCCGCCCGTCGCGATAGTGGAGCACCCCTTGAAGCCGGTCGAGGCGATAGGGGAAACGGACCGGCTGGATCGAGGCCGTCTCGCTCCGCGGCTCCGCTTGGAAAGCGACGCTGAGGTGGCGGCCCGCGGGCTCGTAAAGGACCTCGGCGTCACGAAGATCGAACGTCCCCTGCGGCCGGAAATCGTCCCAGACCTGCTGCATCGCCAGCGGCAGGGCGTTGCGGAGCTCCTCCTCGAAGCGAACGTTGCTGCCCGCCAGCCAGAGGTGCAGCCGGCTGCCCTCGGCCGGCGAATTGAGATAGCCCCGGCAGCTGATCGCGCCGGTGTCGTTGGCGCCCTCGAGCTGGTGGGCCGTCCAGTGGTCGTCGAGCATCTCCAGGGTTCCGCGGATGCCGGAGATCGGGTAAGGAAACGACTTGTAGCGGATCTCGCAGTCGCCCAGCTCCGCGGCGAGCCACCGGTGCCAGGGCTCGTCGGGCCGGTCCCGCCAGACCTTGGCCGAGAAATCGATCGTCCCCCGCGGCTCCAGCGAACGGACCACCGCCCGCGCCTTCTCCGGAACGGCGCCGAGCAGCTTCTCGTCCAGCGGCAGCCTCTCCCCCTTGGCCGTGACCCAGCCGTAAGGCGCCCCGAGCGGATTCTGGATCTCGGCCGCCAGCCGGATCGACTGGCTTTCGCTGTAGCCGGTCAGGCTGGCCGTGAGCACGTCGTCCTTGAGCTCCAACGTGCCGCGGACGTGCTCCAGGCGAAAGGGGAACTTGTGGTAGGTGAACGACGCGTCCTGGCAGCGGACCGTCAGCTCCGGCTTCCAGCGGCGTCCGTCGTAATCGAGCTTAAAGTCGGCGTCGATCTGGCCGGTCGGAAGGTAGTGGAACCACTGCTTGCGAAGCGGGTCCGGGAGGACGTCGACCAGCGAATCGTCCAGCTTGAGCCGCTTGATCTCTCCCTTCAGGACCCGCGGGGCTCGCTCCCCGTAGCCGCTCTGCCGGCCCGACAGCTCCAGTGTCGCCTGGTCGCAGCGGGCGGAAAACCGCTTGACGCGGATTCCTTCGCGGTCCAACTCCGCCGTCGCCGCGACATCGCTAAGCGAGTGCGGCAGCCGCGGATCGTCCAACCGCCCTTGGACCAGGTGCACGGAAACGGCAAAGTCCAGGGGGGTCTCCTCCTCGGGGTCGTAGCGGGCCTCGAAGTCCAGCCGCGCGTCCCCCCGGAGCGATCCAAGCTGCGCAAGCGGCGCGGCCCACTCGGGCGGCAGGGCGTCGCGGAGCTCCGGCGAGATCGCCATCGACGCCACCGAGCCGCGGACCGTCCATCGCGGCTGGTGCGGGTCGACCTGTCCTTCGATCTCGGCCCCCCGCAGCAGGTCCCCGGCGAAGGTTCCGTGGAACGCCCGCATCCGCGGGTTTCCACCCGGCTCCCCGGTCTCTC
>Ga0315280_10007243_pt1 | contig 14983 bp, 9 predicted proteins | sample YL17G06_40_MG_FD_203697 | JGI IMG/M metagenome (GOLD analysis project Ga0315280, IMG submission 203697) | Sediment microbial communities from Yellowstone Lake, YNP, Wyoming, USA - YL17G06_40 | ecosystem: Environmental > Aquatic > Freshwater > Lake > Sediment | place: USA: Wyoming | collected...
AAGGGTGATATTTGAGTCCATGATTTCTAACTTCTCCAGGCCAACTCGTATTTCAAGGAGAACGCAAAAAGCAAGACAAAAAATGTAGCGGTTCGATTTATCGAACCTCTTCGCATGAATGCGACCGGTACAGATGTGGCAATAAAAATGATCAACGAAAAAACAATTCTGGACCACAACCTCACGTTGGATGAATACAAGAGGATTGTCAAACTCATCGGCCGGGACCCCAATATCACCGAGCTTGGAATTTTTTCCCTGATGTGGTCCGAGCATTGCAGCTACAAGAGTTCAAAAGTCCACCTCAAGAAACTGCCCAGCTCCGGAAAGCGCGTCATCCAGGGGCCCGGTGAGAACGCCGGGATTCTGGATATTGGCGACGGCCTGGCTGTCGTCTTCAAGATTGAATCCCATAACCATCCTTCTTTTATCGAACCCTACCAGGGCGCTGCTACGGGCGTCGGCGGGATCCTCAGGGATATTTTCACCATGGGAGCCAGGCCCATCGCGGTCATGGATTCCCTTCGCTTCGGTCCCCTCTCAAAGCCCAAGAACAAAGCCATCATGGAAGGCGTCATCTCGGGAATTGCAGGGTATGGGAATTCTTTTGGTGTGCCCACAGTGGGCGGCGAAGTCTATATCAACGACTGTTATTCCCTCAACCCCCTGGTCAATGTCTTTTGCCTGGGAGTTGCCCGAAAGGACAAAATCTTTTATGCTAAAGCCGAAGGGATCGGAAACCCTGTTTTGTATGTGGGAGCCAAGACCGGGCGCGATGGCATTCACGGCGCCACTATGGCCTCTGCAGAATTCGGAAAAGAAACTGAACACAAAAGGCCAAATGTCCAGGTCGGAGACCCCTTTAAAGAGAAATTGCTGCTTGAAGCCTGTCTGGAAGTTATGGACAGAGACTTGATTGTCGGCATCCAGGATATGGGGGCTGCTGGGCTGACCTGTTCAACTTCTGAGATGGCAGCTAAATCAGGCACCGGAATTGAAATCGACCTCGACCTTGTTCCCCAGAGAGAAGCGGGCATGACTCCCTACGAGATCATGCTCTCTGAATCTCAAGAAAGGATGCTGCTCGTCGCCAAAAAAGAAAAAGTCAAAGAAGTCCAGGATATCTTTGCTAAATGGGATTTGGACGCGGTTGTCATCGGCCGGGTGACTGAAGGAGGCAGGCTCAAAGTAAAATTCAAGGGCGAAATTGTCGTCGACATTCCGGTCGATGCCATCGTCAACCTCTGCCCAGTCTATGAAAGAAAAATGACTCCACCTCCGCCAAAAAAGATAATCCATTTCGCTACCCTTCCCTGCCCCAAAGATTTCAATCAGGCATTTTTGAAGCTCCTCTCTTCACCCACCATTGCGGATAAAGAATGGGTCTTCAGGCAATATGACCATATGGTTCAAATCAATACGACTTTCCTTCCTGGAGCCGATGCCTCTGTGCTGAGAATCAAGGGCAAAAAAATCGCTCTAGCCATGACCCTGGACGGGAACTCCTTGTATACGCACCTAGACCCCAAATCAGGAGCGATGATGGCTGTGGCAGAGGCCTGCCGTAACCTTGCGTGCGTGGGGGCCCGGCCAATTGGGGTAACAAATTGTCTCAATTTTGGAAACCCTGAAAAACCTGAAATCATGTGGCAATTCAAGGAAGTGGTCGAGGGAATGGCTGAAGCACTGCAGGCTTTTTCCATCCCGGTAACGGGCGGAAATGTGAGTTTCTACAATGAAACCGAAGGACTCTCCATTTACCCGACTCCAGTGCTCGGAATAGTGGGAATTATTGAGGATCTGAAGAAAGCGGTCAGCCCCGGCTTTAAAGAAGAAGGAAACTTGATCGTGCTTCTTGGAAAAAACAAAGGGGAGCTGGGCGGCTCCGAATATCTCAAATATCTCTTCGGCATGGAAAAGGGAATTCCGCCTCAAATTCACCTTGATGAAGAAAAAGGAATCCAAGAGATCTGTGTAGAGGCGATTGAACTCGGCTTGCTCCAATCCGCTCATGACTGCTCAGAAGGAGGGTTAGCGACCTGCCTTGCAGAATCGAGCTTTTTCAGCCAAAACAAGATCGGATACGAAGTCAACTTCGAGGATGAAATCAAAACTGATGCCCTCCTTTTTGGAGAGACGCAGTCGAGGATTGTTGTTTCCACCAAAAATCGAAACCTGAAAAAATTGCTCGATCTTGCCCAAAAAAGGAAAGTTCCGGCGACAGTTGTAGGGAAGACATCTGGAAAAAGAATCATCATCCGCCATTCAAATCAAGAAATTATCAACCTGTCTATCGAAGAAGCCTTTCAAGCCTGGAAACAATCTGTTCCCGATATCTTTCAAATAAAATAAAAAGACGAGGTGCTCTACGTGAGAGGGAAAAAAATAATAGGAGTTGCTGCTGTTTTCATTCTCTGCAGCGCTCTCTCTGCCTTTGGCATCGAGTTCCACCTCAAGCTCTTTGGGGGCCTCAATTATTCAAGCTTCAATGACATCAACCTCGCGCTTATAGCATGGAAAATGCAACATGAAAAAGAAGCCCAGGTTACTCACGGCTATGAATTTGAGGGAGGCGACGTCAAAAAATTTCATAACGGACTTGATTTTGAGACCGAACTGCTTGTTTTTTTAAGCCACCGCGTGGCCTTAGGCATCGGCACAGGTTATATTTACAATGAACTCCTTGACCAAAAAACAGCTCTCACAATCAAAAAAAACGTGACAACCTACGTCTATGTTCACCCCACCACAGTCAGTGCATTTCCATTGAGCCTTTCAGGATATTATTTCTTACCACTGGGAAAAAAATTCAGCCTTTACTTCAGAGGCAGCGTGGGCTTGCTCTGGGCAAAGTATGTAGACCGAGACGGCGTCCGAAGGATACAGGATACCAAATACAGCTACTCGTCCCAACTGGCTACAGCCAAGGGCACCTTTTTTCAGGGTGGACTGGGCTTTAAGTACCAGCTCGAAGCCTTTATCAGCTTTTTTCTAGAGGCCTCAGCCAAGGCTGCCAAGATTGATAATTTTATGGGGGATTTAGGAAAAGAAAAAGGGACTCTTTATTTCTACGAAGAGTATGTGCCGAAGACAAAATTTTGGGAGGCGAAAATTCGGCTCATGACTAAAGAGCCAACTGGACTTTTTTATCGCTCGGTCCGGAAAGCTTCGGTTGATTTCAGCGGTGTCTCCGCTAAAATAGGCTTGATGATCAAATTCTAATTCTCTTTCAAGGGAAAAAATGGAAGAAGAAATTTATGTAAGCCCGAAGAAAAAGGGAAGGATCGCTGTGTTTCTTTCCGGCCGCGGTTCAAACTTTAGGGCCATTCACGATGCCATCCTCGATGGAAAAATAAATGCTTCGATTTCTCTTGTCTTCAGCAATGTCGAAGATGCAGCCGGATTGAAGATCGCCCGCGAAAGAAATCTTGAAACTCTGTTCCTCAATCCTAAGCTTTTTTCGAGCCGCGAGGAATACGATAAAGAAATCATCAAGGAACTCCAAAAAAGGGAGATTGACCTGATCTGCCTGGCAGGATACATGAAAATCATATCCACCTATTTCTGTCAGGTCTACAAGAATCGCATCATGAACATTCACCCCGCACTGCTTCCTTCTTTTCCCGGACTTCATGTTCAAAAAAAAGCGATTGACTGGGGCGTGAGATATTCTGGAGCCACTGTCCATTTTGTTTCAGAAGATGTGGATATGGGCCCTATTATCCTCCAAGAGGTGGTTCCTGTTTTACAGGATGACACGGAGGACATTCTTGCTGAAAGAATCCTGAAGGAAGAACACAAAATCTATCCGGAAGCTGTCAGGCTCTTTTTTGAGGGGAAGCTGGAAGTAAGGGGACGGAGGGTATTTATAAGATAAAATATGTAGCGGTTTGATTTATCAAACAATAAATAGCAAGAAAAGCGCGCGAAGCGCAATAAAAAATAAAATTCGAATCGAGAAGCAAAGCGATGTTTAAAACGGTCGAAGAGCAATTTGAATACCTCAAGAAGGGCTGTGTCGAGGTCATCCAGGAAGACGAGCTCAGAGCCAAATTGGCCCGCTCTCTCAAAGAAAAAAAACCGCTGCGGGTGAAAGTGGGGTTTGATCCCACAGCTCCTGACATCCATCTCGGCCACACAGTGCTTTTGCGCAAGATGAAACATTTCCAGGATTTGGGGCATGAGGTCATTTTTCTCATCGGTGATTTCACGGGGCTTATCGGTGACCCATCCGGGAGGTCAGCCGCGCGGCCAGCTATGTCACGGGAAGAAATCGCCAAAAATGCGGAAACTTATAAAAGCCAGATCTTCAAGATTTTAAGCCCCGAGAAAACCATCATCGACTTTAATTCTCGATGGCTTGGAGCGCTGACGAGTTTTGAAATTATCAACCTCACCGCTAAATACACAGTGGCACGGATTCTAGAAAGGGACGATTTTTCAGAGCGCCTCAAAACGGGACTTCCCATTTCGGTTCATGAAATTTTGTATCCTTTGATGCAAGCCTATGATTCTGTGGCCTTAAAAGCTGATGCAGAGCTCGGGGGGACAGACCAAAAATTTAACCTCCTCGTTGGCCGCGAAATCCAGCGGGAATTCGGGCAGGAGCCGCAAGTGATCATGACCACGCCACTCCTGGAGGGTTTGGATGGCGTCGAGAAGATGAGCAAATCCATGGCGAATTATGTCGGGATCACGGAACCGCCCAGCGAAATCTTTGGAAAAATTATGTCGATCTCCGACCCCTTGATGTTCCGCTACTACGAACTTCTCACCGACGAGCCTCTTTCCCAAATCGAGAGATGGAAAAAGGAAATCAAAGACAACAAGTTGAATCCCAGAGACCTGAAAGTTGGGCTGGCCAAGACGGTTTTGCGCGATTTTTGGGGTGTAGAGGAAGCCGAAAAGGCGGCTCAAGAATTCGACAGGATATTCAAACACAAAGAAATCCCCGAAGAAATTGAGGAAAAAATTATTGAACTCAAGGATAAACCTTCTGCTGTCGAACTCATCGAGGCCATGGTCAACCTTCAAATCTTCCCTTCCCGCGGCGAAGCCAAAAGGGTGATTCGCCAGGGAGGAGTTTATCTGGATGGAGAGAGGATCGAGGATATCGCCTACAAAATCGAGTTTAGGGGAAAAAAAGACATTATTCTCAAAGTTGGCAAAAGAAAATTCTATAGACTCAAAGCTAGGCGATCGAAATAAATCAGAGGTCCGAAAACAGCAAAAATTTCTTCATCAGGCAAGGGTTAAAATTCAATTTGTGATGAAGCTTATTTTATGAAAAAAACGACATCTTTTCTATCTATTGTATAAGAATCTCTTAGTTTTAAAATTTCAATCCTAAATTCTCCTTTAAACCCAGGGATAGGCAACCAAGAAACAATTCCCTTTTTTTCATCAAAGCTCATCCCTAGGGGCAGAATTTCCTGATCATTGTAGAAGGCCTTATATTGAAGCCCTTCAGCGTCCTCACTGAAGTCTTTGATGACAATGTTCTTTAATTCATTCACTTTTATCTCAACCTTGTCCTCGATATCATCTATCTTTTTTCTCTTTTTTATCTCGATATCATTGCCATAAATTTTTTTAACAAAATCCCTTCCATATTCTCGGATAATATTCTTTTCAAGATCTATGGGGCTTTTCTCTCCCTCCTGACTTGATTTATAAAAATATCCCGAATCCAGAACACTTTGTCTCCCTTCGCCATCTTGAGCAATTACGAAGGATGTGTGATAAGTGTCGGATAAAGAAGTTGGCTCAAAAGTCACCCTAAAACCGAGATCAAAGTTAATAACACAAGGGAGTAACAATTTAATCTCAGGTTGAAGAAAACCTTGCGTCGCTGTCTTTTTATATTCACTGTCTATGTATAAATTGACTTCAGAAATATGAGTTTGGCCTTTGCCAAGTGCCCAGCCTGAGGAATGATAAAAACTTCCTGAAACAATTTCTCCAGGCTTGGGAGAGTCTAAAACTCCGAAAGGATTTAAAGAGAAGAGATTGTCTATCCGTATTTTCTTTCTTCCCATCTCAACAATCGTCCCACTTACATTTTTCACCTTAACCATAAAAGTATAAAAGCCATCTCCAGGTAGAATATCTGAGACGAAGTTAAATCCCCAGCCTGCCTGGCTGCATTGGGGATAGTAAGGATAAGAAGCTTCAATATCAGGCCTTGCACCCCCCACAAAAAAGGCATCTCCAAGATAAATTTCTTCGGGACTTGAGCGATTATCTATGGGTGCTTTGAGCCTATAGATTTTAACACTCTCAATTCCTATTTTATCCAAAGCCCATCCAGAAAAAGGAAAGCTGCCCTGATAAGTATAGGGCGATTCTAATGGCTTATCCCACTCGCCGAAAGGTGCTCCTGCCTCAGAAGGCGATAAGATCCGAAGAACAGCGGTGATATTCTGAAAAACGCTGGATTGCGAAGAAAAAACCGAGATTGTCGCAGTGTACGTGCCCACAGAAAGCCCTGAGGGATTAACCGAAACATTGATGAGGATGTTTCCTACTCCTGAGGTTGGTGAGCATACTAGCCAATCTGCATTGTCAGCGATTTGCCAATTCAAAGCTTCCTTGCCGATGGTTAAAATCTGAAATGTCTGGTCAGGGGTCTTAGCTCCTTTTTCAATTGCCCCGAAATTGAGAAGTCTCTTAGAGATAGAAAGAAAAGAAGCCGAAGATGAAACAAAATTAGCAGTTATCGCTCTATTTAAATTCATCGTGATGGTTAAAGGATTATCCTTTTCATGTCCTGATGGACAATCCCCCGACCATAAAGAAAAAGTGTAACCGCTTTTAGGATTTGCCGTTAAGCGGACATTCTCCCCATATGTATAGCTGGACTTTTTGGGCGTTATTGTCGCACTCCCGCTGCCCTGAGGATTGACCTGTACAGTCAAGCCAATTGATGAGTTCATCAGAGGATAGTGATCCAATCCATTTGGAGGTATCTGATAAGGCGTATCACCTATCCCATCTCTGTTGGCATCGACGCCTTTATAATCGCTCCAGTAATTGCCGATGCCATTCCTGTCCCACTCATCGTTACCGGAGTCAGTGGCCTGAAATTGATTTTCTATGAATTTATTTTTGTAGATCAGATTATTGTTTCCTGATGCGAACAATCCATTTCGTGCCTTCATTATTGTGTTTCCTACCAATACATTTTTTTCTCCATTAAGTTCAATTCCCGTATCCCCCGAAAAGATGTTCCCTTGAACAGCATTCTGCTCTGTGCAATCGTTAACACATACCCCACTCCCATTCTTCGACAAAGGGATTTTTCCGCTTGCACTCAGGCCAAAATAATTTCCTGCAATCCAAGCGTAATCTACTGTTTGATCAACAGTAATCCCAGCCCACTCGAAGTCCCCGAAAACATTTCTTTCTCCTTCTGTTGTACCCCCGATAAATGGACGCCGACATCCACTGCCTAAACGGATACCCTCCTTCAATTTGCCTATTGGTTTTGTGCCGCTGATATCAGTGCCTATAAAGTTACCAATCACCAGGTTTCCAGAGGCTGCTTGCCGACCAAATTGAATCCCTCCTTCAACGTTAATAACATTTCTCTCTTTTGGATTTGATCCTCCGATGCGATTGAATTCGGCTCGACCTCCGATCCAGATACTGCTTCCACGGCCTAAACAAACTTTTCCTGTTGCATCTGTCCCGATGAGATTCCCAACAACGATATTATAAGAACTGCCGGAATCATTGATTGAGATGCTCGCTTGACCATCAGCGACTATAACATTATTTTTGATCGTGTTATTAAATGCTCCTAACTCGACCGAAATTCCAAACATTTTGTTGCTCAACATTCGAGTTCCAGTAATGTCAGTACCTATGTAGTTGCCGACTACAGTATTACCGCTGCTTTTATCAGTGTTGAGCAAAACTCCATGGAAGCCATTGCCACCTATAATGTTACTTTCTCCCGGTTTGCTTCCTCCTATTCTATTGTTTTGTCCATGAATCCAAACGCCGCAGGTTTTATTTCCCAATCGTTTTTTGCCGCTGACATCGGTTCCGATGAGATTGCCTGAGACGACATTATTATTTGCTCCTTCAAAAATAGTCACTCCGTTAACTCCGTTCCCGCTCAAAACATTTCCCTGGCCTGCAGGCCCTTTGCCTTTGGTTCGGTCTCCTCCAATTGTATTTCTGTCGCCTTTATCGCCTTCAATCGATATTCCCAGAGATGGGAAGTCGAGAATCTGCAAACCTCTTATTTTATTTCCAGGGGATAAAATTCTAATGCCGTGCGCATTTCCTGAAAGTTTTTTCCCGCTAATGATAACGCCTGCATCGCTGGCATCTATGGTAATGTTGCCCTGAACGAGGTCGGGGAGTTGGCTCACACAAGCAATCGTTGTTGGATTGCTAGGCGGAAATATTGAGCTATCAAAACTAATTGCATCTCCTCTTTGAGCATTTCCCAGGCACCACCGGAGTGATCCTTGGCCACTATCATTAGGATTAGTGACTATGAGTTTTTTTGAAGTGGTGGAGGTACTTGGATATTGATAAGCATCATCTTCTCTTTGAAATAACTCCCCTGCAACTTCGTTCTTTGGTTTTAGAATACCTGTTTGTCGGAAATAAAAGGGGGCTTTGTGTATTCCATCAATCGGAAATGTCTTATCCGTGTCTCTTCTCAAGCCCGCACTTATTTCATTTCGCTGACTGTTAGAATTCAGACTTTTCGAAACGCGATTGAAATCCATTCCTGATGTTTTTTCCAGAATTTGTACTCCGCCGTCCTGATCGGCGATATAAATAAATCTATCCTTAAGATATAAATCCTCTGTATACCCTGGGGTGTTATAACGACCTACTAAAGTGGGAGTTTGCGGATTTGAGACATCCACCATTATGAGACCGCCTCCACCAGCAGATATATAGGCAATATTTCTTTCGACAGAAATCTCTTCTAGAATTCCGGGAAGAGCAAGGACTCCAAGTTTTTTAGGCTGTCTTGGGTTTGAGATGTCAAAGGCTGTCAGGCCATCGCCGCCGACTGTATAAGCAAAAGCCTGAGCTATTGCTACATCGTTGTTATAACCCATATTTTTAAATTGGCCTATTAACTTTGGATTCTTTGGATTTGAGACATCTGCTATTTTTAGGCCAATCAGACCCCCTACGACACAGGCTAAAGTCCCACTGACATCAAGTCCTTCAGTCACACTATAGTGGCCTCCTTCAGGCCACTCCATCAGTCTGATGAAGCCGAGTGTTTTGGGATCGAACGGATCGGATATATCAATGGTGAGCAAGCCATCTTCATTGGCCATATAAGCCACTTTCCCCCTTATTACCATGTCCCTAGCAAACGATTCTTGGCAAAATCCAATTTGTTTTGGTCGAAAAGGATTGGATATATCTATGATATGTAAACCCTCATGCGCTCCCAGATACGCGTAGCGACCATCAGTTGCTACACAGAAAGCATGCCTCTGGCTTTGAAAAGACCCCAGTTCTCTCAAGTTTGAGGGCTCGGAAATATCAATGATCTGAAACCCATTTCTTCCTGCTGCAGCACAAAGATAGTTCCCAATTGTCGTTACTCCGGTCGCCACGTCCATAAAATCAAAAAAATTTATTTGTATCGGCTTGGATTTATTTGAGACATCGATAATGCGCAGCCCTGAATTCTTGTCGGCGATGTAGATGCTATTTCTCTCTAGAAATAGTCTTCCGGCGTGAGTGAGTCCTTCTATTTCATAGGCTCCGATTTCTTTTGGGCTCGAGGGAGAAGACACATTTAAAATTCTGAGCCCCCTGAACGCATCAGCCACATACAAAATATTGCTTTTTACTTCTACATCAAAAGCCCATCCTGGTGTTTTATATGAACCTATTAGATGAGGATGATATCGGTCGAAGACATCTATTATCCTCACCCCCTCCCAGCCGTCAGCTATATAAATAATGTTCTTTTTCCCCGATAAAGCTAAGCCATAAGCATAACCAGGAGTATCACACCCCCCTATTTCAACAGGCTTTGTTGCATCCTTGACATCCACCACTTTCAAGCCCGCTCCTGCTGCTGCAATATAGACAACGCTCTCATCCACTGCGACATCAAAGGCGTAGCCGATCGTAGATATTGAACCTGCTTCCTTGGGGCTTTTAGGATCTGAAATATCAACCACCTGCATCCCTGCCCAGCCATCGGCCAAATAAGCAAAATTCCCACTGACACATACATTTTCAGGATAGCCAGGAGAATCATAGAATCCCATAATCGAAGGATTACGAGGATTGGCAATATAAACGCTATAGAGCCCAGCTCCTCCCGCAGTCACATAAGCAGTTTTTTCAGAAATAACTACTCCAGTCACAAAGCCATCTATTGGCTTTGTTGCCCCTACTTGAGTAATTTTTGATGGTTTGCTGACATCAAGAACAACCATTCTCATGCCCACTCCCACATAAGCATATTGGCCTTGTACCGCTACCGCATTTGTTGGCCCTCCCACCTGGCCTATTAGCTTTAGACTTTTTCCTTCATAGGCAAATTGGCCCCTGCTTGGATCGGATGTCTTTGAGGATACATTTAGGGAAGGATTCAGAGGAGCACTAAGTATCAAGATAACTAAAAGACATCGCCACCCCTTAAATTTGATGAACTCTATCAAATCACACTTGTTAAATATTCAAGATATTAAGTAATTTTTTTAAAACTTCTCTCTTTGCGATGTTAATTTTTACTTATTTGTTCCTGATATTAACAATTCTCTATTTTTATACACCACAGCAAATAGACTGTCAACGAAAAAGAAAGGAATAGTTAGCTTTAATGGCTTGTAGAAATCTAAAGATCAATTAAGAGCTAGACTTTTTCAAGCCAAAGCCTTCCAAACCGCTTTGGCAATCTGGATATCTTGGACTGCGACTCCGGTGAGGTCGGCAACAGTTGTTTCATCTTCTGAAGATCGCTGGAGCTCCTTCCGTTGAATCACAGCTCCGAGCTCCACCATATCTTCTCTGTGGATCATCCCTGCCTTCATCGCCTGAAAGCATTCGCCCCGCTGAAGACACTGGTTGATGCTGTCCACAACAATCCGGTCGGCTTTTTTCAGGATGGCGGCATCCAGCTCTTGTTTCTCCGGAGTATCTGAGCCTATAGCTGAGATATGAGTTCCTTTTCGGATCTGGTGGGCAAAAAGAAGCGGCTTTTTTGAAGGAGTGCAGGTAACGATCAGGTTACAGGAAGAAGCAACGGCTTCTGCTTTGAGCGTTGTTTGAATCCGAAAGCCCAAAGGCTCCATGTCTTTTTTATAGGCATCCAGTTCCTGCTCGTTCAATCCCCAGACAATTGCCTCCCTGCAATCTAGAACAAACTTCAAGTATTCCAGCTGCATTCTTCCCTGGATACCTGCACCGACAATCCCGATGCGATAGACATTTTTTGGAGCCAGGTATTTGGCCGCAACCGCACCCGCCGCTGCAGTTCGGACATTTGTCAGAAAGGCCCTATCAATCAGGATAGAAATTAATTCTCCTGTTTTTTGGCTGAAGAGCAGCATCAGCCCGTCGCCTGAGGGAAGGCCAATTTTTGGATTATCATAGAAGCCGGAGGCAATCTTGATGAGATAATAGTCATCACCTTGAATATACCCATATTTGATGTGGACCTCCCCTCGCGTTTCGTTCAAAATCAACTCCCCTATCGGCGGGACGACAACTTTGCCCTGCGAATAGGCGACAAAACCCTCCTCAATCTCCTGGATAGGATTAACTGTCTTCAAGGCTTCTTTGATCTCTTTCAGATGGACTGTTGTAGTCATTTTTTGGCTCCTTTCTAAACGCCTTTGACAGTGAAGCCGAGTTTTCGAATCTGAGCCGCAGCTCTGGCCAAATCTTTTTTCTTGACGAGAATATGATCGGTCGAATAGGAGGAGAGGACAAAAATACTGATGCCGGCCCTTGCCAGCTCGCCCGATATTTTCGCTAAAAACCCGCATAGCCCGAATGGCAGAACCATGTCAAAAGTTATGATCTTCCAGCCCGACTCTATCGCGGTTACATCTTTATCAGGAATGCGGGATTCCTCGATGACCACGGTTGTTTCCTTCTTATCGATAATATTGGCAAAGGCATCCGGATGAGGCTTTTTAGATTGCAGGACGGCAAAAGTCTCCTTCCAGATGATAGCTTTCCCCTTTTTGATGTAGTTCTCCAACTTCAAGCTTTGAAATTTACGCTCGGTCGTTGTTTTATTTTTCATTGAAGAGAGTATATATAAATCAAGTTAAAGCTTCAACTTTTTGGGGACTTGATTACAGGTGGCGTTGATTTTGGTGGCTTTCCAAATACCTTTTTATATATATCCGAAAAAGCATCCTTTCCTCCTAGAAAAAGGCAGGTCAGGGGCATAACCTTCCTGGCCAAGCGTGACATTCTAGCGGCCAAATCCCGGATGTCCCACTGCGCTGTGGCATCCTCGCGGAGCCTTGATATATGGTGGAGCTCCCTGGCATTTACTTTAAGCAGGGCACGGCGGCGGTGGGCGTTGGTTAAAACATACTCTGCGGCTGAGCCAATGTCCTTTTTGAGGTTGAAATAAACTTCGTTTGTCCTTTCCATCATCTCCATAAACTCACTCTTTGCTCCGATTTCTTCGACCGAGCTGGGGATGGTGACTCCAAGGTCGGGATTGTATCGCTGGGCGGTGAGGGTGGCCATGCGATGGCGCTTGAGCTGGGCATAGCAGGAAGCTGAAAGACACAAGTCGTAGGTAAGATCCACATACTCAAACTCGCGCAAAGGAAAATCATAAAATTCCATGTGTTGGAAAGCGAGTTTGAAAAATTTCTTCTTATCTCGAGGCGTGAGTTTTTGAATCTTTCTCAAGCAATCGCGAAAGTTGAAGTTCGATGTTGTGTGAAGGAGCGAGGCAAGAAGCCTATTATCGGCATCAGGAGTGAAATCAATAAGTTGGACAGATTTATCAAGCGAACTGTGAGGAGAATAGTTTTCTTTTTTTTTCTTAAATCCTTCTAAGAGTTCTGTATAAGTCTTAGAATCAAAATCACTGGCTTCGGTGAAAAGGATGATCGAAGGCGCAACATCTTTGGCTAAAGAATAAATCCTCGAATTGAGCTCTCGAAGCTCTGCCAACTCCTTAGAGGCAAAGCGGCGGATGAGGAGCTCCAAGTTTCTGGCGTTGAGTGTTATCCCTAACTGGCCTTCCGTAGCTAAGCTCACAACATAGCGCGCGTCTTCCTTGGCCCAGCCATCCAGAAGAGAATGATTTTTTGGGTCCTGCGTCAAATCTTTGTGCAGTTCAAAAAAGTAAGGCTTGAGATTTTGATAAAGTCTATGATAAAGGGCATTCTGGGATCTGATCGTGTTCGTGAATATTCCCTCTTTATTCGCTCTTTTGATCTCCTCAGGGAGGACAAAATCATCCCCTAAAGTAATGTAGCGCTGGGATTTTTCGGTGTAAGAACAGAGCCTGAACTTCTCTATTTCTTCCATGGCTAAGCGGCTGACTCCGATGATGTCAAAATTGAACACAGCATGCTCAGCCACAGAATGATGGCCCATTTTAAAGATGATGTTCTGGTTGGAACGACGCGACCGCTCCACCTCCGCCCGAGCTATGGCACGAAGTTCATTGGCAGGACGAGGGTCGCGAGAAATCCGAGCGTAGGCGGCAGATAAGGTTTCGGGTGTGATATCCTGGCGGGGCGGAGAAATCCGTTTGAGTTCTTCGATAACATCACTATCAAGGTTGTAGCCACCAAGTATGACTTTCATCGCAGCTATTATTATTCCCTAATTTTTTATTCTCTCGCGGAGCGCGGCTTCTCCCTCTCCGCTCCAATAGCCGCAATCGAGTTCCATAAACACCGAGGTATAGGGGAGCTTCAGAGTAATCTTGAGCATCAGGATGCGGAATGTCTTGGCTACTTCATTAAGCTTGGAAATAAGCTCTTCAATGATAGAAACAACAAAGATTAACACGCATTGTTTATGCATAGCGAAAATCCTTTTCAATTATTATTTTAACCGATGTGATGACATTTTGTCATATTTTAATATTTTAGGGGATGCATCTCTATTTATGTGATGCCACTGATAAGGAATAGGGTCCTGTCACGGCTCCCCCCATCCGTCCTCACCTCCGCTCCCGCAAGATACCGCAAAGGAAATGATTCAAGCCCCGTGAGGCTCCGGGCGGGTGGGGAGCCCCTCCGCCGTGCCACCCTCCTCGGATTGTCGCATCATATCACATAAACAGATGCATCCCTTTTTGGGGAAGCATACCAAATTCCGTGATAAAGGGGCTTTGAAAAAGGCTGCAGCGACCATTGCGGAGATCAGCCTGAGAGCCCGTCTTATGAGGGTAGCCGCAGGCCTCCTTCGGACCAAGGCTCCGAGGATGTAATATTCAGGGCGAGGGTTGGATGAATGAAGAAGGCCGTGTGAAGAGGCGGAGCGGGCATGGTTCCTCGACCGAAGGGAGAAGGAGAGCGGAGCCTCGAGGCGAGCAAGTTTTCCTCGCTGGGGAAAACGCAGCGTGCCTTCGAATCATCCAACCTGAGCCCTCCGAGGAAGACGGGTCTCTCAGGCCGCCGATCGGAGCGGGGAGCCAAGCCCTTTTCAAAGCCGCTATTCAATCATTACGGAATTTGGGACGCTTGCAGAAGAAGCATTGAATTAGAAAGGAAGTTGCACTAAGATAATAGCGGGGTTAGTTCAAGATGAAAAATAAAGAACTCGCTGCTATTTTTGACCGTATCGCTGATGCTCTGGACATCAAGGGGGAGCAGGCGTTTAAAGTCCTCGCCTACCGGAAAGCGTCCCGAATCCTGGATGACCTGGCGGAAGACATCGAAACCGTGGCCGAGGAAAAAAGGCTTCAGGAAATTCCTGGAATTGGGAGCGGGATTGCCCAAAAAATCGAGGAGTACCTCAAAACAGGCCAGATGAAAAAATATAAAGAAGC
>Ga0315280_10007244_pt1 | contig 14980 bp, 15 predicted proteins | sample YL17G06_40_MG_FD_203697 | JGI IMG/M metagenome (GOLD analysis project Ga0315280, IMG submission 203697) | Sediment microbial communities from Yellowstone Lake, YNP, Wyoming, USA - YL17G06_40 | ecosystem: Environmental > Aquatic > Freshwater > Lake > Sediment | place: USA: Wyoming | collected...
ATGAGCTGGAAACATTGATAAGAACTGAGGGGTCAACCGCGCTCTACAATCTCACAAGGATACAGGAGAACAGGCTTGGAGCTGCAATGCGTCTGTCATTAATATGCATCCTGAGAGAACCTGAGTACCTACAGAATCTAGATGCGAGCACACTCAGCACTCTCCAACAGAACTTCATACAATTGGAAAGGTATTCATCAAGTCAACTTGAAGCTATTCTCAAAGATAGAATAGAATTGGCGTTTAAGGAGGGGGCAGTTCCTCAAGATACAGTCAAGTTCATATGCGATCTCGCAGCGGCTTCTGGCGACGCACGATATGCAATAGAGCTTCTCTGGAGAGCAGGGAAGTATGCAGACGCAGAAAATATACGCGAGATGACGGCTGAACATATCCGAAGAGCTGCTGGAGCTGTCTATCCTACCCTTCGAGGAGAATATGTTCAAACACTGTCTCTTCACGAGAAGTTTCTCCTTCTTGCAGTATCGAGGCTTCTAGACAGGTCGACTGCCGCCTACGTTAACATGGGGGAGACGGAGAAGGTGTACAAGATAGTCTGTGAAGAGTACAGACAGCTGCCGAGAGCACATACCCAACTCTGGAAATACATCGGAGGACTGAGCGCAAGCGGAATAATCTCAACCAAGAAATCTGGCAAAGGCTTGAGAGGAAAAACAACACTTATCGGGTTGACACTGACTCCTGCTTCAGCTATGACAAAATGGCTAGAATCAACATTGGAGGTACTCTACAAACGTGTCTCAACCAGAGCAGACTAAACTGGATGAGATTCTCTCCTGCAGAGGACGAGTTCGCATACTAATGCTACTGTCAAACGTGATGGAATTAAATATCTCCGAGATCGCCAGAAGAGTAGGACTGAACTACACCACGGCGAACAGACACCTAATAGAACTGGAAAAAGCTGGCTTAGTGCAGCAGAAGAGATTTGGGAGAATTCGAATCTACAAATTCAGTGACACAAACTCCAAAGCGCAAGCCATAAGAAGACTAGTCAAAGAATGGCAGCCGAACAGGGCATAAGGCGGACTGCCATCTTGCATGTCGTCGTCGCTCATCAGGTTCGATCCATACAGTGACGTTTCACTTCGTCCTAAACGGATTAGAATATACATAATTTCATAACATTTCCCCACAACTAAGCTCCTTCCTCAAATTAGGCTGATGGGAAACAAGGAACAAAATGTCTTTGTCAGGCTTCGTTAAGGTTGTTTAAGGTATAATCCTTAGCTCCATATCCGAAAATACGTGCATGACTGTAATATGTAGCTGAAAATGTCTGAACATAGGCTCGATTAAGGACTTCCACAAATGATATTGCCTTGCGTACGATTGAGATTCTACCGTAATAGGGATGAGGTTGTCACAACGAAATCTACGTAAGCTCACTCCTCAGAATTTAAGAGAACGCCTATTGGCGGAAAGGAGGAAAGATGATGAAGGTACTGGCATTCAACTCTAGCCCCAGGATGGAAAAGGGCAATACAGCTCTGATCCTAACCCCCTTCCTTGAAGGGATGAGAGAGGCAGGGGCGGAGGATGAACTCTTCTACACGAGGAAGCTCAAGATCAACTCCTGCACCGGCGAGTTCAACTGCTGGCTCAAAAATCCAGGCAAGTGCTACCAAGACGACGACATGAACCTGCTCTACCCTAAACTACGCGAGGCGGACATCTTAGTGTTCGCAACCCCTGTCTACGTGGATGGGGTCTCTGGTCCCATGAAGAACCTGATGGATCGAATGCTCCCGCTCTTGCAGCCTTTTTGCGAGTTACGCGATGGTCACTGCCGTCATCCTCTCCGCGAAGGAAACGAGCATGGCAAAGTTGTGCTGGTCTCCAACTCTGGTTTCTGGGAGATGGACAACTTCGACCCGTTGCTCGTCCACATGAAAGCCTTTTGCAAGAACGCATCTAGGCAATTCGCAGGAGCACTGCTGCGGCCCCATGGACCGGAATTGAGGCGTATGATGAAGATGGGGCTGCCGATAGACGACATCTTGGAGGCGGCGAAAGAGGCCGGTCGCCAACTCGTGAAGAATGGTAAGATGTCCAGTGAAACCCTCAAGATCATCAGCCGCGAACTGATGCCATTGGAGACGTACGTGCAAATACTCAACACATCTTTCGCACGCGCTAGCCTTCAGAAGTTGTAACTGCAGTTTAAGATCATACTGGCCAGTCACAAGTTGAACCCCAAGGAGGCTTAGGTCAACAAATATAGCTACGACCGGAGAAATATGCTAATGCCAAGTCTCTATGCGGAGCTGCCTGAAATGCCTAACAAGGCTCAACGTTTTAGAATGGTGGATATCACGGGAAAGAAAGAAGTATTCAGAGAAGCTGTTGCTGCTGGAAGAATTAAGCTGAAGCCCAATACCGTAGCGTTGATTAAGAAAGGAAAAATTGAGAAAGGGGATCCTCTCGCCGTCGCTGAAGTCGCCGCGGTCTTAGCTGCGAAGAATACGAGTCAGTTGATTCCCTTTTGCCACTCAATTCCACTAACAACTGTCCAAACCAAAGCGAAGATCAATGATGCTGGCATCGAGGTCGAATCCCTAGTAAGAACGAAAGCTAGCACAGGGGTGGAGATGGAGGCCCTTTCAGCCGCTACCGCATATCTGCTCACTATCTGGGACGTAGTCAAGAAATACGAGAAAGACGCCCAAGGCCAATACCCAGAGACAGCCATAGAGTACGTAAAGGTCAAAAAGAAGATGAAAGGTTCGTTAACTACCAACCCCTGAAGGAGTTGGCTTGTGATGGTGGTAGCAGAGCAAGAGTTGACTAGACGGCTCGGCTCACAGAGCCGAGTTAGCGGCGTGGAAGGCTACAAGAACGTACGGGTGCGAGACCTAGCCTGTGCCTCTTCAGCAGAACCACTAAATGCTATGGCCATTGAAAGCAATTGTCTAAACCTTCCATGCAACGTCGAAGGTCACTCAACTCTGACTGGGGAGGCCGTAATCGGCAAGGTCCCAGTCATTTCTATTAGAGGCAAGCCTCTGATACCGTGCAAACCATCGAAAGCAAGGAAACTATTGGCGAAAGGACTAGCGGAGAAGTGTTGGAACAAGCTAGGGATGTTATATCTGCAACTGAATTTTGAACCAAAATCAAGACTGAATAAAGATCAGCAAATTTGTCTTGCAGTGGATACTGGGAGTAAATGGGATGGTGTTGCGGTGGTTTCCAAAGAGGAAATCTTAACGAGTGGTATGCTGGTGCTCCCTTCAAAGGTGGCTGAGAAACTTGAGCAGCGAAGGCGAATGCGTAGAGCAAGACGTTATAGAAAGACACCAAGAATAGCCAAGCGATTTGACAACAGGCGTAGAGAAGAAGGATGGATTGCGCCGAGTCAGAAAGCGAAAGTTGATTTCCGAATTAGAATCGTGGTCGAACTCTGCAAGCTTTATCCTGTCAACCGATTTGCGGTGGAAGATGTGCGTTTCAACCACTATGAAAAGCGTTGTGGTAAATACTTCAGCACCGTGGAAATTGGTAAGGCAAAGTTTTACCAACATTTGAGGACACTTGGAGACCTCAATCTATATGCCGGCATCCAAACCGCTGAATGGCGTGAAAAACTTGGTCTACCAAAGAGCAGTCGGAAGAGTAGCCTCACATGGGACTCACATGCAGTAGATGCTATCGCCATTGGATGCGCTGAGACAGGATGTAAAAACGCTCACACACCAGACTTCTGGGTTTGGAAACGTTTCGAGTATGCTCGCCGACAACTTCACCGACTTGAACCTGATCTTGGGAGGACTCGTAGAAGATACGGTGGCTCATGGAGTATTCATCCGTTCAAGAAGGGTGATGTGGCATTGTGGCGCAGTAAACTTGTCAGAGTTGGGGGTTTCATGGATGGTGGGTTATCCTTGCATAAGTACAACTTAAAAAACAATCGTTTCACACAGACCGCTAAACCAGAAGAATGTATGCGACTGTTCAATCAGCAAGTGTTCAGTAAACTAGAAAGACCTCAATTCCTCCCGCCTATAAATGGTGTGGGTTTCATTGAGGTGATTTGATGAAGGTTGGATCAACGTTTGCTGAACATAAAGCCGAGGCTCCTCTCAAACTTGGAGTGTGCGTTCTGACATGCAGTACTTCACGATATAGGGATCAACAATCTGGAAAGAGCGTGAAGGATCTATCAGGAGATGCGATTGCGAATCATCTGGCCGAGGCAGGTCACAAAGTGGTTGGCAGAAAGCTGGTCCCTGATAATGAAGCGATAATCAGACAGACTTTGAGAGAAATGTTGAGCCAGAGAAATATCGACGCTATTATTATCACCGGAGGCACAGGAATATCCCCTAGGGATATTACAATAGAAGTTGCCAGAGACCTCTTTGAGAAAGATATCCCGGGATTCGGGGAGCTCTTCAGGAAGATAAGTTACGATGCAGTCGGATCGCCGGCAATATTGACGAGAGCTGCAGCAGGTGTTGCTAAGTCAAAGCTGATATTCTGCCTACCGGGTTCACCCGACGCCGTTAATAGAGCAATGGCTTCACTGATTGTGCCTGAAATAGGTCACATGGTCAAGCATATTAGAGAGACCTAACCTTCTTTCGGCGATATTCATGATACGCGACGGGTACGGCAGACCTCTAACGAACTTTCGGATCGCAGTAACTCAGGAATGTAACCTAGAATGCTTCTACTGCCACAAGGAAGGACAATACTACGCCAGCACCCAAATGGAACCGATGGAGATAGAGAGAATTACAAGGGTCGCGACTGATTTCGGTGTTAGAAATGTCAAGATAACCGGAGGGGAGCCCCTACTCAGAGAAGATCTCAGTGAGATCATATGTTTGATACATAGACTCCCGAAGGTGGAAGAAGTATCTCTGGTCACAAATGCAAGGCTCTTGACATCCCAGAGAGCATTGGACCTTAAGAAGAACGGTCTTGCCAGAGTTAACGTTAGTCTACCCTCAATTATTCCTGAGACATACCGTCGCGTTACGGGAGGAAAACTATGCGACGCCATAAATGGTGTGAGAGCTGCAATTCAAGCTGGACTGAACCCCGTCAAGATCAATATGGTAGTTGTACATGGCGTGAACGAAGACGAGATCAACCCGATGATAAACTTCTCAAGGAATTCCGGGATCATCCTTCAACTAATCGAACTGGAGCCTGTCAATATCGATTGGGAATCGTATAATCTTTATCACCACTCACTTGAAGCGATAGAGCGGGACTTGACTGCGCGATCGACGAAAGTGGAAATGAGGCCTTTCATGCAAGGTAGGAGGATATATACACTCGAAGGAGCCAGGGTTGAAATTGTCAAACCTGTGGAGAACACATCCTTCTGTATGCAATGCACAAGGATGAGGTTGACCAGCGATGGAAAGTTGAAGCCTTGCCTCATGAGAAACGACAATCTAGTGGACATGTTGACTCCACTTAGGAAAGGCGAATCAGACGACTATTTGCATGCAGTCTTCAGGAGGGCGTTAGAGGCGAGAGAACCTTTCCATAAGGTGATGCCGCAATCGATAGACGTGAAGGGAAGAAAAACCTTCGTTCGTCCAAACGCTCTTAAGACCTAGGAAAACCTGACGCATTAACTTTCTCGTCAGTTATGAGCGTAGTAGATCTTGACGAGATCTTCAGTGACCTCGTCTATTCTTCCGAATCCGAAACGAGTCAGCTGCACAATCTGGTCCTTGGCTTCTCGCTTAAGGCCCTGTTCGCCGACTCCTTCAGAAATCTCCGCCGTGGGCATCACTACATTTACTCTTGAATTGTCAACTTCAGGAAGCCAGTGTATAAGTGAAGCATTCAACTTCCTAGCTTCATCGTAAGGTTCGCTACGGAAACTTGCCTCAACTCCGTCTTCAGCTATCTTCTCGACGGTTACATTGAACAACTCCATGAATCTGACGACTTGACCTACCTTCAACGAGGCGAAGTCTTTCTTCGAAATAAGGAGGCGCGCTTCATTGTTGATAGGCTCCACTACAAGTGTTCTGTGCCCTCTCTGAGGATAACTCGGATGCAAAAGAGGTTTCGAAGTATAAGCTCTTGAAACTCCACTAACCGAAATTGGCACAGGGTCTTCAACATAGAAGTACCTGTTCGCTCTCGAGTCGACTATCTTTCTATTGTAGGCGTAAATGTTATCCCAACTCAACGTAGCATCTACAGGTCTTGGGCCGACATCGATGACGATCTTTCTTAAGGCTTCCGAAGTTATCCCTCTCCTCCTAAGCGCGATCAATGTCCCGAGTCGGGGATCGCTGAAATCCTTCGCTAACCCCTCGGCCAAGGCTCTAATGATCTTCGACTTGCTTAATGCCGCTCCCGCGATCTTCAATCTCCCGTAATGAATAGCTTCAGGGTAGTTCCAGCCCAAATGCGAATACATGTATCGTTGTCTCACCGTATTTGTGACGTGCTCCTTTCCTCGAATGATGTGAGTTATGCCCATCAAGTGGTCATCTACGCCGCATGCGAAATTATAAAGAGGCCAAACTCTGTATCGGCTTCCAACCCTCGGGTGGGGGCTTCTTTCTGTGTCAATTATCCGGAGCGCAGGCCAATCTCTCACAGCGGGATTTGGATGCGTAAGATCTGTCTTGACCCTGACTATGGCGTCGCCTTCATGGAAGACTCCGTTAAGCATTCGCTTCCATCTAGCCAGATTCTCGTCAGCGGGCAAATCTCTGCAAGGGCATGGCTGCGCCGCCAAGACTTTTTGACTGAAATCTTCCTTTTTGCATGTGCATACGTAGGCTCCCTCTATCTTGAGGAGTTTCTCTGCATGTTCGTAGTAGATTGGAATTCGGTTGCTCTGTATGAATTCTTGATCCCATTCACATTCAAGCCATCTAATATCTTCCCGTATGAGGTCATAGTATTCGAGGACTGACTTCTTTAATCTTGGATCTGTGTCTTCAAACCGGAGGATAAACTTCCCCTTGTACATTCTAGCATAGTCGTGCGAAAGAATGATAGCTCTGATGGAACCCAGATGAAGAGCGCAATCAGGATTCGGCGAGAATCGAGTTACGATAATCTTATACTTTTCTGTGTTAGGAAGAGGTGGAAGGATCTTCTCTTCCTTGATCTTCTCTTCTGCCAGTAACTCAGGCCAATTTTCCTCAATGATTAATCTCTGTTCAGCGACGGTATACTCATTCACCTCTTTCACGATTTCCGCTACAAGCTTCATCACGTCTCTTGCGTTCGGCTTGAGTTCCGGTCTTTCGCCTAGAATTCTTCCTGTTACAGCTCCAGCATCTGCTTTCCCCTCGTGTTTGACAGCGTTCAGTAGTGCAATCTTACGGGCGAGCTGCTTGACATCTTCAGGCTGCGTCAATCGCTCCTCTCCATATTATCATGACGTGTCTCGAAGGTTTCTCCGGCATCTGTCCTTGATACAGAACTTTCCCATCGACATCAGATTTCAGGCTTCTCAAAACGCGTTTTCGAGAAAGTGTCTGAGCTATCTTGTCTCCTTTCCTCACTTCCTCTCCCAAGTCAACCATGTATCTGATATGCCGCGCCCGCATTTCCTTAATGTAGACTCTCTCGCCTGCTTTGAGATGTATCGGCTCTTCTCCGGATATCTTGATTATAGTCGAATTCTTGATAGTAGAGTTACTTTCGTCAACGATATGTTCGTACGCTCGCTCGTATATTGCTGGCACGTAGATCTCGCTAGTCTCCTTGATGCGGCGCACTTGTATCAAACTAACCTCTCTTGAGACCAGTTTTCCTTCTTCTGTAACGATGATCGTATTCAATTTGTTCTTCTTTGGTAGGATTTCCTCCACTCCTTCAAAGTATCTAATGAAGATCTCTGCATCCCTCATCTTCTGATCGCTCTTTGGTAGAAGAGATGCTCATTCGTCAACGCGGCTCCGTCACCTGCGCCGCTTCTTAAACTGTCCAATCCCGTCTCTTCTAGGATTCTCTTCTGGACAAGACTCCCATATTTTGGAAGCGTGTTCACGAAGACCGATGGCCCTGTATCCATCGAGTACCACGCTGGGACTCTCTCCGTTGATCTCAACTGAGCAACGGTCTCCATTACCTGTAAGGTCTCAGGCTTCAGCACGAACAGGCGTGAATCACCTGTCATTGTTGTCGCATGCAGGTTCAATGTATCTATCTCCGTTAACTCACATATTCTCGCGATATCTCTTAATTGAATAGCTCTTTTCATCTTGGCTAGGGCTCCACGTAGATATGTTAGCCTTGCATCGAAGAATGGTGACGTTAAGGCGTCTTGGTGAGCCATCTCTGTCCTAACTTCAGAATGAATTGGAACAACGATCATCTGCATATCTATGTCACTAGGTTTTGCCAACTGCTCAGCGTAAGAGAAACCTTTCTTCTTTGCGTACCAAATCGCGTATCCTCCCACGAGACTTCTCGTCGCGGATCCTGTTCCCAATCGAACGATTTCAGTGAGCTTTCTCCGTGAAAGCTGCAAATTGAGTGCTGTAGTTGCCGCTAAACCTAGTGAGGCGAAAGCTGAAGCTGAGAAGCCCAGTCCTTTGCCCTTGGATAGACTGTTTACAGACGCGACTCTCGCTCTTACATCCGTTTTCGCCAAAATTCTAATTGGATTCAGAACGGATTCGATTCGCTGCAGTTCTCTCACGGTTGGTTTTCTTCCATTCATCGTAACAACATCTTTCATCAGACTCTCGTCAAATTGAATGGTCGTCTTCGTACTCAACTTGTCTACACAAACGGATATGCTGTCATGGTAAGGTATCCTTAGCTTCTCGTCTCTCAAGCCATGATACTTTATGAGCCCTTGAATTGCGTGAGCTGTGGCTGATGCTTTTCCTCTATCCACCAAGCTTTCGTCACATCAGAAAACTAATCGATGACCCCAGTCACTCTCGCGAGTTTCTCTGCGGCCTCCCTTGTTAAACCAGTTTCTCCAAGGATTGTATATCGATCCGGCCTGAGCTTGTGACCCAGAGTCAAAGCTTTGACGACATCCGACGCGTCCAATTCCAGTTCCTTGCTGGTTGTTGGAGCACCTATCTTCTGAAGAACAGACTTTACCAACATCCAATCTGCGCCATGCAGGTAAGCGCACATTATCGTACCAACTCCACACTGTTCACCATGCAGCGCTGGCTTCGGAGCGATTGCGTCAAGAGCATGACTGAAGAGGTGTTCTGACCCGCTGCAAGGTCTCGTGCTCCCAGCTATGCTCATCGCAACTCCGCAGCTTATCAACGCTTCAATAACTGTTCTGATGCCTTCTTGGCTTCTATTTCGAATCGCCTGCGCGTTCTTCATAACGAGTTTCGCACTCATCAAGGCTAGGTCAGCTGCATAATCTCCATAGTATTCATTTTTTATCTTGTGGGCGAGTCTCCAATCTCTAACAGCTGTATACTTGGCTAGAATGTCTCCACATCCGCTTGCGAGAAGCCTGTAGGGAGATTCAGCTATCAACTTTGCATCCGCCAAGATAGCTACTGGAGCTTGCCCTTTTACAGAGTAAGGCTTATCGACTCCCTTTATTGACGCGTATGGGCTTGATATTCCGTCATGGGAAGCTGTTGTAGGTATACTTATGAAAGGGATTTTCATGTTAGTTGAACTGAGCTTAGCCACATCTATGTCCTTTCCTCCCCCAACGCCGAGTACGAGGCATGGCTTTCTCTCAGCTATTCTCTCTTCAGCTAACTTCACGTACTCCATCGTTGACTGATTAACAATCATATAGTCTGAAGAAAGCCCCACTCCGGCGAGTGATTCGATGACTTTCCTTCCAGCTACTTTATACGCGTTAGGGCCAGTGACAATCAGCGCTGTCTCATGAAAGCCGAGTCTTCTAAAGGTCTCGCCGATTGTTCCAATTATGTCCGTTCCGACAATCACTTCTCTAGGCAGTTGCATATAGTGAAATGCGAGACTCATCTCAGCCACCCTTAATCAGGTGAGCACCACCATTCCGACAAATGTTGAAATGACCATTATCAAGATCATCGATGCTGCCACAAGTTTGGCAACACCATAGAGGAACTCCGTCAACTTACCAAACGTACCAAGTCCAAGAACCGTGACTTTGACCTTTCCGTTCGTGTATGCTACTTCCGCTTCCTCTAAACTACGCTTCGCTTCATTGACTCCACTGATAATGCGTGCGAGGATTTCGTTTTCGTCCGCCGCCTCACCTACAGGGTAGTATCCCAGTCTTGCTGGAACAATTCCATTCACCATGTGAGTGTCTGTTGTCATCACTTCGCCTTCATTCACCCCGATTTTCTGAAGTTCGCTCAACAACTTTTCCCTGAACCCTGCTTTCATATTATTGCCGTCAATTGTAATGTACGCTGAAAGCCAGTCTTGGGCTTCCACAACTAGAACCGCCGCTCCCCCCAATCCGATTCCTTGATTCAATCTATACGGACTCAGATCGACCTTCGAAGTTCCTATCTTGAAATTTGACCTACTCATCCTTGAGGCGGTTTCAATTGATCGTCGCGCGGTTTCGATCAGACTGTTTATTTCGTCTTCAGTCATGGTTCTGACTTCACTTATACTGTTGTGTGCGTCTACTACTGCTAGGTTCTTGAAGTATTTGTTCGCCTCGAGGCCTATTGATGACCCCACCTCTAAAGGAATATCCTCCATATCTCTCGGCGAAAGCGTTAAGGTTATCAAAGCGCAATCGCCGAAGACCTGGCAACTCGTTTGCGCCAGTTCGCTCTTCAATCTTATGAAGCGACTGGCATCACCTGAGAAATCTGCTGCGTCAAGTAGACGCAACGCCTCATTAAGAACTGTTTCGTTCTCTTCTTGGGAGATAAGGTTCAATTCATGACCCGAGACTCCATGAGGAACCGAAACCACGGCGCCAGTTCTACTCTCCAAGACCTTCTGAATCAGCAAGGGGAGAACGCTACTTCCCACGTTCAAGAAAGGACCTGGGTGAAAGTTCGATATCGTGATTATGGCTTTGAGCCTATGGCTGTTCTTGCTTCTAAATTGTAGGAGCGCGATGCTTACAGTCTCACGAACGCCGAGTTCTTTCAGATAATCCTCAAACATCTCGTTTCTACCATTAAGCCAATCCAGTAGGAACGCTCGGAAAATACGCAGCGGGGAAGATCCGATTTTCATCAAGCCTTTCCGTTCGATGTAGATTAGGAGGACCGATGTCGAGGTAAACGCTACAAGCGAACTCAAGAAAAACGCGGCTAAGCTATTGATCGGAGGCAGATACCAGAATGCTATGCCAGCGAGAGCACACGCGAACGGTTGAGAGATTGATGATATGCCTCTCCGCCATAATGAAGCCGTCGACATCGATAAGGTGGAGATTGTTCGCACAGGAAGGACTATGAAGAAGCCTAAATAGAAGGGGAGCTCAGGGAAGAGAATTCCGTTCAGCCATCGAGAGGCTACTCCCGCCGCTATCATGACAGCTATCCAGAGTAGACACGAAAAAAGAGAAAGAGCTAGACACCTTCTCAGATAGAAAAGAGGATCCTTCTTCAGCACGAGAGCATAGAGAAGAAGATCAGAGACTATGCTAGGAATAGTCAGAACGATCATTCCGAAGACTAACCCGCTAACGAGCGCTTTGACTGTAAACTCGAAGAGAGCGAATGCGAAGGCCAATCCGAGCAGATTTGCTATGAAGATTGAGGCTAATATTCTCGGCATGGAGGGAAATGCAACTTTACGAACAATTTTGTAGTATGGTACAGTCCTTCTTATCTTTGCATGACTTGAAAAGGTCATTTACAGGGTGCCTCAATGAAAGGCTTACTTCGCCTTTGCAATCGATTGAATTACCTTCCTAATTTCTCTCGAAGACTTCTCGATTAACGTTCCAGTCACAATTATGTCGGCCCCAGCCTTTACAGCAGAGATTGCAGCTTTGGGCGATCTTATCCCTCCGCCGACTATTACAGGGATCTCGATCATTCGTTTCACGCTTCTTATCATTTCGGGTGGAACAGGCTTCTCAGCTCCTGATCCCGCCTCCAGGTATACAAGGTGCATCCCCAGATATTGAGCGGCCAACGCGTAGATCCCAGCGAGTTCAGGTTTCTCGTAGGGGATTGGGCGCGCTTGACCTATGAAGCTGGCCGCGCTACTACTTTCGCCGACGATCAAGTAGCCGAGAGAGATAGCCTCTAAACCGTACCTCTTGACCAATGGCGCTCCTAAAGCTTGAGCGCCTGTGATGTAGTAGGGATTTGAAGAGTTCAGAAGTGACATGAAAAACATGGCATCCGCGTATTGGCTGATTCCAGTGACATCATTAGGAAACAGAATCACCGGTATGCCTACATTCTTCTTAACTGCCTTCACTACATTGTCCAAATGGTAGACCGAGGTCGAGGTTGAACCGCCGATCATTATTCCAGACGATCCGGCTGACTGGACAATCCTCGAGATCTTGGAAGCGTTCTTAGTATCGAGCTTCTCAGGATCTAGGAGAGTCAAGTGGATGGCTCTCCCACTCTTCAAGCTTTTCAACAAGTATTCTTCGACTGAGCCTCTCATTCTCTACGATGCCTCCTGAAGGAGTAGACTACAAACCCTTGATGATAAAAGAGGTTGCTTTGACAACATTTCAACTATGCGTCCTGCGTCAAGGCCGCTCGCCAGGTTCGCCAAGTCTTTCGCGCCGAGAACTTCTATCAATCGGTTCAGGTCGTTATCATCAAGTCTCTCATAAATCTGGGTGAATCTCAAGCTTCTTTCGATCTGTCTTCCGCAGGTAAGGTTGTAGCTTTCAGCGTAATCGGAAAGTCGCTTCTCGCTCAAATCGTTCTCTTCAATAGCTCTAGCGTAAACCTCTCCAGCAATCTTTCCGGCGATCAAAGCCGTTTGAATTCCAGCGCCTGTTAAAGGGATCACTTGCCCTGCAGATTCTCCACATATCATTAAAGTATCGGAGACCATATTTTGGAGTTGACCGCTGGTTACTATAGAGGCAGACCCGATTCTGAGAATCTCTGAATTCCTCAGTCTATCGTCTGTTGCAATGAACCTGTCGAACATCTCCTTCGTGTTCACCCCTCTCACACTCACTCCAACATTAGCGATCCCTTTCCCATCGAGAAGACCCACAAGTATCCGAGAGGAGCTACAGTGCGCCCCAAATAGATCTCTATCAAATGCTCATCCTGAAGATCGCAGTTGCTGAGGGTATACTGAACGAACGACATCATCTCGACTCCTTCGGTGAAGCAGAAACTCTTAGCAACTACCGAGGCGAATCCATCGCATCCGAGAAGAATCTTACATGCGATCTGAGCGACACCTCCCTCTCTTCCCGCGGTCACGACCATTCCCTCCTCTCTTCGGGTTACTGAGCTGACAGCTGAATCTAGCTTGATTTCCGCTCCCTTCGATGCAGCTGCCTCAGCCATCTCTCGCAGAAAGTTCTGCTTATTAATAATGTAGCCTTTCCCCCAGCCTATCGAGTCCGCATCGATCATGATCTTCTTTCTCGGGTCCGGGCCGTGAACGCAAGCGCCGAAAATCTCGTTCTCGATGAAATCCGAAGGTGCGGGGATCTCGGAGTCAACTAGGGCCTGTTTCGTTATACCTCCAGCACATATCTTACGTCCAAAGTGGTTCTCCTTTTCCAATAGGAGGACCTGCGCGCCATTCTCCGCAGCCTTCTTGGCAGCCATTAAGCCTGCCGGGCCTCCGCCAACAATCACCGCTTCATAGTAATCCAAGTCGGATTCTCCAACACTGCGAAAGGATAAGTATTATTGACTTATTCAAGAACCCTATTAAAATGCCGATTATCTTGGTTTGTTTCGACAAGTATAGCAAATCTCTATTAGGAAGTGGCATCGCCTCAAGAGAATGGGACGACAAATTGAAGGCTGCAAAACATCCCCCTCACAAGGGAGTGGGAGCTAGGCAGAGGGCATTTGGTTTCTTTGAGATAATTCGACCAATAAACTGCCTCATGATAGGCTTCGGGGTCGTTATCGGCGAGATCATAGCGTCGAACGGTCACCTCATCCTCCTTCCTGCCCTAGTTGGGTTTCTCGTCGCATTTTTCCTTATGGCTGCGACGATGGTGATGAACGATTACTATGACCTCGAGATAGATAGGGTAAACAATCCTGGGAGGCCGATCCCCTCTGGGCTGATCTCTCCCCATGGGGCTCTCAGCTACTGCTTCCTGCTAGGTGTCATAGGGTTGGTTTTTGCGGTGTTCACAAATCTATCTGGTTTCATAGTTGCCACATTCGCGTTAGGATTGATGATGTACTACAACACCAGAGGGAAAAGAATGGGCTTCTTTGGAAACATACTGGTCAGCGTCTGTGTGGCGCTGCCTTTTATCTACGGGGGCATCGTTGTAGACAGCGTCAAGCCAATTTTAGGGCTCTTCTCAATAATGGCATTTCTCTCAAATCTGGGGCGGGAGGTGACTAAAGGAGTGATGGACATAGATGGAGATGCTTTGAAGGACGTTAAAACAGTAGCAGTATCGTACGGATCTTCAAAGGCATCTCGAATATCTGCGCTCTTCTTCTCTCTTGCTGTACTGATCAGTCCGATCCCGATCGTGTTCGATATGGTTTCAACTCTCTACATGCCTCTGGTAGCGGTGGCGGACGTAGGTTTCATTGCATCTTCAATAGTCTTCGCTAAAGATCCTTCACGTGGAACCGCAAAGACCGTAAAGAGCTTGGCGCTTATCTGGATGACTATCGGGCTAGCAGCATTCGTCGCCGGAAGCTACAGTATTTAAAGGATCCTCTCAGTGTTATAGACCCGAAAACATTTTTACCTAATGCTCTCTTGTATAATACCGAAGGAAGACGGTAGCGATGAAAAAACTGAGAGAGAGAAACCAAAGAATGAACTCTCGAGGAAAACGCAAACTTTCGAAGGACGCATTGTTGATGTTTCCTCACGAAATAGTTGGTGTTTTCGCTCGTCTTCCTAAGGTGTTCAAGAAGCTGGA
>Ga0315280_10007245_pt1 | contig 14978 bp, 13 predicted proteins | sample YL17G06_40_MG_FD_203697 | JGI IMG/M metagenome (GOLD analysis project Ga0315280, IMG submission 203697) | Sediment microbial communities from Yellowstone Lake, YNP, Wyoming, USA - YL17G06_40 | ecosystem: Environmental > Aquatic > Freshwater > Lake > Sediment | place: USA: Wyoming | collected...
AAAGGAAACGCTTTACGTCGCCCTTGGAAAAGCCTTCCCCGGCGATCTTTTTGGCGAACTCGGGCCCAAAAATAAGAAGCGGCTCGCCCCCGCCGGTGATGTTGTTGCTTCCCACAGCGGACATTCCTCCGGCGATAGTGCACAGGATCCCTAATCCGGTCGTGCTGGTCATGTCAACGATATTGTGGGGGCCCGCTCCCCCGAAAAGGGTGACGGTGCTCGTCTCTCTTTCAAATCCTCGCTCTACGTGGAGAGGCTCCCAGGGGTTGAGGTTTTCGTTCTCGGCGATGCAAAAAGAATACTTTCCCGGCTGCCCGAATGTGGCCCGGTCGAGAACCCCGGGGATGCCTCCAGCAATGTTATGGACAATCAGCCGTACGGCCCGGCCGACAGTGGCGTTTGCTCTCCATCCCGACCCGAAGACCCCGTAACTGTAGTTAAAATCAAGCTCCTCGATGACCGGGCCATTGACAATCACCAAGGGAGAGGCGGGATTGGTGGTGGCAATGATTCCAGGAAGGTTGAATTGAGTCTGGGACATGGCCTGGACCGCGGTAAGCACCAGCGGAAGGTATTCAGGAAGGCAGCCGGCCATCACCGCATTGATGGCGATCTTTTTGACAGTGGCCTTGCCCCTTCGGGGGAGGAGGACGGCAATGACTTCTTCCGGCTCCCGGTCTGTGTAGCGGAGCATTTTCTTCAATTCCTCCTCTGTGGGGGGAATGATCGGCAGCCCATCGGTCCAGCCCCTCTCGTAATAGAGGCGATTGGCGGCGGCGATGGATCCTTGGGCCTCTTCTGTCCCTTTGGCGAAGATCCCTTTTCGTTTGAAGATGCTCTGGGAAGACCGGTGCTTTTCCCTGTACTCGGCAGCTAATTTTTGAGTAGGCTGCGTAAGGACGTAAATAATTTCCGGAAAAGCTTTTTCGGCAATTTCTTGCACCTCTTCTTTTTTGAGCCGATCCATTGGGTGGGGAATGACAACGAAGGGCAAACCGGGCACGGCCAAAGCCTCCGCTTCCGCGCGGCCCAAAGGGGCGAATTCCTGCGTGAGAACCAAGGCCGTCGGTTTCCCTTTTTTCTCCAATTCGACCGTATCGTGGACACTCCACGATGTGCAGGAGCCTCAGTCACCAAAGGCGTGAATTACCCCATCGCAGCGGTCGGCCAGTTCCTGAAGGACCTCGGGGGGAGCTTCTTTGCCGGCGCCAGCGAATTTCTTCCTCCGCAGGACCTCCGTGATTTTAAATTTTTCGCGGAGCAACTCTTCCAGTCGATCCAGGAAGGATTCGCAGTTGACCTTCATGTTATCCAGAAGCCCAAAAACCTTGCCCGAAAGATCTGGCAAGCGGGGGGCTAAGGCGACTTCCAGGGGGTCGACCTCCCCAAGAGGGTTTAACAGTTCTTCGTTATCAGAATGCATAACAATCTCCCCGTATTTATTCATAACGAACTCTTGTCGTAGCAGGAGAGGGCGCGGAAGTATTCCGTCGCTGCTTCGACATCCACCGGGGAGAAGACAATCCCCGCGCTGACGGCTCCTGCCCCTCCGAACCCAACGATGACGACGTCTGCTTCCTTCTGCCAGGGATGGGAATCATTGGGAAAGCGGATTCCGGTCATTTTCTTCGCCCCCCCGGGGAAAGAAGGCGGGTCAGAGAAACGATGTCCTTCATTCCTTCCAGGCGGTCCACGGCTTGAATCAATTTCTTCTGGGTTGGCGAACTCAGTAGCCCTTTGGTGAGCCGAACGAATTTCGCCTGCACCTCTTCCGGGCGGAGGGGGTTTCGCGGGTCGCCCTTGGGGATTTCCACGAACTGTTTGATGGTCACTCCATCTTTAAGATGCACCTCGATGGCCGTGGAAGTCTTCTCCGGGTACATCCCAGTGAAGGCAGGATCCTCGTCAATGGTCACCCGTCTGGCCAGCTCGTGAACGCGGGCTTCGGCGATCCGGGCATCGGAGAGTTGCTCCGGGCCTACCTGGCCGTCGAGCAGGGCCACGGTCAGCATATAAGGAAGGCTAAACTGGCAAGTCACGAAGTTGCTTTCGGGCGTAGTGTAGCGTTCCCCTACGACCACCTTGCCCACCCGGTAAGTCCGCACCTCGACCTTCTCGAAGTCCTCAAGGGGTTGTTTTCGCTCGGCGACGATCTGCAAGGCCGCCTGGATGCCGCCGTGGGTGTGGCGGCAGGCTGTGTAGGGTTTGAGATAGACCTCCTCGATCTCATACCGCTCCCCGAGGCCTGAGAGGATGCGGGCCAGGTTCGGAGCATTGGAGAGCAGCCGGAGAAACCCTCCGCGGCGGGTCGTTTCCAGGATTTCCGGGGAGCCGGCAAACCCCTCGGAAGTCAAAAGAACGGAAAGAACCCCGGCATACGCAGCCATGCCGCCATGCATGGGCTTGACCGGGAGGAAACTTTCTATTTTCTGCCCGGGCTCGAAGAAGCTTTCCGTGCTGGATATGGGGGCGAAGAACCCGCCGATTCCGAAAGTTAGAGCCAGCTCCTTCTCGCTGAAGCCAAGAATTTTCCCCCCGGCGGCAATGGCCCCAAAGACTCCGCAGGTGCCCGTGGCGTTGAACCCGCGGAAAAGGCGCTCGGGGTGAACAGAAGCGGCGATGCGGCTGGCCACTTCGTACCCGAGGATAATGGCCGTGAGTACATCTTCTCCCGAGCAAGATGCTCGCTCCCCGATGGCCAGGGCCGCTGGAATCACCGTGGTACACGGATGGATGCCCCCAAAACGAACCCCATCCTGAGTCTCCAGGACCTCGACTAACGTTCCATGAGCAAAGGAAGCCATGCCCGGCCCGATCTTACGCTCGCAGCCAATCAACGTGCAAGTTCCCGGCTCTCCGTTCTTGGCAAAGAAGGGAATGGCTTTTTTCCCGTAAGGGAAGCCCGAGGCGGCGATCATGATGCCCAGGGTATCCAGAAAGCATTGCTTGGCCTGGTGGATGGCCGAAGGGGGAAGATCCATGAAACGCTTGTTCCTGACGAACCGGGCAAGTTCCATCGTCTCGGACATTTTAATATCTCCCGCAGGCGTCTCCTATTAGAGTTTGTAAAAAATGGTTATACTTCACCAAAGCCCCGATGGCCCGCACGCACCGGCCGGGGGTTTTGAAAAGGGGAACGCCCGCCTTTTCTAAGATTTTATAGCCGTCCTGGGCTAAGCTGCCGGCGATCCAGCAGACCACCAGGGGCTTCTCGGTCTCCTGGAAGATATCCACGATGTCCTGAGCGGCCTTTTCCGCTCGTTTGCCCACGTACATGGTGAGCATGATGATCAGGGAGTGGAGGCTTTGGTCTCTAAGCATGGCCCGCATGTAATTCTTGAGCAACTCCGGTTCACCCCCAAAGAGGCGCTGGGAAGACTGAGCGGTCATGTCCACAGGATTCAGGGCCGAGCCGAAGGGCGGTAGAAGCTTGACCATGATTTCCTTCGTCTCTCCAGCTAACTCCGGAACGGCCAGCCCGTGTTCGATGCATTTATCCGCGATCAAGACCCCGGCTCCCCCTGAGGAACTGAGGATGCCCACCCCGTTCCCCCGGGGGAAGCGGCCCAACACTAACAAGGTGCCCACGTCGAACATTTCGTCCACATCATGAACCCGCAAAATGCCGATCTGGTTGAAAAGGGCGTCGTAAAGGGAGTCGGACCCGGTCATGGCTCCGGTATGGGAGGCGGCAGCCTTCTTTCCCACATCGGATTGTCCGACCTTGAGGATGACCAGGGGCTTCCTTCTTTGGAGGGCTTCCCGGGCAAGGGAATGAAGTTTATCGAGATTTCTAAATCCCTCGATGTATCCCAGAATGACTTTCGTCAGGGGATCCTGGACGAGGTAGTGGATGTAGTCCGTGGATTCAAGCACCGCTTCGTTTCCGCTGGATACCCAGTAGCTGAATCCTATGCCCATCTCCTGGGCCGCGCTGAAGAGGGAACCACCCAGGGCTCCGCTCTGGGTGACAAAGCCGATGGACCCGGAGACTACGGGCTCGATCTCGAGCACGTTGGTGAAGGCCAGAGGGATTCTCTCCGGCAGATTGACGATGCCGATGCAGTTGGGGCCGCAGACGGGGAAAGCCGATTTCCGGGCCAGTTCCCCCAGTCTTTTTTGCATCTCCACACCCCCGCCGCCGATCTCGGCGAACCCGGAGCTGAAGATGATCGCGGATTTCACACCCTTGGCGAGACATTGGCAGAGGGTATCGGGGACAACTTCAGCGGGCAGGCCGATCAAGGCCACATCAACCTCTTCGGGGATGGCCTGGATGCCGGGGTAACATTTCAACCCGGCAATCTCTTGATACTTGGGGTTGACCGGGAATATTTTGCCAGGGTATTTGTGGTTGAGTAAGAACTTGATCGGCCGGCCGGTGATCCGGGTGAGGTCGGCGGAAGCTCCGACAATGGCCACGGACTTAGGGTGAAACAAGGGTTCGAGGTTGTAGGGGAAATGGTTCGGGCTATTTGTCTTGGGGATTGAATCCACGCTTTTCCCTCCTTGGAAGACGAAAATTGCCTTTGATTCACCGAGCTGGGGCTCTCACTCGGTGGAGTAGATCGATGAAAAACGTAGGCTTCTGCATGAGCACAACGCTGGCTAACAATATGATGCCCACAAGGTCTGATATCCATCCGGGCTTGATCAATGCGATAGCGGCGATGAAGAGAATGATCCGCTCGTGGATTTTGGTCGAACGGATCATGTAACCCTGTATCCCGCAAGCCAGGGCATAGACGCCGATAAAGGCCGTGATCGCCGAGAGGATGACGTCTTTCGGATCGCCGTATAGAAGCAGGGCCGGGTTGTAAACGAACATATAGGGGAGGATATAAACGACCAACCCCAACCGGCAGGCTGACCAGGCCGTGCGCATCATGGCTGCCCCAGCGATCCCGGCGGCAACGAAAGCGCCGGGAGCGACTGGAGGCGTGAGGTCAGAGATCAAGGCGAAAAAGAAAATAAATAAGTGGGCAGCCAGAGGCATGACGCCCATGTTGGTCAAGGCTGGGGCCACAAGGACGGCCAGGACCAAGTAGGAGACGATGATGGGAAGTCCCAGGCCGAGGATGAGAGAGGCGATCATCGTCAATAGCAAAAGGACGAACAAAGATTGTCCGGAAAGCTCGATGAGGATCGTGGAAATCTGCAGTCCCAGGCCGGTCAAGGTGATCATGCCCACCAGGATGTTGCAACTCACCACCACGCCCGCGATGGGCAGGAACCCCAGCGCACCACGCTCCAGAGCCCGAATGATCCGTTTGCAGCTCATGCGAGTGGATTTTCTCAAAAAAGAGGCCAGGGGAACTGAAACGACCGCCCAGAAGGCCGCCCGGCTTTCGGTGACATGGGCATATATCAGAAGATATATTAGAACAGCCGGGGGAATGATGAAGTGGAATCCCTCCTTGATGACCTCCTTGAATCTGGGGCATAAGTCCCGGGGTTGTCCTTTCAAGCCATATTTTACGGCCTCAAAATCCACGATGAAAAAAAGGCCCACGTAGTAGAGAACAGCAGAAAGGGCGGCCGCCTTGCAGATGGAAAAATAGGAAACGCCGAGAATCTCCATCATCAGGAAGACGGATCCCCCCATGACCGGGGGCATGAACTGGCCTCCCACCCCGGAGGCTGACTCTACCGCTCCAGCAAAATGGGGTTTGTAGCCAGCTTTTTTCATCATGGGGATGGTTATCTGCCCCACTGCCGAGACATTCGCCATGGCGCTCCCGGAGATCATGCCAAACATGGAGCTGGCCACCACGGCGATTTTGGCAGGTCCTCCGCGTACGTGTCCGAAGAGGCTCGAGGCCAGACCGAAGAAAAAATTTCCCGCTCCGGATTCCTGCATAAAGGTTCCGAAAAGGACGAAGAGAAAGATGAAGGTGGCGGAGATGCCGGTGAGGGAGCCATAGACGCCCTCAGTGGTCATGAATAGACCGCTGATAATGCGCTCGATGGCGTAGTCCGGGTGGCCCAGCACCATGGGTAGCCATTCTCCGAAACGGGCGTATAAGAGGGACCCAAAAATAAAGATGGCTAGAGACCATCCTGTGGTCCGGCGGCTGGCCTCGATGGTTAAAAAAATTAGGACTCCCCCAAGAATCAGCTCGGACAACGGTGGCTCAAGGCCGACTTGATCGGCCCGGGCGATGAAGTGAGTGAACACGTAGTAGCTAATATAAAGGAGAAGGGCCACAAAGAGGAGTCCCTCCCAAGCGAGTCGATCCTTCTTTCTCCTCGCGGAAATAGGGTAGAGAAGAAAGATGAGGGTGAAAGCAAATGCTACATGAATAAGCCTCTGGTACATGGCTACCAGAGGAGCATAGCCGGTGATCAACTGGTAGAGGGAAAAGGCCGCGGCGATGACTGTGACTCCCTTTCCCGCGGGCCCCTTCAGCTCCCGCTTGGAGCCTTTCTCAGCTTCCTCCGTCCTTTGCCCGACTGTCGTATCTTCAGTCACCACGAATGACCCCTGCGCCTGCCCGGGGAACTGATTTCTCCAGAATCTTTCAGATGCTTTTAACGGCGGTCCTGCCGGTAGCCCAGGGCGTACTCGGCAATCAGAACTTTTTGCAGGTCGTTGTGTCCCTCGACAATCTGCAGAAATTTGGCATCGCGGAAATATCTGCCCACAGGGTACTCCTCCGAACAACCGTAGGCCCCATGGATCTGAACGGCGTCGTTTGCGGAACGCAGGGCCACTTCCGTGGAATAATACTTGGCAGCGGCTGCTTCCGGGCGCGCTCGTTCTACGCCTTGGTCTTTGAGAAAAGCCAGACGGTATAAGAGAAAGCGAGCCGATTCCGTGCCCACAACCATATCGGCAATCTTGCCCTGGACGAATTGATAAGTGGCCGTGGGCTTCCCAAAAACGATCCGTTCCTTGGCAAATTTCACCGAGGCATCCAGGCAAGCTTGGCTGAGGCCCACAGCTCGGGCAGATACGCTGAGCCTCCCATTGGTCACAGCACACATGGCTACCCGCAGGCCTTCTCCTTCCTTCCCCACCAGATTTTCCTTGGGGATCAGGCAATCTTCGAAGATCAGCTCGCCCACAGAGGAGGGCCTAAATCCCACTTTGTTCTTGAAAGGGCGGGTGGAAAAGCCGGGGGAATCCCGGTCCACGATGAAGGCGCAGATGGCCTTGGGCCCGGCTTTTTTATCCAGGGTGGCGAAGGTCAAAAACCAGCTGGCAAACTCCACGCCGCTAATCCAGGTTTTGCATCCATTGAGGATGTAGGGGTCCCCTTCCCGGCGAACGGTTGTCTCCATGGCGGCCACATCGGTGCCGGAGTGTGGTTCGGTAACGCCCGTTCCCCCGCTGCGCTCCCCCCTGGCAAGCGGGACGAGGTACTTCTGCTTCTGCTCCTCCGTGCCGTATTTCAGGATCGCCGATCCCACAAGCCCGCTGGCTCGACCCATGACCGACCCCATGTGGATGCAGACTTTGGCCATCTCTTCAATTCCCAGAGCCAAAGTGGTGTAATCGATGCCCGCGCCCCCGTACTGCTCTGGGATGACTCCCCCGAGAAGCCCGAGGGCAGCCATCTTCTGCACAATCTCCAGAGGATAACGTTCCTCCCGGTCGTATTCGAGGACATGCGGCAGAACTTCCTTCTGGGCAAACTCTCTGACCATCCCCGTGTACATCTGCTGTTCGTCTGTTAGGCAAAAATCCATGGCCCCTCCCTTCTCAAGGATGGGAATTCAATTTCTCCCTTTCCAGAGGCCCTTTTCCTTGAGGTAGGTAATTGCCCCCGGATGAAAGGGGATGTATTGGGTGGTGTAATCCGCTCCCCGAAAGATGGTCCCCAGGTTCCATTGCTTCGCTTGAGGATGAATGGCATCCTTTTCCTTTGGGTGTTCGTAAAGGGCCTTGATCAATTGGTAGACCAGGTTTTCGCTCAAGTCTTGGCGGCAAAACAACGCCGTGGAAATTCCTCGAGTCAAAGTATCCACGTTGACGCCCTGGTAGGTTCCTTTGGGAATTACAACCTTTACGTAGTAGGGGTGCCTGGTGATCAGGGCTTTCATTTCTGCTTCACTGTAAGGGATCAAGCGGATGGGGATTTGCCTGGCCAAATCTAAAATACTGGCCACGGGGTAGCCGGCGGAGATCACTCCTACATCCACCGTCCCATCTTTTATGGCGGTAATGCTCTCACTGAAAGAGAGATAGGCAGGCTTGAAATCATCAAAGGTGAGCCCGGTAGCCGCGCCCAGTTCACTCTTGGAGGCAACCAGCGTTCCACTTCCTGGCGATCCAACGGCAACTCTGCGGCCTTTGAAATCCGAGACACATTTCACCGGGGATTCATTTCTGACAAACCATTGCCGGTCGCTGGTATGGCCCAGGGCAATTAAGCGCATCCCGCTTAAGTCCATTTTTTTCTCCAGGGCAGGTTCAATGACATTGATGGAGACCATACCCAAATCCATCTTTTTTCTTAAGATGTAATGAAAGTTTTCCTCGGATGCCGCAGTGGATTCGGCAATGACTCGGACTTCGGGCACATATTTATTGAAAAGACTGGCAAATCCGGCCCCGATGAAATAAAAAGTTCCCCCCGGGTTTCCCGTCCCCAGAGAGAGGTATTTTTTCGCCGCTGCTGACCCTTCCGTCGTCAGCCCCAAGGCAAGGCCCAAGATGAGCAGAACCGCCGCCATTTTCCCCAAGATCCATTTTCCAGCCATTTTACCCTCCTGTTTTCAAGATCACCATGTGATCAGGTGAATGGGTTACCTCTCGATTAGTCTTCGCTTTTCTACTCCTCCATCTCCTTGACCACCAGGGCGAACCCCTTGGGCATCTCAGTGGCGAAAACGGGCCATTTCAACACCATTTCCTCCTTGGGCTCCAAGGCCAGAGGTTTTCCCTTTCTCGGCATCAGGGGATAAAATCCGGATACAGGGTCTCCCCCAAAGGGGTAGATGGTCAGCTTAAACCGCATGGGCTTCTGAGATACGTTCATAATGCCGACCTCGTAAAATAACATTAGCCCGGCCTCGGTCTTTCCGGTAAACCAGCCGACCCTGGTGATCTTTGCTCCCTGAACCATGTCGTAGGCAATGCCCGTTTTCCACTCTTCCGGCGGCTGCCCCGGGGCGGAATTTGCAGTTAAGACCCATGCTCCCACAATCCCCCAAAAGAATATCCATCGAATTGCCCCCGTGATCTTTTTCATTGTCCGCACACCTCCTCCTTTCCTTAAGCTTCCTCCTCAACGGCCCCGAACCAACTCGTAGGCCACCCGGCTGCGGAGCATCTGGGGGGTGCCCCCTCCGAAGGCTAATCCCCGCACATCCCGGTACATGCGCTCGACCTCGTAATCCTCCATGTAGCCATATCCACCATGGATTTGCATGGCCATGTTGATCACCCGCTGGGACATCTCATTGCAGTAGGCTTTGGCCATGGCGCACTCTTTAACGGCCCGGATGCCATGGTCAAGTTTGTAGGCCGCATCGTAGGTCATCAGCCTGCCGGCGTTGATCTGGATGGCCATGTCGGCCAGCATCCACTGAATGCCCTGGTGCTTGGCAATCGGCTGACCGAAAGTCTCCCGCTCCTGAGAGTATTTCAGGGCCCGCTGGAAAGCAGCCTGAGCCAGGCCAAGGCAAGCCGCGGAATTTCCGCAACGCTCCCCGTTGAAAGATCCCATCATTTTTTTGAAACCCTCGCCCTGGGTCACGAAAAGATTCTCCCGCGGAACCTGACAGTTCTCAAAGATCAATTCATTGGTGGGACTGGTTTCCGCTCCCATCTTTTTCTCCCGCTTCCCCATGATGAACCCGGGAAAATCTCGCTCGACGATAAAGCCACTGATCCCTTCAGCCCTCTTGGTCTTGTCGGTCTTGGCCAGGACGACGAACGTGCTGGCCACCTCGCCGTTGGTGATGAAGCATTTAGAGCCGTTGAGGAAGTAATAATCTCCGTTGAGGGTAGCGGTGGTGCGCATGGCCGTGGCGTCAGAGCCAGCCGAGGGCTCGGTCTGGGCATAGGCAGCGATCTTCTCCCCGCTGGCCAAAGGGGGAAGGTATTTTCCCTTCAGCCCCTGGTTGGCGAATTCGGAGATATTGCGGCAGGCGCCCAGGTGGGTCAAAGGGGCGCGAATCCCGGCTCTGGCCGTCTCTTCCATGACGATCACCACTCCAATGGCTCCGGCCCCAGTCCCGCCGTACTCTTCCGGGATGGTCACCCCCAGGGCCCCGAGCCTGGCCAATTTGCGAATGATTTCCCAGGGGAATTGTTTTTTATCTACGTACTCCTGGACTCGCGGCTTGATCTCCTTCTCGCCAAAATCGCGCAGGGTCTGGCGGAACATTTTTTGTTCTTCGGTTAAGATTGACTCAATCATTGATTTCTCCTTTCTGACTTCTCCTATTCCTCCAAAATAAAAGAGGTCCTTGCTCCCTGGCGGATGATTTGCAGGGCCAGGGTTTCCTGGGGCTTCATTGGCCGCACTTCCATCCACGGCGAGAGGAGGCGAACAGCCGCGGCGAAGTCCATCGGGTCTTTGGGGTCGGCGAAGTGGATGGGGATGGCCATTTCGCACCCCACCCATTGGGCTGCCTGAGCGGCTTCTACCGGGGGCAGGTCTTTCCCGTATTCCGGACCCGCCGACCCTACCGGGATCAGGCCGATATGAGGGCGGTAGAGTTGCCCGATGAGTTTCAGGTCGCTGAAGAGGGAAGTGTCCCCGAAGTGGTAGATCCGCAGGCCTCCCGGCGTGGTGATGAGGAAGCCCAGAGGGATCCCGGTAATAAAATGGCCAGTGTCATCGAGAAGCGAGTTGGTGTGCCATGCGGGCATGACCCGGAGACTCACCCCGGCCTTCAGGACCGTCGCTCCGTAGACGGCCCCTTGAATCTGCCCGGGGGGAATCCCTTTCGTTTGGGCCAGGCGACGGACCATAGGATCACAGACCAGCTCCGCTCCATCGCGGCGGACGATTTCCAGCGCGTCGCCCAGGTGGTCGAAGGCTCCGTGAGTGACGACAACCAGGTCCACAGGGGGAATCTGTTCAGGGCCGAAAGGGGCGGCGGGGTTATCGCTGAGATAGGGGTCGATGAGAACCCGTCGGCCTTGCTCGGTGGTGAGTAGAAATCCAGACATGGAAAGATATTGCAGGAAGACCCGATCTGGCATAGCAAGATCCTCCCGAAAGGATTAGAATCAATGGTTCTTTTTCAAAGGTCTCGAGTTGTTTCCCTTGGTATGAATATGATCCTTTGCCATTAAAGTCAAGCGATTTTTTAAATGACCGTCGATCACCAAAAAACAATCCCCTTGAATTCTTCCCTTTCTCTGATAAAATATTTTTGTACCCTCGGCTGCCTCGGGGTGAAGGATTAGTTTTCCGTTGGCCCCCATCATCGGCCTATGAAAACGAAAAGTCCGACATCTTTCCATTCTCGGCGAGCACTCTTTTTTACTCTCAAGCGGGAGCGTTTCTTTTTCATCATCGGCATCACCTTCGTGATCCTGCTGGGCGGCGCATCGTCCCTTTACTTTTTGGAACGAGGGATCAACAAAGGCATCAACCACCTGGGCGATGCGCTTTACTGGGCCATCGTTTCCATGACGACCACCGGCTATGGCGACATCACTCCCTTAACTCCAGGAGGGCGCATCATTGCCATGATCGTTGTCCTCTCAGGCCTGATCATGCTTTCCATCGTTACCGCTACTGTGGCATCGGTGTTTGTGGAGAAAAAAATCCGGGAGGGGAAAGGGTTGGAGACCATCAAATTCAAAGATCATATTGTCCTCTGCGGCTGGAATAATAATGCCGAGGAGGTCATCGAAGGCCTTCTTCGATCCATGCCGGGGAAAAAGCTCCGCCTGGTGATCATCAATGAGCTTTCCGAAGAAGAAGTCGAGGCCTTGAAATATAAATACCAGGGCCATGACTTTCGATTCCTCCGGGGAAACTTTGTCCATGAGGACGTCCTGGGGCGGGCCAACATCGCCCAGGCCCAGTCGGCCATCCTCCTGGCGGATACCTCGGGGCAGCACTCCCTGGAAAAAGCTGACGAGCGCACCATCCTCGGCACCCTGGCCATTAAATCGATTGCCCCGGAAGTGAAAACCTGCGCCGAGCTTCTCCACCTGGAAAACAAACAGCACCTGAGACGGGCCAACGTAGATGAGATCATCGTTCGCGGGGAGCACATCGGGAACCTGCTGGCCAGTGCCACTTCTTCCCCGGGGTTGCCCCAGGTAATTTCCAGGCTTCTCTCCCTCGACGAGGAAAACAAGCTATGGAAAGTGGAGATCCCCTCCCGCTTTATCGGCAAGCCGGTGGTCGAGCTCTCCACCTATCTCAAAGAGAAACACCAGGCCCTGCTCATCGCTCTGCTCAGCGAATGGAAAGGTCTGGCCCTGGAGAATATCCTCACCGCGGACTTGTCGGGCATTGACCAGTTCATCAAACGGAAATTTGAGGAAGCGGGAAAAGACTACTTCGGCAAAAAAGACCGGATCGTTGTCACCCTCAACCCGAAAGACGACCTGCTCCTGGGGGAGGAACACTCCGCGGTCGTCATTGCCCCAAAACCACTCTGAGGGGAGAAAACCGTATGCATGAAGAGAAGTTCCTGAAGGCAGTCCCCATTTTCCAAGATCTTGAAGAAGAGGAATTGCGCCAGCTCTTGGAAATCGCCCGGCGGGTTCAGTTCCCCCGGGGAAAGGTCATCCTCAAGGAGGGTGAACCCGGGGAAACGATATATATCATCGAAGAAGGGATGGTGGAAATTTCCAAGAGCCTGGTCATGAAACTGGGGCGCGATGACTACCAGGACCGGGAAAAAATTCTCACCAAGCTCTCGGCTGCAGACCATGCCATCTTTGGGGAGGTCGCCCTATTCGAACAGGGCTGCCGCACGGCTACCATTGTGGCCTTGACGGACTGCGTCCTGTTGGAGATTGCCAGGCCTAACTTCCTCCGCTTGGCCGAGGAAAACCCCCGAATGGGATACAAGATCACCCGCAACATCGCCCAGATGCTTTGCTCGCGCTTGCGCAAGGCCGATGAGGACATGGTCAAACTGACAACGGCTCTTTCCCTCGCCTTGAGCCGGTAGCCCCTCGAAGAATGCGGATTGCGGAATATGGAACTACATCCTTCTCTTTGGACCCTTTAACTGATAAAATACCCCTAAAAAAAATAATCGGAGAAGAGCTATGAAAATGGAAGTGAATCTCCAAGAAGGATTTCTCTTCAAAGCAATCTGCGGCGGGCATGAAGTTCTCACCGATCAACATAAGCAAGAGGGCGGAACGGACCAAGCCCTGACTCCGGCTGAGCTCTTTGTCGCTTCCCTGGGAACTTGCATCGGAGTCTATGCGGTGAGATTTTGCCAGCGGCATAACCTACCGGCAGAAGGGTTGAAGGTCTTTTTAGATTGGACGGTCGTCAAGGACCCCTGGCGCATCGGCTCCATCAAGGCTGAGCTCCATTATCCCCATGACATTCTGGAATCAGAGAAAAAAGGACTTCTGCGCATGGCCGAAGCCTGCTTCGTTCACGAGTCCATTGTCCACCCCCCGGAGATTGTGGTCGAACTGAAACCAGAAACGCCTAACTCGCAAACTTTGGACCTGGGACTTTGGACTCGGAACTTGTAACCCGAAACTCGAGACTCGTAACTCGTTTTTTTATGAACCATCTCATCGACATCGCTAAGGGAGATACCCCGGCCGACCTTCTCCTGAAAAATGCCCAAATCGTCAACGTCTTCAGCGGGGAGGTCTACCCGGCAAATGTGGCCATCGCCGGTGGCTGGATCGCCGGCGTGGGGATGGAATATGACCAAGGCAAAGAGGCCCTGGACCTCGGGGGTCTCTTTCTCCTCCCGGGTTTGATCAACGCTCACTTCCACCTGGAGAGCTCTCTTTTGACACCCGCAGAATACGCCCGCCTGGCTCTGCCTCGTGGAACCACCACCGTCATTCTCGACCCCCATGAAATTGCCAACGTCCTGGGCCCTTTGGGAATTCAGGCTCTCCTGGACGCCAGCCAGGGTCTGCCTATGGATTTCTTTTTCCTGGCCCCCTCTTGTGTCCCAGCCACACCCCTGGAAACCGCCGGAGCAGCCATCCTGGCGAAAGACATCGAAAAACTCTTAAAGAACAAGCGCGTTCTGGGTCTGGCGGAGATGATGAATTTTCCTGGCCTGCTGCGAAAGGATCCCGAAGTCCTGGGAAAAATTCAAGCTGCCCGAAAGCAGGGGAAACCCGTTGACGGCCATGCTCCCCTTCTCTCGGCAAAAGGATTGAACGCTTACGTTGCCTCTGGAATTGAATCCGATCATGAATGCACAAGCCGAAAGGAAGCTGAAGAAAAGCTTCGGCTGGGAATGTGGCTGATGATCCGCGAGGGATCAGCCGCCAAGAACCTGACAGACTTGCTCCCGGCTGTCACACCCAAAAACCTCCCCCGCTGCCTTTTGGTCCTCGACGACCTGGAGCCCGATGACCTTATCTTAATGGGAGATGTTGATCACCTCCTGCGCAAAGCCGTTGCCGCAGGGCTCGACCCGGTAGCTGCGGTGCAGATGGTCACCATCAACCCGGCCCAGCGATTTGGCCTGCGGGACCGCGGAGCCATTGCCCCGGGGCGGCGGGCAGACCTGGCGGCAGCCCCCGATCTACAAGAATTCAACGTTAGCTTGACCATTAAGGATGGAAAGGTTATGGCCCGCGAAGGAAAAGCCTATCCCCTTTTTCATGCCCGTTTTGACCCCCGAGTTTTTCAGACGGTCAAGATCAAACCCCTGGACGAATCGTCCTTCGATCTTTATCTTACTTCCCAAAGGGCGTTGGTCATCGGCCTCCTCCCCGACCAAATCCTCACCCAAAAACTGCTTATGGCAGTTAAGAAAGATGGCCAAGGAAGAGTCGTCTCTGACCCGGAAGCGGATGTCTTAAAGATCGTCGTCGTCGAGCGGCATAAGACTTCCGG
>Ga0315280_10007246_pt1 | contig 14976 bp, 14 predicted proteins | sample YL17G06_40_MG_FD_203697 | JGI IMG/M metagenome (GOLD analysis project Ga0315280, IMG submission 203697) | Sediment microbial communities from Yellowstone Lake, YNP, Wyoming, USA - YL17G06_40 | ecosystem: Environmental > Aquatic > Freshwater > Lake > Sediment | place: USA: Wyoming | collected...
CATCTTCACGATGTCCTTGCCCTCTCTCATGTACTCCTTCATTTTCCAACCTCCTGTTTGGGCACTAAGTGCGGGAACTAAAAGATAGTACAACAAACCTCCCAACCCCATAATATTTATATAGAGATAAACAGATGATGAACTGAAAAAAAAGGAGGAAATAAATGAAAGAAATTGGCCAAAAAGCACCCATGATTCTAATCATCGTAATTGTGGCAGCGATTGTCGCTGGGGCGATAGGTTACGCTTTGAAGCCAGCAGAAGTAGCACCAGGACAAACAGTAACGGTAACAGTACCGGGACCAACAGTAACAGTGACAGTGCCAGGACCAACAGTAACAGTGCCAGTAGAAATAGAGCCACGTAGGGCTTATGAGGGCACAACTTTGCGTTTGCTATTAAAGACAGGATACGAAACTGCTGCAATTGAACAATTCAAGGATGTATTTGAGGATGCGACCGGCATAAACATCGAATATGAAATATATGATGAACCAACAATGCGCAGCAAGTTTATTTTGGATGCAACGACGGAAGCGGGAACGTACGATGTTGCATCGGTACAATACTGGTATTTTGCGGAGTACGATAAGAATGATTGGCTCGAGCCATTAGATGACTACATTGCAACAAAGGCGGATCCTTGGTTGGACTTTGAGGCGATTCAAGAAGGTGTCAGAGAGATGTATATAGGGGGGGATGGAAAAACTTATGCCCTGCCGACATCTCTTGCGGGCGGAATGCTCAATTACAGAACGGATATTTTCGAGGAGCATGGCATTAAAGTGCCAGAAACAACGGACGAAGTTCTAGCAGCGGCCGATGAGATCACGGCGTTAGGGATTCCGGGTCTCTACGCTATTGGCGGTCGGGGTGATCCTACATTCGCCTCTTTCGGGTCAACTGCTGGCTGGGCGTGGGCATATGGGGCAAGAGTTTTAGATCCCGAAACCTACCATCCGACAGTAGATACCCCGGAAATGTTGCAGGCAATGACCGACTATGTCCACCTCCTCAAAGACCACGGATCGCCGGGTCAAGCGGGAATTGGATGGGCTGAGATCTCAGAGATGTATCGCGCTGGAAGCGTCGCAATGCACTTCGATATGAGCGGATTCCCGAGCGTTTACATAAATCCAGAAATATCAACAGTTGCCGACCGAACTTCAACAACTCTGATAAAGGGGCCTGCTGGCAATTATGCCCAATGGTTGTATTCAGAGGGCTTGGGCATACCTAAATATTCCAAGAACAAAGAAGCCGCTTGGTTATTCATACAGTGGCGCGTCAGCCTAGACACATACAAGAGAGAGGTAAGGGCGCATATCCGCTTTGACATACCCATCGAATCTATCTATGGCCTATCGCTTTACAGAGAGGAAGCCGAAAAGATAGGAGCAGGACCCCTTACAGAAGCACTACCAAAATGTTTTGCAACCATCAACTCAGCGTATTGGCCTTGGATCCCAGAGTTCGTTGAGGTTGCTGAAGCATTTCAATCAGAGATATCGAGTGCGATTGCAGGGGAAAAATCAGTAGCAGACGCATTGACATCGGCTCAATCCGCTATTGACGCCATAATGAGAGGGGCTGGCTACTACTAATTCCACCTCTCTCTTTTTCTTTTTTCCGCCCGTCTAAAAATATAAATACACACGGCGTGATTGACAAAAAGGGGAGAACTTGACCGATGTAACATATATGTGGTTGGGTGATCAACCACTTTTTGAATCGTCGGCTATTATGTTAGAAGGAATCGATAATGGTTTGGACAATTTAATAAAAAGAGGAATACGGGGAATAGTCCTCGGTCCATTGTGGTGTGCCGAGGTTGTGAAGCATCCGGGAGAAGGAAGTCCTTATGGACCTTTCCACGAAGAGATATACCGCGAGAGTTTGCGAAAAAATGTTGGCGAGAAAACCATCTACATCAAATGGTTTCATGCGTTTGAGCCAGACTTGGAACTCTATCGCCGCACACGGATTAAGCCTTACACGAGGCCACCAATGGAAAAAAACGAACTGGATCCTTATGCTCAGATCATAAAAACCGCGAAAGAAAAAGGGATGCGTATCCTAATTCTCTACATAACTGCAACACCTTCCGTCGTTATCCTGCCCGAGGGTAGCACGGAGATAAGGGATATTGCAGGAAATAAAATGGGATTCAGTTGCATTAATGATCCAGAGCTACCCGAATATACGCGGGCATACCTCCACGATATCTATCAACACTATCCCGAAATCGATGGTTTTGCTGTTGATCATATAGAATTCCCATCCTATACCCTTGCTGAGGTTTTTACGTGTTTCTGCGACGGTTGTAGGACTAAAGCATCAGAACTGGGGTACTCCTTCGAAAGATTAAAGGCGACCGCCAAAAAATTGTACAATTGCCTAAGCGTTATGAAATCACGTGATGTTCAGGCCATCCTAGAAACTAGGCGGGGGATTTTGGACTGCTTTGAACTTTTGTTAAGGGATACCTCATTTATTGATTGGATGCGATTTAGGATGGAATCCACTAATAGCTTTGCAACAAAAGTTCGGTCATTTATAAAAGAGATGAATCCCAAACTTGAGGTAAATATCGATGCGGTGACGACCTCCTTCGCGCTACCCTCCGCCGCTGATTTTCACAGTTTGAGGGATATTTGCGACTCGATTAATCCAAAATTGTATATAACTTCCGATTTTTGGGGATGGAAGGGAAAAATCACCGAATACGTGAAGACACTCACAGGTATAAACCCAGAGCTGTCAGAGGAGGCAGGTTTATCACTACTGTACAAGATTTTCGGTCTTGATGGGTTATCGGAAATAAAGAGTCTAAAGGAACTTAATGAGAGACCCATTTCATATGAAACTTTGCTTTCGGAGTTGAACAAAGCTACAGCTTGGTTCGGTGACAAGTCGCGAGTCCGGCCATGGATCCGGATAGACATATCAGCGGAGGAACTTCACAATATGCTTATGGCTATTAAACATGCTAACGTTGGCTCTCCCCTTATCCGTATGTACGATGTCGCGCCCGACGAAAAGATAGAAATAATTAGCAAGGAACTGAACCTTAGCTAACCAGAAAAAAATTTAAGGGAGAACCCATGAACGAAGAAAAAGCAAATTTAAATACCACTAAGGTGGGCGTAAGGGTCTTTGAAGAAAAACTCACTATGCCCACCTATGAGCTGGGACCAGACGATCGGAACCCCCCTCTTTTGATCCCCCGAGTTAACATCATCCACCCTGGTACCTCGATTATCTATCCGTACCCAATGAAGGAAAACGTGGCCAATGTTCGTGGCGAGAAAACATGGCGTGCCATTGTTGTAGAAAATCCCTACCTCCGCATAACCCTCTTACCTGAACTGGGGGGGCGTCTCTTATCGGCCATCGACAAGACAACTGGAAAAGAGGTCTTTTATCGTAACCATGTGGTGAAATACGCCCGCATCGGGATACGGGGCGCTTGGATCTCTGGTGGCATTGAGTGGAATTTTCCGAATGGTCACACCGTGACTACCGTCTCACCCGTCGATCACGCAATTAGACGAAACAACGATGGTAGCATCACCGTCATTGTCAGCGATATCGAGCGGGTTTCACGCATGAAATGGTCGGTCGCCCTCACCTTGTTCCCTGATAAATCCTATTTTGAGACAGAGATACGCCTCTGCAATTACACGGCCCTCCCGAATCGCTTTTGGTTCTGGGCGAACTCTGCTGCCCCAGAAAGTAAAGGTTTGCAATTTATCACCACGGCGACAAAGGTCATGACATTAACGGATGTTTGGTCGTTTCCAGAACACGGTGGCGTAGATGTCAGCTGGGATAAGAACCACCTAGCATCGCAAGATATGTTCAGCTTAAATATGGGAGAAGACTTCGCTGGTTGGTACAATTATGATTTGGATTGCGGGATGATCCATTTCGCCGATCGTTATAAGTGCCGAGGTAGAAAGTTTTATACTTGGGGCAATTCCGACGACGGACTTATCTGGACAGACCTATTAACGGACACCGATGGACCATACTCCGAAATGCAAAGTGGGCGACTCATCACGCAACGAGTTTGGGAAATCATGGAACCCCACACCGTTGAAACTTGGAAGGAATACTGGTACCCTGTGAAAAAAATGGGCTCCCCCGTGCACGCTAATCGAGAGGCCGCCCTCAACCTCAGATCATTACATGAAAGGGGGGAGGAAGCGGTTCTCATAGCCATCAATGTAAACTCAAACTACCCCAACGCGAAGGTACTCCTCAAAGCGGGTGAAGACACGATTTTTGAGCAAGTGGTTAACTTAAGTCCAAAAGACCCCTTCTCAGCCAAGGTTCCGATACCTCGTGAAAGGTACATGAGCGAAGCGGTTGCCCTAATTGTCCATGATATGAATGGAGAACAAATTGTCTCGTATACCAAGGGGGTAGAACCAGAAGTAGAAAAAGAAATCAAGGGGGAAATCTGGATACGCCCCAAAGAGGGAGAAACTGCAGAAGAACTCTATCTTGCTGGGCTAAGCTACGAGAAGATTGGGGAAGCAAATAGGGCTACGGAGTTATATCGAAAAGCGTTAAAAAAGGATCCCGCGTTTTCACCCGCCAACTGCGCGATCGGCATCCTTCACCTCCGACGGGGAGAATATGACTCGGCGCAAAAGGCGTTCGAAGCAGCACTTGATAGGGACATAAACTGCGACAAGGCACGATACTACCTAGGACTCGTTCTAAAGGAAAAGGAACAATACAAAATGTCGGAAGAAGAATTCTGGATGCTGGAAAGAAGCAAGACTTACGGGTCTCTCGCCACCTATTTCCTCGGGGGCTTATCTCTTCTCAAACGCGACTACGGCAAAGCAGCCGAGCTTTTCGAGCAGTCTGCGTCTGCAAATCCTGAAAATTTAAAGTGCCTCAATTTCTTGGCGATCTCTCTCCGGAAACAAGGCAAGTTTGAGGATGCGAACAATCTTCTTCTGAACGTGCTGAAGAAAGATCCAACGAATTTTATGGCACAATGTGAACGGTATTTCTTAGAACAGGAGCGGGGTGGAGATGCCGATGCGGAAAAGGATAAACTTCTAAAACTGTTACGAAATGAAGTTCAGTCGTATCTTGAAATGGCAACCGACTACGGGGAATTCGGCCTATACAAAGAAAGCATCCAAGTTCTCTCCCTGTACTTGACCGAAGGTAATGCCGACCCACAAAATGTGTACCCGCTTGTTCACTATTACCTTGGGTACAATTATGAAAAATCGGGGGGGGCTGGTGAAGCAATTAATCACTACACCATTGGAAGTCAGGCGAGTAACGAATTCGTGTTTCCTCACAGGCTCGAGACCATCAAGGTTCTTAACCAAGCCCTCAAACATAACCCGAAGGATGCCAGAGCCTTGTATTATCTAGGCAACCTCTTCTGTGCAAAAGATCGGCCTAAGGAAGCCATCAAACTCTGGGAGGAATCCGCGAAATTAGAGGGTGATTTCTCGGTCGTTCACCGGAATTTGGGATTAGCTTACTGGAAGGTTGACAACAACTTGGAACTTGCGATGAAAGAGTATGAACGTGCATTGGAATGCGACCCCAACGACTACAAGTTGTACTACGAACTGGATCAGTTATATGCTTCTGCATGGCAGAACGATAAGAGGAGGTACCTGATAGAGAACGTACCCCCCCAGTTGGCCAAACACGACATGATCGCCGAACGAATCGCCTGTTTTTATACAGACATCGGAGAATTCGACAAGGCCCTACAAATTCTCAAGGAAACGGTCTTCTTTCCGTGGGAATTTTACACAGAGAGTCGACGCTTGTATGTAGATGCCAACATCGGAAAAGGCGTCAAATTGATTAACGAAGGCAAATATCAGGAGGCTATCCAGAGCTTTCAAGAAGTGATGAAATATCCACGGAATCTTGGCATGGGCGAATCTGTCAATAAAAGAAACGCTGAGGCCTTTTACTTCATCGGGCTGACTCACGAAGCCATGGGGGATTTTCAACAAGCTATAAGCTATTGGAGTAGGGCTGCTTCTGAAAAGCATGCAGACTGGACCGACCTCAGATACTATGAAGCATTGGCGTTACAGAAACTCGGCAAGAGTCGTGAAGCTGAAACCATCTTGAATGGACTCATCACCTTTGCCCAAGAGGAGCTCGACGGTGGTCGTGCAGCGGCATCTAACCATTACCTCTTAGGCTTGGGCTACAAAGGGAAGGGAGATTTAGAATCGGCGAAACGAGAATTCAAGAAAGCTTTGGAAATCGATCCAACCTGTAGGCGGGCAAGATGGCAACTCTCTCGACCAAAAGGACAGTAGGTACATAACAAAAAGGTGAACCTATGTTTGTTTTGGGTGTGGATAGTGGCGGTGCAAAGACCATATGTGCAATGGTCGATGAGAAGTTAGAGATGCTTGGTGCTGGAATGGCGGGCCCAAGTAATTATCATGTCGTAGGTGTTGAACAGGCTAAAAAAAACGTGGGGCTCGCAATTAAACGTGCCTGCTCAGTCGCTGGTTTGCGAAGAAAGAGGTTTGATATCGGGTGTTTTGGGATGGGTGGATTAAATACCGAGAGAGACCGTGAAATCATATCGAATTTCGTAAAATCTCTCGGTGTTTCAAAGGAGTATGAAATAGTCAATGATGTCGTGGTGGCCTACTATGCCGTGACGCTGGGAAAACCAGGGGTAGGGGTAGTAGCAGGGGCTGGCTCGATTGCTTATGGGGCTGATAGTCGGGGAACCAACGCAACGGTGAGCGGTTGGGGGTGGCTGATAGGAGACGAAGGATCGGCCTTCTACATTGCAAGAAAAGCGTTAATGCATGCCACCAAGGCTGTTGACGGACGTGCTAGCAGCACCAAACTTGTGGAGTTAGCTAAGAAGCACTTTGGGATTTCTAGGTTTGACGACATAATAACCGCCGTCTACCATGATTTACCAAGGCCTAAAAACCTAGCATCCTTTGCTGAGCTTGTTTCTAAGGCCGCTCAAGATGGCGACGAAGCGGCTGGAAAAATCCTGACAGATGCGGGCAAAGAGCTGGCCCTATCAGCAGAAACGGTAGCCCGAAAGGTGGGCATTACTGATCAACCGATTATAATTGGTGGTGTAGGTAGCGTATGGCGGTCGAGCATCGTGTGGGAAGTTTTCAAAGATGAATTGAAGAAAAAACTTTCCCGAGTCACCTTTAGGGATCCCATCGAATTTCCAGTTGTTGGAGCCTTAGTTATGGGGTTGAGTAAGAAGGGAATCAAAATTTCCGAGAAAGATGCCGATGAGCTTGAAAAGGGCATCCGTCTAAAACTTATGTCCAAGAAATGAGTTAGATGACTATGCTTACTATGTGTATATCTTCACGCCTTTCACTACCCTAGTTATTACCCCCTTCTCGTTAGGATTATCTGGTTCTAGGCCCAAATCCAATGACTTAAACAGGCCCAGCATCTGTCCAATAGTTACATCCATAATCGGCCTGCACAGATCGGGTATGTCAAATTTGTCATTCTTGTTAAACTCTATCACATGGTCAACGTATGTTTCTATCTCATCATTGGATTTGTCGCAAACCACGACCTTCTTCATGCCTAACTTTTTGTTGTGTACATCCTTCATAAGATCTAGTTCATATCGCCTGACTAACGGATCGGTTGACAGGAAATAGACAACTATCGTCCTATCGTTTATGGTACTCTCCGGACCGTGTCTTACCCCCATGAAAGAATCAGCTTTGCATATCACGTGCCCCCCCGACATCTCCTCGAGTTTTAGTTGGGATTCCACAGCACACCCATATAACGCGCCGCTTCCCAAGAATACCCCCCTGTCAAAGTTCAATTCCGAAATGTTCTTGACCAAGCCTGAATAGCTCTCGAAAAGCCCCTCTGTTGCCTCTGAAAGATCCTCTATGATTTTCTGATATCGTTTCAGATCCTCTAAGTATGCCAAGAACTGTGCCGCCATCACCATTGTAGTAAAAGAACTTGTCATGGCGAGGCCCTTGTCGTTAGTCTCAGGAGACAGTAGCAATAAGAGTATGTTGTCGTTTTTCTTCTTTTGCCCTGCAAGCTTCCCGTCTTTATTACAGGTGATAATTATGTGGTTAATCTTCTCACAGAATCTATTTGCCAAAATGAACGCTCCGACGCTCTCGGGGCTGTTTCCAGACCTCGCGAAGGAAACCAGCGTGTAATCTGCCCGTTTTAGAAAAATTGAATTCCAGTTGGTCACGATATCGGTGGCAGGCCTTGCATCCACATCTACCATCCATCTAGATCTCAAAAGATTCTGAACGGATAAACCGACAAACGCGGATGTCCCTGCTCCTGACAAGATGACCTTTGGTGATCTCTTCGATATGATCTGCGATCTGACGAAAGACCTTATCTCTCCCTCCCTTCCTTTCAACATTTCGAAATTTTTGACCCATAGCTTTGGCTGAGATTCTATTTCTCTGGGTGTATGTTCAATACCTTTGCTCCTGAGCTCCCGTTTGGGCAATGAAACCAACTCTTGGAGCGAGTTCGTCATGTGAACCTCCCCTTGAGTATCTGCTCGATCTTGGTCGTGCTATCCACCAAGTTGAACGATGTGATGTACTTTTCCATCACCTTATCGATTCCCCGAAGCACCATTTCCCCCCCGTCCATATCTTGATTTTTCAGGTTTTTATATAGTTTTGATCTCGCTTCGACCACGGCCTTTTGTGCCCACATGTAACGGGAACAAGTTTGTAGTAACCATTTTTGTCTGTCACCAGATAATTCAGAAAAATCTTTCCCTGTTTCGGAAGCTAATAGCCACTTTTTCCATCGATTGCTATTTATCACGGATTCTGTCAGTATGCGCATGAAATCAGAAGGTATAATGGTCTTACCTCTTTCAATGAGTCCCTCTTCAATTTTCGTAAGTCTTTCCAAAGAATCGAATTCCGCATGAGAAAATTCCGGTCCCACGTTGGCGCCACCCATCCCGACCTTCGGGTAATCCTGCGGATTGCTCACGTAATCAGTATAATGTCCCTTGATGCACGATCCGTATTCCCGCGCGATGTCGACCAACGTTTTTGCCGTTGTGGGATCGAACTCCGTCGTGTGAAGGTCTGTCCCCACTTTCCCCACTACAAAACATGGCCATACATCACCTAGACCCCTTTTAGATAATCCGCTCTTAAGACCTTTCAATAATTTTCTGAATGTGTCAAGATCCGCAAGCCCACCATGCACCTCCTCGGTACCGACCTCGTAACTTATTTTTGACAGATCTCTTTCCCTTCTCGCAACCTCTACATGTTCTATTAGATCTACGGTCCTTTCGACAACTGTTTCTATTGTTATAGTCTCTCCTTTCGGAAGCGTCCTGTCCACCGTGGGATCTATATGAAGGAGGTCGTACCCAGCCTCAAGACTTGCTACTAGAGATTTCTTTACACCGTCCATGGCGTCATCCAAGCTCCAGTTCTCCATAGCCTGCCTGTCCTTAAGCCAAGGGCCACCGTGGTCCAATGCAATGATTATCGGCCCTTTGAAGTCAATTTTTCCGGCTTCATCCCTCACGACTTCGACGAAATCCCGCTGTGTCCATCCAGTATATCCGCCATCTAGGTCCACCTGATTTAGCGTTGCGACAAACATCAGGGGGGCGTTAAACCGTTTAGCGCTACGAAAAGCAGATTTCACCACAAACATCGAGTTCGGACACACACCAAAAAGCGTTATATTTTCATGGTATTTTTTGGAGATTTGATTCAAAGTATTTAAGATTAAATCGGCAATTGGAATTTCCCTTTCTAGAGCTACTTCTCTCACGAAACTCTTATCAAATTCATATTTCATAAAATTCACTAAATATATATGCTGACTGAATAAAAAGGGTTTTGGGTGAAGCGCATTATTTTAAAAGTGGGTAGGGCGTTAACGCCTACGCAAGAACTTGAAAAGGTAGCTATTATTATTGAACAGGGTAGGATAAAAGAAGTGACCCCTTGGAGTGATACTCCTCGCAATGAGGATGTTTTGAATTATCCCGATGCCATAGCTGTCCCTGGCTTTGTTGATATCCACACCCACGGATACGGCGGTCACGACACTACATCGGGCAAAGAGGAGGATCTAACAGAAATTGCTAAATCTCTCCTGAAACATGGTGTCACATCTTTCTTGCCTACAACTGTGACGGCATCTCAAGATGTTTTATTAAAGGCATGCAGAGCTTTGAGAAATGTCATCGAAAAGAATGAGAAAGGCGCGGAGATATTGGGGCTTCATCTGGAGGGGCCTCACATGGGCAAGGGAAAAGAAGCGGGAGCTCACAATGTTGAGTTTGCTCGAGATCCAGACGTGGGGGAGCTGGAGGAGCTGGTCGAAGCCTCTGGGGGCAACATCAGGAGGGTTACTCTCGCACCAGAACTCCCTAGAGCGTTGGAATACATTAAGCACGCGAAAGAATTGGGAATAGTAGCTGCTGCTGGACATACGAACGCAACCTACGAAGAAGCGGTTGCTGGTTTTGATGCAGGTATAACAATATGTACCCATCTTTTCAACGGGATGAGGCTCTTTCACCACAGGGAACCAGGGATAATAGGGGCTTGCTTGGTAAGGGATGATATATATGCGGAGATAATCGCAGACCTGATACATCTCCATCCAGCCGCCATAAACATGGCGATAAAAGCAAAAAGTCTGGGAAAAACAATCCTCATTACTGACGCCACCGCCGCGGCGGGCCTTCCAGACGGGGAATACGAATCGGGCGGCGTGGAAACTGTTGTCAAAGACGGTATCAGCCGAGTCAAAGCCACCGGAGGGTTGGCTAATAGCACTTTGACCATGAACCTTGCCATCAAGAATATGGTCACCAAGCTAAACCTCAACTTGAAAGATGCAGTCAGGATGGCAACAGCGAACCCTGCAGATGCGCTGAACTTATCGGATCGTGGGCATCTGGCCTCGGGCTGTGTTGCGAATGCTACAATTTTGGACCCAGAACTCAATATTCTCGCAACTATTGTGAAGGGAAAAGTTCTCTACGAGGCGGCTTGGTGAAACTTTTGGGAAGATTGCTCTCGCCAAAAGGTTCGGTGTTGGTTGTAGTTGATGTTCAGGAAAAATTGCTACCATTTATAGCCGATAAAGAAAGGGTTGTTAAAAACATAGTTAAATTGATCAAGTTTGCGAGGATAATCGGTATGCCAATAGTTTTAACTGAACAGTATCCAAAAGGCTTAGGCCCGACGGTTGAAGAAATCAGAGAATTAACGGCAGATTTACAGCCGATCACCAAATTGCCATTTAGCTGTTTCGGATCCGAGGAATTCAAAGAATCCCTGCGACGACTTGGTGCATCGACACTTATAATAGTCGGAATAGAAACGCACGTGTGCGTAAATCAGACGGCATTGGACGCATTGGAAAAATACAAGGTCCACATCATAAGCGATGCAACATCCTCGCGGACAAAAGAAAACTGGCAAGTAGGGATTGAAAGAATGGCACGTGAAGGCGTAATAATTTCTTCCACAGAGATGCTAATCTATGAGTTATTAACCGCGGCGGGGACAGAAGAATTTAAGAGATCTTTAGAGCTGATTAAATAAGTTTAATATGTGTATAGTTAGAGAACAAATTTTGTGAGGTAATGGTACGATGCCGAGAAAGAATCTGAGAAGAAAGCGCAAGAGGACGAGGGTGACCCCAGAGATCATTGGGAAGATGGCCGAGTTAAGAAGGCGCGGGCTCACCTACAAGAAAATAGCCGGAGAGCTCGGCACCGCCCTCCAGACGGTCGCCGAGCACGTGAGAAAGGCGGGGCTCGGGGGCGGGAGGAGGAAGGTGACGGGCGAGGTCCTGGAGGAGATGAGGAGGCTAAGAAGGGAGGGCCTGTCCTACAGGAAGATAGCCGACAAGCTGGGCCTCTCGTACATAACTGTTCTCAAATACCTGAAGAGGGATGGGGGGCTCCTGGCGGGGCTGAGGAGGAGGCTGGGTCTGAAGTCAAGCCACCGTTCGGGGTGAAAATGGCTGATGTTAAAGGGAGTACCGCAAGACCACTCGCCTATGTTGGGATAGTCCTCGGCATACTGGATCTTATCATTCTCGTTATCGTATTTGGTACTCTGGCCATAATAATTGGCGCGATCGCACTAACTTGGACAGGCGCAAAAGAAAGGTTCCTTTGTTACGTCGCAATAGCATTAGGTGCGATAGGGTTAGTACTGTGGGCAGCTATAATATTGGTGCTTTTTGGGGTAAACCTTTAGTTTAGGCGATATTCATCCCCCAGAGAAAAGGAGATATCCCAGTTAGAGGAGAGGAGGTGAGGAAATGACACCTATGCTGGTAAAGGATAAAATAGGTGAGGTCAGCTCATCCCTCGATGAAGACCCAAGCTCGGATCTAGACATCCCACTCTCAATTTTTAGGTCCCGTTTCTTCTCCCAGACTTTCAGGCGTCATCAGGCCGGCCCTGTCCATGTAGGTCACGGAGAGCATCACCATCCAGAGCGGGAGCAAAAGCCCGACAGCTAGGGTTCCGACCATGGGAAGCGGGCCGATCAGGAACCAGAGTGCAGCGAAAAGGGACCAGAGAATTAAAGTAACCCCGAGGTTTCCCCACGCTAGTTTGAAGCTCACCTTGAGGCTCTTCAGCGGGTTGGAGGAGCGGACCAGCGCTTCCGGCAGCACATACGCGCACGAGAATATCAGCAGCAACATCGGGAATAACAAGAACATCCCCCACGGCCCCCACGGGGTGAGGGTCGAATAGACGGGGATGAACAGGAGTGCGGCGGGGGCAATGCCGGCCACGAAAATCCTCGGAAATTTCCGCCCAGCGGTTTTAAGTATCCCCCCGATGTTCTTGATACCTTTTGAGGCAGCGGCTTGGGCAGATACTATCGCAACCCCAAAACAGAATCCAAGGCCGAGGACGAAGCCCAGGTTCGCTGTCCAAACTTTGGCGAGATCTGGCGGCCTCAACGCACCGTAAATCAGGCTGTTGGCCCCCAGTCGGTGTGCGTTTTCCTCACCGAAGGTGCGGATCCTTATCCTCATGAAATTTTCTGAGGCGCTGGTGTAATCTTCGGGGTTTTCAGATATTATGTTCTCCCAGACGACCTCGTTTTGGTCGACTTCTCCGGATATGAGGGGCTCCCAGCTCGAGTCCCTGAAGTTATAGATATCAAGGCGATATTCGGCGGAGTTCTCGGACTTGAAACTCATAGCCGCCCCCACCCAGCTGCTCGCGACATCGCTGGCTGGAATGAAGCCGGAGTCGAACCAGATCTCAAGTCCGTATTCCCCACCAGATTCTAAGGCATCCACCTCAAAATAATTTTCATCGGACTCCTCCATTAGCTCGGGCGTGCCGGAGTGGATGACCCCACTCACAATCTCCGTCCTGTTTTCGTGGTACAAAATAACAGTTCCAGTCTCTATCATGGCAAATACTGTCGAGCTGATGAGCATCAGGGCCAGCAGCGGGAGTACAAGGGCCAGCAGATACCTTCTGTAGATGTTCCAGGATTTTCTTGCTATCTCTACTATGTTCAAGCTTACACCTACATACTGGATCGAACTGTTGTGATCTGCTCACCAGAGGATTATTTTTTCATGTTCCGGTTGCCCAGGCACTGGCAGGGTACCAACAGCCGCTCGCTTCCGACATACCTCAAGACGATCTGCTTGCCAGAATGCTTCCGCTTCGCCATCTTTAGCGCTACCCTTGCCGTGCCCGCCGAGGCTGCGATCTCCCCTTCCACAAGCGCAACGTGCTTGCCAACGTGCTTTTTAAGTTCTGCATTGGTTATATTCGGAAACTCCCGCTCCGCTTTAATTTCCGGCTTCTCCGCCTCCGCAACTGCCTCTACCTTTTTCCTCCTCAAGAACTGTGGTAGTTTCAACTTCATCTGCATCACCGCAAAACAATTATTTGCCCACGCATATAAGAGGTTAACACGCGGTCCTTCGCAAGGGCGTTTCTTGTCGCCAAGATGTCAACAAGGGTTATAAGCTCGTCCTCAACACCGCCCCTAGCGCTCATATCGGCCCTAACCCGTTTCTCGGCCTTCACCAGACCTTCCTTCCCAAGCCTTCCGAGCGCCTCGTCAAGCTCCTTTTCATCGACCGCCCCCGTCCCGCCTTTAAAGGTGCGGAATAGGGCGAGATCTCGAACGAGCTCTGACTTCCAGCTTGTCCCCCCGCAAACTACGAGCGTCCTCAGCACATCAAGCATCGCGATATGCAGTCCGCCTCGCTTCTCGGCGGAAAGTATATCCGAAACACGTTCTCCTACATGGGACTCCATGCGCATCATTCCTAATCATTCTTTCCATGTTAAACCTTTTTCAGGGCACAAGAGGGAAGGGGGATTTTTGAGAAGCTGAGGAGGAAGATGGGCCCGAGGTAGGGAAAGTTGACGGCGGCGAGAGGCCGCGGCGGCGAGAAGACCGCGCCGACAAGCGAGTATGCGGCAGGGACGGGTAATCACTACCCTCACACCCCGAGCGCGGCGGGGCCTGGCCCCGGGAACTCCCCGCGACCGCCGCGGCCCGCCACGGCTTCTTTTCACTTGAACCACGCCGCGTCCACGAGAACGAGCTTCCCGCCCTTGTCTACCCTGTACCCAAAGCGATGGCGACCGACTCGAAGGCGGTAGTCGAACTCGGCCCCCTTCCAAGGAGCGACATCCACCCCCGGCCTCGACGTGAACGGATTCATTGCGAGTTCCCGGAGGGCGGCGGCGCAGCGCTCCGCATCCTTGGGAGCGTCCCGCTTGAGCTTCACGAGATACCTCGATGCTTCGGGGTGGAGCCGAACTTCATAGCCCAAGCTTCTCGAGAATTTCTTCGAGGGGGGTGTACTCATCCTCTCTCATCCCCTTAAGCTCGGAGAGAGTTGGAGGCTTGCGGGGCAGTGTCTCTTCGAGCAGGCGGTTGACGAGCCTGTCGTAACTCTCCCGTTCGAAACGAT
>Ga0315280_10007247_pt1 | contig 14974 bp, 14 predicted proteins | sample YL17G06_40_MG_FD_203697 | JGI IMG/M metagenome (GOLD analysis project Ga0315280, IMG submission 203697) | Sediment microbial communities from Yellowstone Lake, YNP, Wyoming, USA - YL17G06_40 | ecosystem: Environmental > Aquatic > Freshwater > Lake > Sediment | place: USA: Wyoming | collected...
AGCAGGAGCATTAGGATATGTACCAAAGAAAGCAGTATCCACAGAACTAGCTACAGCGATCCGAGCGGTTTACGCTGGCGATGTGTTTTTGCACCCTTCCATAGCCAAAACGGTTGCTGAGGATTACATCCAGCTGGCCCGGTCTCGACATAAAATAGGTGCCTACGAACGCTTAACCGAGAGGGAGAGGGAGATACTAATGCTCATCGCCGAAGGATACTCTAGCCATCAAATCGCTGACGAGCTCTATTTGACCGTGAAAACAGTCCTCAATCATAGAAGGAACATCATGGAAAAGCTCGGTGTTGATAATCCTGCCCAACTTATCAGGTATGCCATCAAAATGGGTTTGGTGGATGACGACTTCTAGCTAATATCGAGTAGACAATACAGAAAGTAATAAGAGAAAGGCCTCTACCCGAGTGTGGAAGCCTTTCTTTATTTCACTTCATTCATAATTAGGAATTTGTCCCACAAATTCGGGACTTTTTTATCAGGATAAAAGGACTTTCCCCTATTACGAAGATAATTACGGCGTGTTATCCTTGCACATAAGGATATAGTGCGAAACAAGACAGGGTAAGGGATGGCAGAGCAACACGGACAACTCTACTTGCAAGGCAAACAAACTAGAGTAGATGTGAAAGAGCAGCTAATCAAAGATCTCCGAGGCGTAGATATCTTTGCCGGGCTTTCTAAATATGACCTGGAACAAATAGCGGGGGCCTGTAGTCAGCGCATCTATCAAGCAGGCGAGCTGTGCGCGGTCCAAGGCGAGACAACAGATGAGCTACGCATTGTAAATGCAGGCAAGGTTGCCATTGAGCTGCGGATCGAGGTCGCCCCCTATACCCAAACACTTAGAATCGCTACCTTAACAGGAGGCAATGCGTTCGCTTACTGTACTCCTGAGAAGCCATATGTATTTATTGCCTCAGGAAGATGCCTCGGGGAGGCACAAATCATCTCAATAAAGGCAGCAGATTTGCAACGCATCTTTGGAGAAAGGCCATCAATTGAACGGGTAGTGATGAGAAACATGGCCACAGTTATGTGCTCGAGGCTGAAAGACAGCATGACCCAGTCAGTGTGCCTTGTTGCCGAAATGATCAAACAAGGAAAATAGACGGCTGACCTTAGAGGAAAGCTGTTGAAAGTGACAAGGATGGTGAAGGAGACGGTTGAAGTTGCCCGCGGATTTTCCGATTTTGGCGAGGCGGTTAAGAGTTTGAGCGGGGTGGATGTGAACTGGTGCTTTCAATGTGCAAAGTGCGCTAGTGGTTGCCCCGTTTCCTACGCTATGGACTACACACCTACGCAATTAGTCCACGCAATTCAATTGGGCCTGACTGACCTGGTGCTGAACAGCAAGACAATCTGGCTTTGTGCCTCATGCCAGACGTGTACCACCCGCTGCCCCCAGGACGTAGACCTTGCCGGCGTGATGGATGCAGTAAGGATTATCACCCAGCGCAAAAAAATAAGAGCCAAGATACCCGAGGTTCTCAGCTTTTACCGGAGTTCCGTGACAAACATCGGCTTCTTTGGTCGTACGTATGAACTAGGCTTGATCGTCATGCTTAAACTCATCACTCGTAGTTTTACCAAGGATATAGGCCTGGGACTCAGGATGCTGAAGAAGGGAAAGCTCAATATCTTCCCCAGCTTTAGGGGAGCACTGGCGGCAAGGAGGATATTTTCACAGGTCAAGGCTTTAGAAAAGAGATGAGGTACTCATATTATCCCGGGTGCTCTCTTCATTCTATTGCAAAAGAATATGACCACTCGCTTCGTGCCGTGTGCACTAGGCTGGGGATTGAACTAGTGGAGATTAGGGACTGGTTCTGCTGCGGTTCAACTCCTGCCCATTGTGTCTCCAGGCTACTTACTTCAGCTCTTGCTCTTGGGAATCTGGTGCTGATGCAGAAGATGGGCTATCAAGAGGTTGTCGTGCCCTGCCCGTCTTGCTTCTCCCGGTTCAAATCGGCTCTGTATAACGCTGGTAATGAACCCAGACTAAGAGAGGAGATTGAGCAGGTGGTCAAAGACAGATGGAGCGATAGCGTTAAGGTCTATCATCCGCTCCAGATATTCTCTGAGGAGTCTCAATTAGCTAAGATTTCGAGCCTGGTGAAGCGGGAATTGGCCGGTTTGAAGGTGGTCTGCTACTACGGATGTCTGTTGACCCGACCGCCAAAGGTTACCCAGTTTGACATTTGTGAATATCCGGAGAGTATGGACCAGGTATTAAGAGCACTAGGCATTACTACCCTGGACTGGTCATACAAAACGGATTGCTGTGGAGGCTCTTTTGCCCTGACCAGAACTGACATTGTGCTAAAACTGAGCCATGAGATCCTGGAGGGAGCTAAGTCTGTGGGTGCGGATGCAATTGCTGTTGCCTGTCCGCTTTGCCAAGCCAATTTAGATACCCGCCAGGAGGGAATTGAAAGAACTTATGGTACAAATTACAAATTGCCCATCCTCTATTTCACTGAGTTGATGGGAATCAGTTTTGGGCTATCGCCGAGGGAGCTATTACTCGGGAAGCATTTTGTTGATGCTGAGAGTAAACTTGAAGAGGTGAGCCGGCATGGTTGATAAAAAAATCGGCGCGGCGCTGGTAGTAGGTGGTGGTATCGCCGGGATGCAGGCGGCGCTGGACTTAGCTGAATCAGGTATCAAGGTCTATCTGGTGGAAAGAAACCCTTCCATTGGCGGTGCAATGGCTCAGCTTGATAAAACCTTCCCCACAAATGACTGCGCCATGTGCACCCTAGCCCCAAGAATGGTTGATTGCGGAAGACATATAAATATCGAGAAGCTGACCTATTCAGAAATCGTTGGTATTCAGGGTGAGCCCGGTCGGTTCCATACTCAGATAAGAAAAAAGGCGCGCTCTGTTGACCCTGCTAAGTGCACCGGTTGCGAGGAATGCGCCCAGAATTGCCTTGTCCGATATAAGGCTTACATTGAGCCTGTTGAAGTGGCAGAGCCAGAGCTAACCCCCGAAGACCGTTCAAAGGTGGTGGATATTATCAATCATCATAGGGGCAAGGTGGCTCCGCTCATTGGTGTGCTTCAGGACATCAATGAAGAGTTACGTTACTTGCCAGCACCGGTGCTGCGCTATGTCTCCCGAGAGCTAGATATCCCTCTGGCACACATACTGAAGGTCTCCACCTTTTACTCCCTTTTCAGCCTAAAACCCAGAGGCAAACATGTCATTACCGTATGTCAAGGTACTACCTGTTTTGTGCGCGGTGCCGAAAGGATAATGGGGGAACTGGAGAAGACGCTGGGCATTAGCCCCGGTGAGGTAACAGGAGATGGGAAGTTTAGCTTGGAGACAGTGAGGTGCATTGGTTGTTGCGCCCTTGCACCATGTATACGAATCGATCAGGATGTGCATGCCAAGGTCCGGCCTATGAGTGGTAGAGACATCTTAGCGAGGTATTAAGATGCGCATCCATAACCTAGAAGACCTGAATAGGCTCAAAGAAGAGGGTCTACGCTCTCTCTTTCCAACCCAGACCAAGGTTGCTGTGGGAATGGCAACCTGTGGTCGGGCATCCGGTGCACTGGAAGTGCTTGGGGCGATCCAGGAAGAAAGCAAAAGGCGCAATCTGGACATCCTAGTTACCAGCACTGGTTGTTTAGGTTTCTGTCAGAAAGAACCCCTCGTTGATGTAATTCAACCAGGCTGGCCAAGGGTTGTTTACGCACAAATGAATGGGGAAAAGGCAAGGGAGGTTATTGCTGCTCTGGCCGATGGCCAGGTCATCCCCCACTATGCCCTGTGCAAGATTGTAGACGAAGCTAACATTGTTGAGGGCTCCGTGAGAAGGTATCCTGTCGATGGGCTACCAGAGGGTATCGCCAGAATACCAAATTATGAAGACGTGCCTTTCTTTGGCAAACAAGAGAAGAGGATTTTGCGCAATTGTGGCTTAATCAATCCAGACAGGATTGAAGAATACGTTGCCCAAGGCGGCTATTTGGCCCTTTTCACGGTACTGACCAAGCTAAAGCCTGATGAAATAATCGCCTTGGTGACAAAGTCTGGCTTGAGGGGTAGGGGAGGTGCTGGCTTTCCCACCGGAAGAAAGTGGAGCTTTTGCCGTCAGGCTGAGGATGAGCTTAAGTACATTATCTGTAATGCGGATGAAGGAGACCCAGGCGCCTACATGGACCGGAGCATCTTAGAAGGGAACCCTCATAGTGTTATTGAGGGGATGGTCATTGGAGCCTATGCCATTGGTGCCAAAAAGGGCTATATTTATGTGCGAGCGGAGTATCCCCTAGCTATCGACAAGCTAAAGACTGCCCTAGAGCAGGCAAAGGCGTACGGGTTCCTGGGGAACAATATCCTGGGAACAGACTTTCACTTTTCTATTGATATTGAGCGCGGGTCTGGGGCTTTTGTCTGCGGTGAAGAGACGGCGTTGATAGCCTCCATCGAAGGTCTGACCGGCGAACCTCGCCAGCGTCCCCCCTTCCCGGCTCAAAGCGGACTGTGGGGGAAACCAACAAATATCAACAACGTAAAGACCTGGGCGAATATCCCGCTCATCATCGCTCGAGGGGCTGATTGGTTCTCCCAGATTGGCACCGAGAAAAGCAAAGGGACTATGGTCTTCTCCTTGGTAGGAAAGGTTAAGAACACCGGGCTGGTTGAGGTGCCTATGGGCACAAGATTGAACTCGCTTGTTTTTGACATCGGTGGTGGGATTTTAGACGATAAGAAATTCAAGGCGGTTCAGACCGGTGGCCCCTCCGGCGGCTGTATCCCGGCTAACCTCGTCCACCTGCCGGCAGAATACGAGACCCTGACTGAGGCCGGCTCAATCATGGGTTCCGGCGGCATGGTGGTTATGGATGAGGACACCTGCATGGTTGATGTGGCCAAGTATTTCCTCACCTTTACTAGGGACGAGTCCTGCGGCAAATGCACCCCGTGCCGCGAAGGAACCAGAAGGATGCTGGAGATCCTCACCGATATTACTGAAGGGCGGGGGCAACAGGGTGACATCGAATTACTGGAGGAAATGGCCAAAACAATCATTGATTCTGCACTGTGTGGGCTAGGAGGCACCGCCCCTAACCCCGTGCTTACCACTATCCGCTACTTTCGGGACGAGTATGAGCAGCATATCAGGTATAAGCGCTGCCCGGCTATAGTCTGCAACAAGATCATCTTTACTCCCTGCAAGTACAACTGCCCGGTGCACACCGATGTCCCAGCCTTCATTGCCCATATTGCCCGGGGGGAATACCGGGAAGCTTTTGACATCATCCGTTCGCCGAACCCTTTGCCCATCTCCTGTGGCTACATCTGCCACCACCCCTGCGAAGACCGTTGCCGCTCCCTGGAGACGGGTGGCGAGTCCATCTCCATCAAGGCGCTGAAACGCTTTGTTGGTGATTATGCTATCAGAAATGGTTTAAAGCCCCTGCCCAAGCCCAAGGTGCCTACGCTGGAGAAGGTAGCCATCGTCGGCTCTGGACCGGCTGGCCTGGCTGCAGCCTTCGACCTGGCCTGTCTCGGCTACCAGCCCACCGTTTTCGAGGCTAGCTCAGTAGTGGGTGGGAACCTAACCATGGTTATCCCGGAGTTCCGCTTGCCACGGCACATTGTGCAGCAGGAGATTGAGTGCATCAAACAAGCCGGGGTGAGAATCGTTACTAATACCCCTGTTGGTCCAAATCTTACTCTTGATGACCTCTCTGCCCAGGGTTACAAGGCTATCCTCCTCGCTGTGGGTGCCCACAGGAGCCTGAAGCTGGGCTTGCCCGATGTGGATACCTCGGGGGTGATGGATGCGTTTGGGTTCGTGGAGGCGGTTAAGATGGGCAAGAAGGTCTCTCTGGGGGAAAAGGTGGGAGTCATCGGTGGAGGCAATGCTGCCATCGATGCCGCTCGGACGGCTCTGCGAACTGGCGCCAGGGAGGTCTTCATTATCTACCGGAGGGGCAAAGCGGAAATGCCGGCCATGAAGCGAGAGATTGAAGCTGGGGTCGAAGAAGGGGTGAAGATTGTGGAGTTGGCTGCTCCCGCTCGGATTATCACTGACAACGGGCGGCTAGTCGGCGTTGAGTGCCTCGCCATGCAGCTGGGGGAGTATGATGAGACCGGCCGGCGGCGACCTATCCCCATCCCGGGTTCAGAATTCATTTTCTTGCTGGACAACCTGCTCCTGGCTATCGGCGAGGAACCTGACCTCTCCTTCTTGCCCTCAGGGCATGGGTTAGAGATTTCCAAACGCAACACGATTGTGACCGACCCGGAGACCTTGGCTACGGGGCGCCCTGGCGTCTTTGCCGCTGGCGATGCTGTAACTGGGCCTTCCACTATCGCTGATTCCATCGCCAGTGGAAAGCTGGCGGCAGTGAGCATAGATAAGTTCCTGCGGGGCAAGCCGCTAGTCAGGGAGTATTCAGTAATGTCGCCGTCGCCATATGTGGAGCCTGCGGAGCGAACAGAGGAGGTGCTCGAACTGCGGCGTTTCCCCATGCCCTGCGCCCCAGCCGCAGAACGGGTACACAACTTCAGCATGGTGGAATTGGGCTTGAGTGAGGAGATGGCCCGTAAGGAGGCCTTACGGTGCCTTCGTTGCGATTTGCGATAAACGGGGGGACTACGGTGGTTTCACTTATCATAGATGACCAAAGAGTTGAGGCGGAGGCAGGAGACACTATCCTGGATGCTGCCAAAGCTGCTGGGATCCGCATCCCCACCCTTTGCCATCATAGGGCGCTGGCTCCCTATGGAGGCTGCCGTCTGTGCGTGGTGGAAATCACCGGGAGACCGAGGCTGGCAGCTTCCTGCGCCTACCCTGTAGAGCAAGGGATAGAGGTAAAAACGGCTTCGCCTCGTGTCCTTAAAGCCCGTAAGCTCAGTATGGAGCTACTCCTCCTGCGTTGCCCCAACGTTCCCAAACTAAGGGAATTGGCAGAGGAGATTGGCGTTGATGAAGCTGTCCTCAAGCGGTTCAAGCCAGATGACGAGAAGTGTATCCTTTGCGGCCTTTGTGCCCGGGTATGCCGGGAAAGAATGGCGGTGGGGGCTATCGACTTCGTTAACCGTGGGTATAAGAGGGAGATAAGCCCACCTTTTGGCGAGTTTTCACCTATATGTGTTACCTGTGGGGCGTGTGAAGTGGTGTGTCCCACCGGGGCAATCAATCTGGCGAAAATCACCAAGAATAAACCCAGACCAATTCTATCCGAGTATAACGCCGGTCTTGTTGGCAGGGGATCGATTTATATCCCCTTCGCCCAAGCTATACCCAAGGTGCCCGTCATCGACCGTGATACCTGTATGCATTTCCTGAAAGATGCCTGTAAAAGCTGTGAGAACTTCTGCGGACCAAAGGCTATCAACTATGAGCAGCAAGACGAGAGCGTGGACGTCGAAGTCGGGGCGGTAATACTCGCCCCTGGTTACGAAATAATTGACCCCGAGGTGAAAAAGGAGTTGGGCTACGGGAGGTATCCCAACGTCATCTCCAGCCTCCAGTTAGAGCGGTTGCTCTCGGCCAGCGGTCCATATATGGGTAATGTCCTTCGTCCCTCCGACCTCAAGCCTCCAAAAAGGATAGCGTTTATTCAGTGCGTAGGTTCCAGGGAGATAGAGCACAATTACTGCTCCTCCGTGTGCTGCATGTACGCTACCAAGGAAGCCATCATGGTAAAAGAGCACGAGCCGGATGCTGAGTGCACCATCTTCTACATCGACCTGCGGGCTTTTGGAAAGGGATACGAAGCCTACTATAACCGCGCCAAGGAGCTTGGAGTCAAATATATCCGTTGTCGTCCCTCTTCTATCAAAGAAGTGCCAGCGACCCACAACCTTATAACTCAATATCAGAAAGAGGACGGGCAAATTGCCACTGACGAATTTGACCTTATTGTCCTCTCCATGGGACTTAAGCCCATAGCCAAAGGCACCGAGCTGGCTCAGCTCTTTGGCATTAACCTTAATGAGCACGGCTTCGTTAGCACCAACGAGTTTTCCCCTACTGAGTCTTCGAAACAGGGCATTTATGTGGCGGGTCTCTTTTCCGGACCCAAGGATATACCAGAGAGCGTGATGGAAGCCTCAGCGGCAGCGTCGAAGGTAATGGGTTTTCTGGCTGAGGCAAGAGGGAGCCTCATTGCTGAGAAGACATACCCGCCGGAAAGGGATGTAACCGGTCAGGAGCCACGTATCGGTGTCTTTGTATGCCATTGTGGCAGGAACATAGGTGGCGTAGTGAACGTCCCGCAGGTTGTTGAATACACCAAGACCCTGCCCAACGTTAGTTATGCCGAGGACAACCTATATACTTGCTCCACAGATACTCAGCAGGCAATCAAGGATAGGATCCGGCAATATGACCTCAATAGGGTTGTTGTAGCCTCATGCACGCCAAGAACCCACGAGCCGCTTTTCCAGAATACTCTACGAGACGCCGGGCTCAACCCTTACCTGTTCGAGATGGCAAATATCCGTGACCAGTGCTCCTGGGTGCATATGCATGAGCCGGAGGCTGCAACCCAGAAGGCGAAAGACCTGGTAAGGATGGCGGTGGCCAAGGCAAGGTTGCTAGAGCCCCTGTACCCACAGTTTGTGAATGTGATTCCAAGAGGTCTGGTCATTGGAGGTGGTGCGGCTGGAATGACGGCAGCCCTTGACCTGGCGGAACAGGGCTTCGAGACCTGCCTGCTGGAAAAAAGCCCCTCCCTCGGTGGGAACATGCGCCGGCTGAAATTCCTCACCAACGGCGATGACCCACAAGAATGGTTGAACACCCTGATTGACAGGGTAACCAAGCACCCCAATATCCAAGTTTACACCGAAGCCGAAATCACGGACTTCCAGGGGGCGGTAGGCAACTTTAAAACGGAGTTCACCGTCAGTGGCAAGCCCCATACTATAGAGCATGGCGTTGTCATTGTGGCTACCGGTGCCCAGGAGTACAAGCCGCAGGAGTATTTGTATGGTCAAGACCCAAGGGTGGTGACCCAGCTAGAGCTGGAGGAGAAGCTAGCCAACGGTGATTTTAAAGCGGACTCAGTTGTTATGATCCAGTGTGTAGGGTCGCGGGAGGAACCACGAGCCTACTGCAGCCGAGTTTGCTGTTCTCAGGCGGTAAAGAATGCCCTCAAGATAAAGGAGAGAAACCCGCAGGCAAGCGTATTCATTCTAAACCGGGATATCCGCACCTATGGTTTTAATGAGGCGTACTACCGTAAGGCTCGCGAAGCCGGAGTGCAGTTTATTCGGTTCGATGAGGCTACAAGCCGGAGGTAATGTCCTCCGACGGGCACTTGGTGGTATCAGTGGACGATAGCCTACTTGATATGAAGCTATGTATCAACTGTGATGCCGTCATACTCTCTGCTGGGACGGTACCACGGCAGGACACCGCCAATCTAGCCCAGAAGCTCAAGGTACCTCTTACCCAGGATGGCTTCCTTCTGGAGGCTCATATGAAACTCAGACCGGTGGATTTCGCCAGCGACGGGGTCTATCTTTGCGGGCTGGCGCATGGACCTAAGTCGCTGACCGAAAGTATTGCCCAGGCAAGCGCAGCCGCGGCTAGGGCAACAACAGTACTCTCCAAGCGACAGATAGAGCTGGAGCCGAGGATATCCCAGGTTGTGGATGAGAACTGTGATGGTTGCGCCTACTGCATCGAGCCCTGCCCCTACGATGCCATCACCCTGATAGAGTACATGAAGGACGGGGCTGTAAAGAAGACAGTAGAGTCGGATGCTGCCAAGTGCCGCGGCTGTGGGGTGTGTCAGGCTACCTGTCCTAAGAAGGGTATCTTTATTCGTAACTTTAAGTTGGAGCAGATATCAGCCATGGTGGAGGCAGCATTGGCGAGATGAGTACTGAAACCTTTGAGCCGCTAATTATAACCTTTTGCTGTAACTGGTGTTCTTATGCTGGGGCGGACCTGTCAGGCGTTTCCAGAATCCAGTATCCACCCAACATACGTATCATCAGGGTTATGTGCTCTGGGATGGTACACCCGAACCTGGTTATCGATGCTTTGACCAAAGGCGCCGATGGAGTGCTAATATGTGGCTGCCACCCCGGAGACTGTCACTACCAGGAGGGCAACCTAAAGGCTGAGGCTAGGGCAGACGCTGTCAAGCTAATGTTGCAGGACTTTGGCATAGAAGAGGAGAGGTTCAGGCTGGAATGGGTCTCTGCATCAGAGGCACCACGCTTTGCTCAAGTTGTAACCGAGATAGTGTCTCAGATCAAGGCGCTGGGTCCCAGCTCATTTAGGACTTTCTAAGGAGGAGAGCCGATGGAATTGGCGCGGACATTTGGTGGCAAGAAATTCATGTGGGATGGAAGGATTTACCCAAATCGGAGGGAGGCGGAAGAGGTCAGTCAAAAGTACCGGGACGACGGCTTTGACGTCGAGCTGGTTGAGGACGATGGGCAGTTCTTCTTGTTCACCCGAAGAGTGGTTAAGGAAGTAGTAGTCGAAGGAAAGCCAATTTGAAAGGAGGTTTAAGTAATGGTTAGAGTAGCAGAGGAGTGGCTAGCTACCTGTGGCGGTTGCGAGGTAACCATTCTTGACATCGGGGAGCCGCTTCTGGATCTGTTGCCCAAGCTTGAGTTTGTTCATATGCCTGTCATCATGGACCACAAGTATTACGGGCAGGTCGGAGAGAAGACGACTCTGGAGATCCCCGAGGCAGATGTGGGGATAATCAGCGGTGGCATACGCAATGAAGAGAACCGGCGGGTGGTGCAGGAGATGCGCAATAAGTGCAAAACACTGATCGCCATAGGCTCCTGTGCCAACTTTGGTGGCATCCCGGCTCTAGGCAACATGTACACAGTACAGGAGATCTTCGACAAGGTCTATCGGGGCACAAGAAGCACTGACCCGGGAGACACCCCCGCTGTAGACATCCCGCCGCTCACGGACAGGGTATATGCTGTGGGCGAGGTCGTCAAGGTTGATGTGCAGTTGCCGGGCTGTCCCACAACTCCCGAGCTGGTGGCTGAGGCTTTAACCTGTCTTCTGGAGGGCAAGCCCTTCGCCCTTGCGGAAAGGAGTGTCTGCGACGAGTGCCCTACCAAGAGGGAGAAAAAGGCTTTAGCCCAGCTAAAGAGACCCCTGGAGCAGCTTAAGTTTACCCCGGGTCAACCCCTGAGTGAGGTCAGATGCTTTATGGAACAGGGCTACCTCTGCCAGGGACCGGCGACAAGGTCCGGCTGTGGCGGGGCAGACAAGATCCCTCGATGCGTAAGGGCTTACATGACCTGCCGTGGCTGCTTCGGTCCGATTCGGGCTGGAGCCAATCCCATGGTCGACATGATGGGCGCCCTTTCAAGCGTTGGACTCAACCCCAGGGAGATAGAGGACAGAATGGCTACGTTTAACAGGTTCATAGGTGTTGTAGGTCGACTAAGGCCTGTGGCAACAAGATAAGAAAGGAGAAATCCCAATGAAACAGATCGTTATCCAGCCGGTGACGCGAATCGAGGGTCATGCCAAGGTAACTATCCAGCTCGACGACCAGGGAAACGTTGAAGATGCGAGGGTGAATGTCGTCGAGTTAAGGGGGTTTGAAAAGTTTTGTATTGGTAGGCCGGTGGAGGAACTGCCCCGCATCGTGTGTCGTATTTGTGGCGTATGTCCGTGGGCACACCACCTAGCCTCTTCAAAGGCCTGCGATGGCGTTTTCGGGGTAGAGATCCCCTCGGCGGCAAAGAAGCTCCGGGAGCTTGCCTATATGGGTCATTTTATCCACAGTCATGTGCTGCATTTCTTTGTCTTGTCAGGGCCTGACTTCGTGATGGGTCCGGATGCTGATTACTCTATAAGGAATGTGGTGGGCATTGTTCAAAGAGCCCCAGACATGGCTAAGCGTGCCATCCGTGCCCGATTCCTTGGCCAGATGATGACTCAGATACTAGGGGGAAAGGCTATTCATCCTGATGTCTCTGTCCCTGGCGGCTGGAGCAAACCCGCTACTGAGGATGAAGTCAAACGGCTCAAGGATATGGCAAGGGAATGTCTGGACTTTGCCTCTTTTGCTATTGATTTTGCCAAGAAGGAGATATTCCCCAAATACCTTGATATGGTTAAGTCTTTTGCCCCCATCACCACGGGTTACCTTGGGACGGTGAGGGACGGAGCGATGAACTTATATGATGGCAACCTCCGGATGATGACCCCAGATGGCAAATACGAGGATTTCGCTGTCGAGAATTATCTGGACTACATTAGCGAACACATTGAGCCCTGGACCTACTTAAAGTTCCCCTACTATAAGAAGGCAGGACAGTTCTCTATGGACCTGACCAACCCAGTGGGCATATACCGGACAAACGCCCTGGCTAGGATAAACGTCTGTGACCGCATAGCCACTCCTCTTGCCAACAAGGAGCTGGAGGAATTCAGGGCGAGCTTTGGGCGCCCAGCCCACCTAACCTTGCTCTATCACTGGGCTAGACTCATTGAACTTGTTTACGCTGCTGAGAGAGCGACCGAGCTACTGAACGACGCCGAGATAATGGAACCGAATACTAGGAAGGCAGTTACTCCTCGAGCTGCCCGGGGCATCGGGGTGGTAGAAGCACCCCGGGGAACGCTGATTCACGACTATGAAACCGACGAAAAGGGCATGGTCAAGGATGTCAACATTATTGTGGGAACAACTCACAATAATGCCGCGATAAATATGTCAGTGAAGAAAGCAGCTCAGGATAATATTAAAGGGGGTAAGTACGATCAGGCGCTGCTCAACACAGTTGAAATGGCAATCCGCGCCTACGACCCCTGTCTATCCTGCGCCACGCACAGCCTAGATGGCAGAATCCCGGTCAAAATCGATATCTTCTATTGTACAGGGCAGCAGGCCGAGACAGTGATGAGCTGATGGGTACATTTAGCACGCTCCAGGACGATTGTGTACCGGAATGTTGCAAGTGCCGAGTGCTGGTCTTGGGATGTGGCAACACTCTCTTTGGTGATGACGGTTTCGGGCCAGCAGTAGTTGAGCATCTACAGAGGTATTACGCGGTTCCAGAGGGTGTCTGTGTCTTAGACGCGGGAACAGGTGTAAGAGACCTGCTGTACACGGTTGCCCTATCTCCGGTCAAGCCGCAAAGGATAGTGGTCATTGATGCCGTCGATAGGGGCACAAAGCCAGGGGAGGTGTTTGTAGGGTCGACTGAAGATGTTCCGGCAACCAAAGAGAGCAACTTTTCCCTTCACCAGCTCCCGACTTCAAGCCTTTTGAAGGAAATAAGGGACTGCTGCGAGCTTGAAATCTTGCTAATAACGGTCCAGCCAGGGTTCATACCGGAAGCAGTCGGCCCTGGCTTATCGTCGACGGTTGCGGCAGCAGTACCCGGGGTCTGCCAGCACGTTATAGAGAGTTGCTTTTAAGCTGGGGCCATGTACCATGCATGAGTCACTTCTAGGCGAGGGGTTGCTGGACGAGGTCTTTCGTCTGGCCAAGCAGAAGATGAACAATGGTACCGGTTTTATCAACGGCTGCCAGGTAGGTGATTTTGTCTCCTTTTACTGGGATTGGGCTTGTGAGGTACTGCCCGGGTCAATAATCGTGACGGGGTTATAGTACAGTGGAAACTGTGTGTGCCCGGAGCAGTTGGATAGGGGTAATCTCAATTGTATTATGTAGACAGCGGCGGGGTTACAAAATATGGTCAGTAAACCAATCTTAATAGTGGATGACGAGCCCATTGTGCGGGAATCGATAGCGGATTGGCTTAAGGACGCAGGCTACCAAGTGGCAACGGCTGAGACTGGAGAAGAAGCCCTGGAACTGATTGAGAAACAGGACTTCAGCGTTGTGATCCTAGATATAAGGCTACCAGGGAAAACCGGAATCAAGGTGCTCGAGGAGGTGAAAGCGCTCAAGCCAGAGATCAAATCTATTATCATAACTGCCTATCCCACAGTAGAGTCGGCGACTGAGGCGAAGAAGCTGGGCGCCATTGATTTTTTGATCAAGCCTATTGCCCCTGATGACCTGGAAAGGCTTATCCGGGAAACCCTTGCCTCAGTAGGTCGAGAGCCGACGAATCCGTATTGAACCGTTCTCAGGAAGAGATTACTACGCTTTTCTAGATTTTATCCAGACCTTAACGAAAATGTACGGGGCGATCCTGTTTGAGTCAGGGGGAGCGTATAGGAAGGGCAAGCTTAGGATACTGGGCGAATTTCTTTGGTGGGCAACACACCGGGCCCTTATCCATCTTGTTTTGAAGGGTAACAGCGGTAGGCATAGTGTTCTTGACAGAGCTAGAAAGGGATGTCACAAAAAGCCAGAATGTTAGCCCATGTCTAACGGGTCATACTTCAACTATCCCACCCAGGGTTGGGAGGATGATATTGACCTCACTGTTACTCAGATGTTCGATGTAGAAGGCAGGATATTCACTGTGGACAGGGATGAGAACTTCAGGATTTATTTCATGAGCAATCTTCAGTAAGTCTGAGCCACAGGCATGTCCTGAGGCATGTAGCCCCTTCTCGCCATCAGGTATTTGCCATTCACCGTTACTTTCTACCGGTAGACCAAAACCCCTGAGCCCGAAGTAATTAAGCCAGTTATGTAGGCGGCGGAAGTCAATCTCTTGCTCCTCATCGTGAGGCTCACTGGAGCTATAAACGTAGAGGCCACCTGGTTTAGGGCAAACGCTTGGCAATTCATTTAGGTCAAAGAAACTAAAACAAAGAATAAATTGGTCTTGCGCCGATTTTGCATCGTCAGCCAAAACAGTCTTGCTTTTATATTCTTCAAAGATGTTTCGTAGCCAGTGAACAGGGCTCCTACTAGCGGTTGTTTCCTGGTAAATAAAGAGGCTGTCTTCCTGGGCAATATCTGGTGTTTCCGGTTCAAGGAGACGCATAACCTTTAAGAGGTATGCATCTTTGGGTAATATCACGAGCTTCCTCCCGCTATCCCTGGCAATCTGTAAAAA
>Ga0315280_10007249_pt1 | contig 14970 bp, 13 predicted proteins | sample YL17G06_40_MG_FD_203697 | JGI IMG/M metagenome (GOLD analysis project Ga0315280, IMG submission 203697) | Sediment microbial communities from Yellowstone Lake, YNP, Wyoming, USA - YL17G06_40 | ecosystem: Environmental > Aquatic > Freshwater > Lake > Sediment | place: USA: Wyoming | collected...
TATTGTGGACAAACATTCGAGGTAACCGAGGAACCAAAATGGTGAAACGGCATCCTCTGCTGTTGACTTGTATTGTCGTATTCGTTTTACTGACGTTTTTAGGAGTTACTAGAGCACAAGAAAGAGTGTATCATATTAACCAAGAAGGGGTAGAAATATGGATAAACCAAGATGGATCAATCGAACTATTTTATAACATCAGCATAACGCTCGTTTCTGGCGATCCAATTAGCTTTGTACGAGTTGGTCAGCCCCGAGGCGATTTCATAACGGGTCAAGCCAAAGATCAGTATGAACATACACTGTCAACTTCTGACATAAGATCTGTAGATGATTACAAAGTGCAGGTTAACCTTGACTCGTCCTTAACCGCAGGACACACTGTTTGGTTCACTCTCACCACTAAGGTTCCTCATATGATATGGGAGGACAACGCTACTTATGTTGGCATGCTGTTCATTCCAACTTGGTGGGAACAAGCAAGTATCTACGATCTTCAAATTCTAATTGTATTGCCTTCCAATGTCACAGTAGACCAGGTAAGAACAACTGAGGTGTATTGGAACAATACATTGCCTAAAGATGGTAGATTAGCAATCTACTGGTGGAAGAAGAATCTTTTGCCGAATCAGAAATATCCTGTTGGGGTTTCTTTTCCAAAACAGTATGTGCAGTACTACGATACGCAGCCCACTGGTTTAGTTGCCTTTTTCCAGCGATACGGAACTGTAGTCTTTGCATTTGCATTTGTTACTTTCATAATCGGCAGTGTTATCATTATAGTTCGTAAGAAATCGTATTTGCTTCCCAAAATCAGTATGGAAACGCTTGGAATAAGACGCGGATTGACAGCAGTGGAGGCTTCTTACCTGCTTGAAATGCAGCCCACAAAAATAGTTACAGAAATCCTCTACAGCTTATTACAGAAGAGAGCCATATGGGTTGAATCCACAAATCCCTCGCTTAAACTGAAAGTCATGCAACCATTTCAAGACAAGACCGGAACGCTTGAAACCCCTCTCCGATACTATGAGATGGACTTTCTCAAAGCCCTAAAAGAAGATGGGACTCTTGAAGAAGAGAAGTTGGCGCATACAATAATGTTTCTCAGAGACGCTGTCGAACAGAAAATGCGGGGTTATTGCAGGCGCGACACAATCGACTATTACCAAAAAATTGTGGCAAAGGCTTGGGAACAAGTGCAGCAGGCAGGCACATCTGAGCTAGCCTCAAAAGCTTATGATGAACAACTTTTGTGGCTCTTGATCGATCCAGATTTTCAATCGCGTACAAAAACAGTATTCCATGATAGGGCTTTCGAGCCGAGCCCATTTTGGCTGTGGTACTGGTACGGCTATCAACATTACAATCCCCACCCTACATACAAACCAAACGTGGAAACTCCCACTCAGTCAGCGAAGCCGCCAACAATCCCAGGAGCCGACTTCGCAAACAACATTGCGACTGCCGTGGAAAAAACCTCAAACAACATTGTGGTTAACCTTGAAAAATTCGCCAATGCTATTATACCAATGCCACAAGCGCAAGCTTCATCTGAACCTGCTAGACACGAGGCGAGTTGTGTATGTGCGTGCGCGTCATGCGCCTGTGTGTGTGCATGTGTTTCATGTGCCTGTGCTTGTGCAAGCGGAGGAGTGGGTTGAAATCATGAGTTTCTTACACAAAATCCTACGTCCACCAAAAATTCCCCATGGCCGCTACACTTATCGAGGAAGAGACAAGTTTGCTGGTTTAGCTCTTCAGCTTCGCATCGAACCAGGTGGGCAAGGAGTTATGGTTATCAACGCTAACACAGTTCTTTATCTTAACGAGACAGCAACTGCTTATGCTTACTTTTTCATGCAAGGATTGCCCACGGATGCTGTTTTGAAGAAGATACGTCGCATGTACAGAGTAAACGCGAAGACCGCAAAAAGCGACTATGAAAAGCTAGTCTACACGATTAGTACGTTAGCGCAGACTGAAAAAGTCTGCCCCGTATCTTTTCTCGACGTAAAAAGCGTAGAACCTTTCACTCGACAGTATACTGCGCCATTACGCATGGATTTAGCGCTTACTTTTAGGTGCCAAAACAATTGTGTGCACTGCTATGCTGGCGGACCGCATGAAACTTCTGAACTCACTACGGAACAATGGAAAGAAGTCATTGACCGCCTTTGGCAAATTGGCGTTTTCATCTTAACCTTCACCGGAGGCGAACCGACCTTGCGAGAAGATTTGCCAGAACTTCTACTCTATGCGCAGAACAAGGGAATGGTTACTGGGCTTATTACGAACGGTAGAAGGTTAAAAGATAAGTCTTATGTTGAAGCGCTTGAGAAAACTGGTTTAGATTTCGTTCAAGTGACTCTTGAATCTAAAAAAGCTGAGATTCATGATTTAATGACTGGAACTAAAGGAAGCTGGAAAGAAACTGTTGCCGGAATCAAGAACGCAGTTCAGACGAAAATCTACGTAACTACAAACACCACTCTCAGCAAACATAATGCAAATGATTTTTTGAAAACAATAGACTTCATTAAACAACTTGGAGTTGCCGCTTTCGGATGCAACAGCCTCATCTACTCGGGAAAAGCAAATGCGATAAGCGAGGAATTTGCCCTGCCAATGGAAACATTGAATGAGATTTTACCCAAGATTCGCGATAAAGCAAATCAATTTGGATTAAAGTTTTTATGGTATACGCCAACGCAGTATTGCCGCTTCGATCCTGTCAAACTAGGCTTAGGCGTTAAATCGTGTACAGCTGCGATGATAAATATGTGTGTCGGACCAGCTGGCGATGTTTATCCATGTCAAAGTTACTTTGAGAGTTTGGGTAATATTCTGGAAGATGATTGGCAAAAGATCTGGAACCATCCGCTTGCCGTGCGAATAAGAAAAAGAGAATACGTAGAGCCTAAATGCAAAAACTGTCCACAACTGCAAATTTGCGGCGGAGGATGCCCCTTAGAACTACAAGACAAAAACTACATTTGCGCCGAATCCCAGTAGTTTCTTGTTATCTCTGAATTGGTTTAGTTTGAGATTTTATCAGTGCGAGTTTCTGACTATGCTTCAACCTTTTAATCCATTTCTCTCTTCTCATTGCTTCAGCTCGAGAGCCGAATTCTTCAACGTAAACAATTTTCTTAGGTCTGTGCATTCTTGTGTATCTGGCGGCTTTTCCATTCATGTGAAGCCTCATCCTTGAATCTAAATCCTTAGTGTATCCAGTGTAGAAACTGTTGTCTTTGCATAAAATGACGTATACATAGTATGACATTTGCGGTTAGTACTCCATGAAAGATTAGTATTGTCTTTTCAAACTAAATATGATTAGCCCTTAGAGAACAAAAATTTATAAGAAAAAGTAAGCATAAACTGTAAAACTAAGCATTTGCCTCTGATCTAGGATGATTGTCATGGTGAAGCTGAACAAGGTTGATGAACTTGTGATTTCAACGTTGAAAAATGCTGACAAAAGGTTAACGCTTGCAGAAATCGCTGAAAGAATCGGAGAATCTGAAAAGAAAGTTTTCAAGACGTTGCGCAAGTTGTTTGATAACGAAATGGTTGATTGCGAAAATCACCAATACAAGCTTACAAATCGTTAAATGCTTACTTAATTCTTAACGTTGCGAGTTGGTGTAAATGAAGAAGAAAGTCCCAGTTTCTGAAGGATTGAGACAGTTGCCTATCAGACCTGTCTATTTATTGTCATCTGAGTATAAAGGGAAAAAGAACATCATAACCATCGGCATGTTCGCCTTGTTCTCCGGAAAACCGACACTTGTTGGTGTGGGCATAGCCCCTTCCAGATACTCGTTTGATTTGATTCGCCAAAGCGGAGAGTACGTAGTCAATGCAGTTGATGAGAACCTTACGGAGGCTGTGCGCGTTTGCGGAGAAAAGTCAGGTCGGGAAGTGGACAAATTTAAACTGGCGAAGCTTACTCCTAAAAAAGGAATTAAAGTGAATGCGCCGCTTATTAAGGAAAGCCCAGTCAGCATCGAATGCAAAGTTGTCAAAGAAGTCGAAGCAGGCGATCACGTATGGTTCATAGGCGAAGTATTAGCGGCTCACGTTCGCGAAGGCTATAAGTGGAGCGACGGCTTGTTATTCAAGTGGATAGGCGAAGATGGGTTCTACTATAAGGTAGGAGAAAAAGTAGGCAATTACTGAAACGAAGTAACGGCTTAAAATTGCCCTTAACTCGGGAAAGAAATATAGCAAAATGGCTTTCATATAATAGGCTTAAAAGGAGTACTTGACTAACTAGCATCAGAAAGTGAAAAGGAGGGTTTGAATGCCGATTGATTGGGGCGCGTTGGTCATAAGCATTATTGTAAATACGATTATAATTTCACCAGTGTTTTGGCTCGCGGGAAGAGCTATTGTTGGAAAAGAGAAAGCGAAGTTCACTGATGCCATCTGGATAGTCGTCCTCGGAACAGTGATTGGCACATTATTTGGCGCCTACTTCTCAGGCATCATCGCCGCCATGATCCTACTGATAATATGGCTTGCTTTAGTGAAACACTTCTTCGACTGCGGATGGATAAAGGCATTCATTATAAGCATATTAGCAGTGATAATCTTCGTAGTAATAGTCGCCATACTAGCAATCATTGGAATAACAATTTTGGCCATTTGGTTCTAGTTTTGCGCATAAAGAACCTCTTCCTCTTTTTTTCGAAAAATTCTATATATCTGAATGTCTTGAGGATGTTGTGTTCTTACAATGTGTATACTATATTTTCGCCAATGATTTTTCGTAGTCGATAACAACGTATTTTTTGCCTTTTTGAACTATTCTATGTCCTTCTTTTTCCAAAAGTTTCTTTTGAGCTTCAACTCCGCCTGGATATTTCTCGTTTATCACTCCACCAGTTTTTAGCACACGCCAATAAGGAGTAATATCCTTCTCTCCTTTTTCTCTACGTTCTTCAGCAGCATTAGCTGCGATCCAAGCGAAAATGCCAGTGGTTATAGGACAACCAATCGTTGCTCCGTGCTTTTTAGCAAGAGTCGCTCGAATTTCATTAATGGTGGTAAGTTTTCCTTCAGGCATTTTTCTCATTATTTCATTAACTTCCATCGGCGCCGGAATAACCACTGTACCTGTACCCCATCTTTTGCTCATCTTGCCAGAGATTTTTTCTACTTTTGGCAGACCTTTGCTGTCTTGTAATTTTTCAGACCAACTCTTCCTTTTTGGCAAGAATTTCTCCAAAGACTAGCTTTCAATACACTTAATAAGTCTTCAGCCTAATGTTCGATTTTGCTAGTTCAAGTTCCTGACGATAACTCATCTAGTCTGTTGCGATTTTTACCACTTGGGCATTTTATATTCTTGAGGTGTTCGATCTTGTAAAGCTCGAAAGAGAGAGCAAAAGGAATATACCTTCCAATGGGATGAAGTATGCTAAACCATGTTGGAGAATGCATCACCGATCTAAATGTGGTAGGTTATGAGCGTAGCTAAGCCAATCATAGAATATGTCAAGACAATTAAAACACAGGCGGAGCTTTCCCGTTCTGTAGGGGCGTTTAAAAGGCTTCTTAGATACCATAAGCCCTACACTTATTTCGTCTTTGGCATAGTTGCGTTATCTGTTCTAAGAGCTTATCTGTTCATACTTGAACCACTCCACACAGCGCAGATAATTGACAACGTTATCGTAGGCGGAAAATATGAACTGCTATCAGGGCTTGTATTAAACATAGTGCTTGCAGTAGTCGGTTTTGGAATAGTTAACTTTGTAATAACATATGTGCATGGATATAGTGCACAATTGATGATAAGGGATATAAGATCTAATTATTACGCCTCTCTTCAAGGTAAGTCGTTCAAATTTTATGATTCTACCGCAGTGGGTGACCTCGTTTCAAGAGCTACAATGGATTTGCAGGTTGTGGAAATGTTTCTTAGGACGTGGGTTGGAGTTGTGGCTAATGCTGTGTTCTCAGTCATACTGGTTTTCGCGGTGATGTATTCCGTAAGTCCAGTAATGAGCGTTATAGCCATCATACCTATGCCATTCATAGTCTACTTTACCGCTCAGCTTTGGATTAAAACCATGCCTCTGTTTAGAAAAATGATGCTCATCCTTGGTAGGCTTGGTGCGTATGTGCAACAGAACATTCTGGGGATGAAAGTTGTGCGAATTTTCCAGAAAGAGGGCGAACTGCAGGATGGGTTTGAACAGGTTGAAGACATATTTGTGGATACAGCAGTTACAGCTGGTAAGATTCAGTCGATATACATGCCTTCTGCGCCAACTATCCTAACTCTTGGAATAACCCTGGTGTACGTTTATGGCGGCAACCTGATAGCCTCGCCAGCATCCATGTTGACAATAGGTGGTCTTACACTTTTCACGAGATATATGATGAGGTTAAGCTTTCCTCTACGTGACTTAAGTATGCTTTCTGGTGTTTGGATAAATGCTTCTGCTGGACTCGAAAGGGTTTACGAAATGATAGATAGGCCAGTAGATGTTAAGGATGCTCCTAATGCCAGAGAGATTACCATAGAAAAGGGCAAAGTTGAATTCAGAAATGTGACTTTCGGATACGTTAAAGATAGACCGGTACTCAAGAACGTAAGCTTCACAGTTCACCCAGGCGAGAAAATAGCCATTCTCGGGGCTACGGGCTCGGGTAAAACGTCCATAATATATCTCATTCCAAGGTTCTATGACGTTGACTCTGGAAGCATACTGATAGACGGTAATGACATTAGAGACTTCAAGCTTTCATCCTTGAGGAGACAGATAGGCCTTGTCCTTCAAGACGTGTTCATATTCACAGGTACAATTAAGGATAACATTGCATTCGGCAAGCCTGACGCCTCTATGGCTGAGATTATACACGTAGCCAAGCTTGCAAGGATGCATTACTTTATAGAGACGCTTCCAGAACGTTACAACACCATTATTGGCGAGAGGGGCGTAACGCTTTCTGGTGGACAGAGGCAGAGATTAACTATTGCTAGGGCACTTTTGACAGATCCAAAGATCCTAATCCTTGATGACTCTTTGTCTTTTGTAGACGCTAAGACTGAGCAGGAGATTCAAGAGGCTATAGAAGAGGCTGTGAAGGGTAGGGCGTGCTTCATAATAGCTCAGAGACTTTCGACCATAAAGAATGCTGATAAAATAATGGTTCTTGATAATGGTGAAGTTGTCGAGTTTGGGACACATAGTGAGCTTATGGCTAAAGATACCATATACAAGAGAATCTATGAAACTCAGTTCTTTGAGAAGGCTTCTGAAAGGGTTTTTGAGGAGGATGTGGAGTAAATGTCAAGTCCTTTTGGAGTTTTCTCAAAGTCTGAGGAGTCTAGGAAAAGAACAGTTCCAGATAGGGTTCTGATACGCAGGATCTATAAATATGCCAAGTACTACAAAAGAAATCTTGCTATAGGTATCGGCGCTATTATTTTAACTGCCGTTACGGGATTATTTTCGCCTTATCTGCATAAGGTTGCAATAGATCAGATAATTGATGCCAAGAATCTTCTGGAATTTATCTGGTGGGTTCCTCTTTTCGCAGTTGTGACTTTGAGCAATTACTTTCTTCAGTACATTCAGATTTTCCAGATGCGTATCATCGGTGAGAATGTTGTTGCGAAAATGAGGGATGAAATGATATCTAGACTGCAAATGATTTCCCTCAGATATTTCTCTGAAGGAGAGATTGGTAGAATAATGTCAAGACCAATAAATGATGCAAACGCGGTTAGGATATTTCTAAGAGTGGGATTGACAAGCATTATATTAGATACGGCTTCTATTCTAGGAGCCTTCATAATAATATTCATCCTTAACGTTAAGCTTGCTTTGATAGCTGTTGCGATTCTCCCTGTGGCCGTGGCCGTGTCGTGGCTTCTTGGAAGGTTCTCAAGAACAGCGTATAGGAGAACACTCTCAAGCCTTTCAGGATTAACTGCTAAAATGCAGGAAAGTCTTTCAGGCATGAAGGTGATAAAAGCGTTTGTTCAAGAGGAAAAAAATGCGAGAGAGTTTGAGGAGGTTCAAAAGAAGAATGTTGATGCAACCATTAAGGCGATCAGAATTTCATCTTTGTATCAGCCTATTATTATTAGCATGAGGATTATCGGGACGGCTTTGATTCTTTGGTTTGGCGCGTCAATGGCTTTAAGTGGCGAGATTACTATTGGAACGCTTGTGGCGTTTATAGAATATCAGTTTATGTATTTTATGCCGTTGATTGATCTTGTGACTGTGTATGATCAGTATCAGTCTGCTATGGCTGCTATTGAAAGGATGTTTGACTTAATCGACACGAATCCTGAAGTGATAGAGCTGCCTCCAGATAAAGCTGTAGATATAGAGACAATAGATAACGTGGTGTTTGACGATGTTACTTTTGGATACGATCCGAAGATTCCTGTGGTTAAAAACGTGAACTTCACCCTTGATGCAAATAAGAAACTGGCTATAGTTGGGCAAACAGGCGCTGGTAAGAGTACGATAATAAATCTTCTGGCTAGGTTCTATGACCCGCTTGATGGAAGAATTGTTGTAAATGGCTGCGATATCAAAGATGTCAGTATTTTATCTCTTCGCAGACACATGAAGATAGTTCTCCAAGATTCTTTTCTGTTTCCTATGAGCATTAAAGACAACATAAGATTTGGAAAACCAGAAGCATCTGATGAGGAGGTTGTCAGGGCAGCTAAAGCCGTTGGGGCGCATGATTTCATAATGAAACTTTCTGGAGGATATGACTACATTATACAGGAGGGTTCATCAAACATTTCAATAGGGCAGAGACAACTCATAAGTTTTGCAAGGACTCTTTTGATGAATCCTAGGCTTCTGATTTTGGATGAGGCTACTTCAAGTATTGATCCGTATACTGAGCTTGTTGTGCAGAATGCGTTGAAGAAGCTTCTTGAGAATAGGCTGGCTATTATAATTGCTCACAGGCTTTCGACAATTAGGCTTTGTGATGATATTATTGTTTTGGACTATGGGAGAATTGTGGAGGAGGGGTCGCATTTGGGGCTTATGGAGAAAGGTGGAATGTACAGCGCATTCTACAGGATGCAGTTCAGAGAAGAAGAAGGCATCGAAAAAGCTTACAAGTGAATTAAGAAAATAGTCTGCTATTACTTTTCCAGATGTGACCAAAACTGCAGTGGGAGATATCTCCCGAAGACCCTACTTTTGGTAGGATTTCGGATTGACATATCATATCGCCAAAAGAATAAATGATGACAGACTCTTAAAAAGGATATGTCGAAACTGTTAAACATGAAAACACGCCGTAAATTTGAACGCTACACATAATGAACTAATATCGAACGGGTCATGTTCAAAAAGTAAGTTGCTAAGGTCACAAAGCCCCATTTCTTGTCAAACCTAAAGCCATAGCCAATAAGCCCCCACAATCCGACATAATAGAGCAGAATATAGGGTCCAACGATTGCCGTGTTACGAAAATCAAATGGAAAAAGATAGTCGAGAAATAGGTCTACGATAAAAAACAGAAAAATCGGGATGAGAAGATAAATTTCCCACTTGTCTCTTTTGTTCTTCTTATTCAAGAAAGCAACATAGCCTAGAGCAAAACCCATTATCATGACCACGATGCCTAAAGCGTATACCGCCTGTGACAAACCAAAAACCCTTACTGCAAACAAGATTGTCATTATTACATTAATGAAGTTCGCTAGGTAAACAGCAACCAAGTCTATTTTCTTGTAATCAGTCTGAAATTTGGAATCCAATTTTCAATCCGAACCACAAAGGAAATAGTCACCTTCGGTTCAGCTATAACTTTTCCGTAACTCTCTTTCTCGGTCTAATTAGGCTAAACTTTGCTTCTGCAAATTTCTCTTCTAGCGAAGGTTTGAGAGGATGTTCTGGATTTCGTCCAGTTTCTTGACTTTGAAGTCCCCGCCGTTACTGTTGAACCCGATGGCAACTAGACCGATTCTTTTTGCCCCTTCTAGCTCATCAGAAGCATCGCTGACAAAGACTGCTTCCCTTGGTTCAACATCAAACCTTTTTAGAACGGCGTGAAATGCCTTCCTGCTGGGCTTACACACACCTAAATCATGCGAGGTAAAGATTTCATCAAATAATTTGTGATTCACTCCAACTATTTCCATTTTCTCAATCTTTTCTGACTTACTCCCGAGTGTGTCACTTAGAAGAGCCAAGGCATAATTCTTCTTCAATTCCGCCAATAGTTCGTTTATTCTGGGTGTTCTCTTGAATCTTCCCCATATTTCTTTCCTATCAACATCCAACCATTCACTCAGCAAGTCTTTGTGTAACCCAACCCCTTCTAACCATCTCTCATGAGCTTCTCTTAGGCTTATTTTTCCAACAGACACCAGTTTTTCAATCTTGGACCAAACCCTGTCATTCCTGTCGAAATCATAGACGCCATGTTTCTCGAGAAATCTCTCTACAGCCTTATCTATTATTTTCTGGTTCCCAATGTAGAGAACGCCACCTGCATCAAAAATTATGAGCTTTATCACGCTCACATTATTGCTCACCTATAAATAAAAAGTTGGCTCTGCTATAACTTTTCCGCAAAACCAAAAACTAGCTTATAGAAGCTTATAGAGAATTGTTCAATTTACCTTCCTTTTTCTCCAAATTGACATACATTCTTATGCAACACCAAACCTTCAAACATGGGAGGAAACAACAAAAATCACACTCAAACCCAACCAAAAGTTCAATCTATATATAAGGGGGGTAGGTCAGCTCCGAGAGCGTCAGACACACAAACATCCCAAAAAACCCACTTTTACCATTAATCAAACTCCTGATCCACCCTTAAATCCCGACTTCATCTACGCCATAAAACAAGGAGGAATCAAACAAGAAAAACCACAGCCAAAAAATACGACGAGAGGGAGAGCTTAGCGGATTCGGATCCATACTTGTCGCGTTCATGCTTCAACATTCGCTTCCTGCATCTGCTCTATTGAAAACTGACGTGACAAGAGAGTAACTGCACACTCGTCTCCAGCCCACCACATACACTTATTCTCTTGACAGCCCACATGGAAGCCCTGCTCAGTTATAAGCGGACATTTCCGCTTCTTGCACTTATCTGCATCCAAATACAAACTAACCGCCTTCTTTATACGAAGAGAAACCCCGTCCAGCGAAAGCTTGTTCAAAAACTGGATAACCCCCTCAGAACGCAGAAGGTCAGTTAGACTAACTATGCCTACAAGCCTCCCATTTTCAACGACTGGCAGTTTCTTAATGCCTCGTTCAATCATTATCTTAGCTGCATCTCCAGCCCGCATGTTAGGACATGCTGTAACAACTGGCTTTGACATTATATCCGTGACCGCTGCCTCCGTGGTAACCATTGACTTATTCAAAACCCGGTCAAGCATGTCTCGCTCAGTTATTATCCCAACAGGCTTTCCAGAATCAACAACGACCAAACTGCTGATTCCATGCAGATTCATGAGCTGGGCCGCCTTCTTTATGGTGTCATTTGGCTTCACAGTAACGACATTTTCAACCATGATTTTCCTGAGTTTCTGCGACATTGCCATACCAGCATTTAGACTGTCTTTTCCAATGTCTTATGGCTTATGAACTCAGAATGTAGATTGCAGAAATGTAGCAGCCAAAACCTTCACACCAGAAGTTCAATCTATATATAAGGGAGGGGCTAGACCACTCACACACAGAGTAAAGCATTAATGCAAGTATGCACAGAATACTGTACGGTGCGAAACATGAGGAATCGCGTTCTCTGTTCCTAAAAACAAAACCTTTAATACCCCACAAACCAAATCAAAACCCTTTATGGAATTTTTAAAACAAATCGAAGAAAAATGGCAGAAACGCTGGGAAACCGCAAAAATCTTTGAGGCAGACCCAGACAAAAACAAGAAAAAGTTCTTCATAACTTTTCCATACCCCTACATGAACGGACCACTACACGTAGGCCACACCTTCACAGCATCGCGGATAGACGCATACGCTCGATTTAAACGAATGCAAGGCTACAACGTCCTATTTCCATGGGCATGGCACTGGACCGGACAACCCTTAGCAGGTGCCAGCGAACGCATAGCAAAAGGCGACGAAGAACTCATAAAAGTCTTAAGGGAAGTGGACGGCGTTCCAGAAGAGGAACTCAAAAAATTCGCTGACCCAATTTATATGGCAGCATACTACACAAACGAAAGCCGCATCGCCGCCAAGAAAGCAGGCTTCTCAGTTGACTGGAGAAGAGACTTCAACACTATAATGCCCACTTTCCAAAAATTCATTGAATGGCAATACGAAAACCTAAGAGCCAAAGGCTACGTTTCCAAAGGAACACACCCAGTAGTATGGTGTCCCAAATGCCAAAGCCCAACAGGAGACCATGACCGCCAAGTAGGAGAAGGCGTCACACCAGAAGAATACACATTAATAAAATTCAAACTTGATGACGAAACATACCTGCCAGCAGCCACTTTCCGACCCGAAACAGTCTACGGCGTAACAAACATGTGGATACATCCAGACGAAGCCTACGTAGAAGCCCAAGTGGACAACGAAAAATGGATAATAAGCGAAAAAGCAGCCGAAAAACTGAAAGAGCAGCGAAGAAGCGTAGAAGTAAAGCGGGCACTGAAAGGCAAAGAGCTTATAGGAAAAACCTTTGAAAACCCAGTCACCAAAGAAAGATTTTTAATATTGCCAGGATGGTTCGTTGATGCCACACAAGCCACAGGCGTGGTTTATAGCGTTCCAGCTCACGCGCCTTATGACTGGCTGGCACTAAAAGACTTACAAGAAAAGCCAGAAGTCTCACATGAGTTTGGCATCGACCCTGAAATTGTGAAAAAAATAAAGCCAATTTCCATGATTAAGGTTGAGGGTTTCGGCGAATATCCAGCCATCGAAATTGTAGAACAATTAGGCGTAAAAGACCAGCATGATCCAAAAGCAGAAGAAGCAACAAAACAGCTTTATAAAAGGGAATTTCACAGCGGAGTCCTAAAAGAAAACTGCATGGAATATTCTGGAAAAATGGTTAGAGAAGTCAAAGAAACCTTGATAAAAGATTTTAGAAATCGGAGAATCGCAGATTCCATGTACGACTTGCCAAAATCAGTAGTTTGCCGATGTATGACACCATGCATTGTCAAAGTTCTGGAAGACCAGTGGTTCTTAAACTACTCAGACCCTGAATGGAAAGAAAAAACCAAAGAAGCCTTGAGCAAGATGACAATATATCCGGAAACAGCAACTCAATGGTTCTTAACGGTAATTGACTGGCTGAAAGAGTGGGCATGCGCAAGAAGAACAGGGTTTGGGACACCTTTACCATGGGTTCAAGGATGGATTATCGAAACCTTAAGCGACTCCACAATTTACATGTCCTTTTACACAATAAACAAACACATAAAACGGTATGACATAAAACCAGAAATGCTGACAAAAGACGTGTTCGATTATATTTTCTATGGAAAAGGAAACTTAGAAACAGCTTCAGAGTCGGGAATAAACGCCGAATTGTTGGAAGAGATGCGAAAAGAATTCTTATACTGGTATCCAGTTGACCTAAGAGTCTCAGCGAAAGAGCTTGTCCCAAACCACTTGACCTTCTTCATATTCCATCATGTGGCGCTCTTTCCACCAGAACTTTGGCCAAAAGCAATCGGAGTGAATGGCATGTTGATGGTTGAGGGCAAACAAATGCACAAGTCGAAAGGAAACTTTGTGACAATGAAAAATGCGATTGAGGAATACGGCGCAGACGCCACTAGATGTGCACTATTATTAGCTGCAGAGGGCATGGACGACCCAAATTGGAGAAGCGAAAATGTTCGAGATATTCGAAGCAAACTTGAATCCTTCTACAATTTTGCAAAAATCATGACCGAAAATGCAAAGGACGAAGAAAACGGACATTTAGAAAAATGGCTAATGAGTAAACTGCAGCACCGCATAATAGAAGTAACTGAAAACCTTGAGCAAATGAAGACCAGAACAGCCTTGGAAATAGCCTTCTTTGAAATTTGGAACGATTTCCGCTGGTATATCCGAAGGAAAGGAAAAACAAAGGCAAAAATCCTAAGAGAAGCCCTAAAAATCTGGGTAAGATTACTAGCACCCTTCGCACCGCACCTATGTGAGGAAACTTGGAGCTTGCTGGGCGAAGAAGGCTTCGTCTCACTTGCTTTATGGCCAAAACCAGACGAAAAACTGGTGGACATGAGGATAGAGGAAAGCGAAAACTTTGTCAAAGAATTGATGGAAGACACTCAAAACGTCATACATGCAACAAAAACCACCCAATCAAAAATGTACTATTACACCTCTGCTCAGTGGAAATGGAAACTTTACTTAACGGTGCTGAAAAAAGTTACGGAAGAAAAGTTAAAGACAAGCACATTGATCAGAGAGCTATTAAGGGAGCCTGAAATGCGAGAGCATGTGAAAGAAGTTGCTAACATGATCTCGAAAGTGACAGAAGAAGTCACGAAAATGCCAGAAGCAAAAAGGAAAACACAACTAAACATTGGGGCGTTGGGCGAGTATGAAATTCTTGAAGAAGCCAAAGATTTCTTAAGTGAAGAGTTCAAGGCAGAAATTCACATATTCAGAGAAGATGACCGGAAACGTTATGATCCGATGCAAAGAGCGAAACTTGCAAAACCTTATCGACCAGCCATTTTCATAGAATAAAATATATCACTGTAAACTCTCTTTTTATTGCCGGAAAAGGGTCCGTGGCGCAGCATGGATACGCATAAGACCATAAAGCGCGTCAGCCTTCTAAATCGAAGCGCTGAAGAAAGCTGAAAGTCCGGGGTTCAAATCCCCGCGGACCCGCCAAAATCAAACTGGTTCAAATATCGGTTTAAAATATCGGCGTTAAGGTGCAGTTCTGCGTCTTTTCAGAAAAATTTCTTCAGAACGTTTATTTATTGGTTTTGCATTTTTCTTAAAC
>Ga0315280_10007251_pt1 | contig 14967 bp, 21 predicted proteins | sample YL17G06_40_MG_FD_203697 | JGI IMG/M metagenome (GOLD analysis project Ga0315280, IMG submission 203697) | Sediment microbial communities from Yellowstone Lake, YNP, Wyoming, USA - YL17G06_40 | ecosystem: Environmental > Aquatic > Freshwater > Lake > Sediment | place: USA: Wyoming | collected...
ACAAGTTCTCTGGCCGGAATAATTGACCATTTTCCATCCCTTTTTACTCTGCTCTGAATCCTTAGCTTCTGTTTTAGAGCAGTCATTGCTGCTCTTGCTCTTTTCTCTCGCCACAGTGACATTGCGGCGTTGAATAGAAGGAGAAACACAATAACGAGCGTCTGCGGGTACTTGCCTAGTAGCAATGTGATGACCGCTGTGGCTTCAAGCATCCAGGGCACGATGCCCCAGAAACGTTTTCCAAGCCTTGCGAGAAAGCTTACTTTCTTCTCAGAAATCTCATTGTATCCATACTTTGTAAGCCTTTTCTGGACTTCTTGAGCTTCTAGCCCATTTTCAACATCTGTTTCCCGAAATTCCCGCTCCATGTCTGAACTGTTCAGAATACTCACCTGCACACAGCTATGGATTTTCGGACAAGCAGATGAAGCTGACTTCTTAGCTTCTCCCCGGCAAAGTTTTGGTCCTGCAATTTTTTGATTTGCTCCGCTAATTCTTTATCTCCAATGGTTTCAGCCACCCATTTCTGAAAATCGCCTCTATGACAATGGAATTCTATGGATTTGATGTCTATGTGTTCGATTTTTTTCAAGAAATCTTCTATTGATGTTGCACTTTCACCTGTATAGTTTCCGATCGAAGTGAAAAAATAGAATGCGCTTTCTTTTGAAGGCTTTTTGTTTTCAACATTCATACGGACCTTACCCCTTGTCACGTTTCCCATTTTTCTTATGAGGGCTGGCTCAAAGTGTAGCTCTTGTGAACTCTTTTTTCTCTAACCGTTATCATTGCCTTTCTGGATAATGCTTCGAGCGATTCAACCATGTTGTCTAAGAATTTGGCTGGGATGCCGATGAACATGTGTTCCGGAGGTATATCTGTTGCTTCTCGGCATCCATAACAGCCTGGACTTATGTTAAGATCGCCGGATACGTAGGGAACCACCGTCACATCCACACAGCAGCATTGAAAAACTGAGGAGCTGAAGCTAAGCCTTCCGCCTTCCTTGAAGTTTCTAGCTAGACAAAGCCACATTATATGTTCAGGATAGCTTTCAACGATGATTACGTCAGGATCTAGTGGAAAACTGCCCAGTGGACCAGCTATAACAGCTTTAGCTGAGCCCAGCTTGAGTCTTGGCATCATACGCATCGTTTTGGCAGCGGCTTCTCCGTTCATGAATAAGCCAAGAGTGCATAGCATTTGCCCACCTGATATTTTCTCAGGTAATGAGTCGAATCCTAAAGCTGCTTTTGCAGCTGGACAGGCGATGGTTTCGGGTGCTAGCATAAAGGTGTAACCTTTTCTGGCAAGCATTAAAAGTTGGCAATACCTTGATTTTTTGTCTGGTGACTTGATGTCAGGCACGTTTTCTTCTTTTTTTACTATTTTCACAGCGATGGGCGGTGAATCAAGCCCCAGTATGATTTCCATTTTCTCGCTCAAACTTTTGTAATCCACTTAAATCCCCCCATTTTCAAAGTTTCATAAGGGCTTCTCTTCCAGTCATTCCTTCTGCGACGCCCACCGCTTGAGCCTTTGATGCGCAAGATTCTATCCTGGCTTCTAGGGCATTCTCAATTTTTGTTAGACTTCTAACTCTAGCCGCCGTAACATTTCGTTCATCAAGAGCGTCTATGTCGAAATTTCTGCAGACAATCAGCCCTTTTTTGGGTATTAACACCATGATGGCTGGCTTCTCGGGAAAACCCGGATTTCCAATCTCCACTACAACAACGGCTTTCCCATTCACGTCAACAGGTTTGATCTCTATCACTCACATTCATCTCCTATAAGCTTCCACTTAGTATTCCGTAGGCTATTCCGAAGATTACGCTGCCCGCCCAAGCTATGACCATGTACGTTAGAACCACCTTCCATCGTGCTATCCTTGAGACCGCTAATGCGTTGGCAACATCATAGGGTTGTCCCATGAGCCATGCGAGAAGCGCCCCTTTTGACATGCCCATGTCCCACATTCCCTTGCCCAGAACGATTTCAACAAGGGTGGGCGTGTAGAGCGGTCCACCAATAACGGAAGCAATCAATATTCCAGTGATGCCCGTTAGATACGTTCCAACGATGTCTTCCGGCAAGTACGCCTCTACGTAGCTAACAGCAACGAGACCCAAAAGAAAGAAGGGCAGAATCTGCTTTCCCAAATATCCTGCAAACTTTAGTGATGCCCAAAGTCTTTCATCTAGAGGAGGCTTAACTATTTCTATTGCTGCGTGGGCGGTTGTAGATTGCTGATGTTCCTTTTCGATGGCCTTTCCCCACGGAGTTTTAGAGATGACTATTCCTGCTGTTAATGCGACGACAATGGATACTATTATGCGTACTCCAGCTAATTCCCAGGATATCATTTCTCCAGTAAGCAAAATTGATAGGATGTTAGCTGCTGGAGCCATCAATAGAAAGGTTATTGCTGGTCCGATACCTGCACCAGCATATAGTACGCCTGCAAATAGCGGAACCATGGTGCATGAACAAACGGTCAGAAATGGAGCCATCCCTATCGCTAAGACGTATCCTGTGACTTTGTTTCCACCCATATATTTCGTGATGACTTCTTTAGGAACGAATGCATACACAAGCCCAGCTACCACAAATGCGAAAAGAAGACATATCCAACCATGGCTAAAATAATCCACCAAATACGCTACTGGGATTTCCCATATCGGAAGCCCGTGAAAATCCGCAGGCTTCATCGTAGGCGCAAGCGAGTAGGCCATTATCCTAGAATAAATGAGGTAGCCTATCGTGAAAAAAATGAAAAGCAGCATGATGATGCTTCGAATAGCCCTGGCTTTCTCAGTCAAGATCAAAACCCCAGAAATCCTCGCTATTTTATGGCTGCCCTAAGAATCCTCTCAACTTCTTTTTTATCCGGGACCCTTCCCACTATTCTGACAATGCCATTGACGACCAGCGACGGCGAAACCACAACTCCATACTTGGCAATAACGTCTTTCGATGCCATGTTCAGTTTTGACACACGAATGCTGAGTCCACTTGCCTTAAGCTCTGAAACCGCTTCTTCAACGTTCTTCAAAGTGGCTTGACAATTCTTACATGGAGGTTCTACGCCGATGACTTCGACCATAATTTCTTTCATGTTTCTTCCCTGCCAAATAAGTTACAGAACAGAAACATATTTATATCTTTTGTTACACTTTGTAACTAAAGGTGCTCAACAATGGACGACATTGACAAAAAAATAATATCTATTTTACAAGAGGACGGACGAACTCCCCTTTCTGAAATAGGCGAAAAAGTGGGCTTCTCTCACGTAGGTGTAAGAAGAAGACTAAGAAATCTCTGTGAAAATTCAGTCAAAGTGTCAGCAGGGCTTAACGCGGAGCAACTCGGCCTGCGTGTTGCCATCGTGAACGCAGAAGTTGAATCACCTCAACGGTTACGAGAACTCATCAATGTGTTTTCAAAATGCCCTAGAACAGTATTTGTAACCACCACAACAGGCGCTTACAACGTCATGACAATCATGGTTGCCGAAGACGCTGACACCTTAAATGCAATCATTGAGGTCTGTTCCATACGAGCACAGAAAGGCATTAGACGCTCAGAAGCAACAGTAGGAGAAGCCCCCATAGTTCCAAAATATCTTCCAATTAAAATTGTTCCCAATAAAGAAATAGAGATAGCTCCTTGCGGAATTACATGTGGAAAATGCTTGCGTTACAAAAATCAAAAATGCCTCGGCTGCCCAGCGACCAAATACTATCGCGGTCCTCTTTAGACTTGTTGCGCTACGCGAAAGTTTGACTTTCACAGAATTGCCGCTGAAAACGCAATGAATAGCAATATTTGAATTGTTTGGTGTATTATTGGAAATCTGTAGAAATAGACAGGTTAAATGTGTTCAATTTGCACGCGGCGCTGCTCTTGTTATGCAACTGTTAGCTTTGGAGATGGTTTGGTTGCTGATGCTAGTGGAGCTACAGCGCAGCCGAATCGCTAATTGTTACAGTGGTTCAGGGTGCAGGTTTAATCTGTGTGTGCCCAGACCACCTAATCTTGGTTTCAAGGGGTTTACTTGACTATCAACACAGAGCATTGTGCATGTCCAGCAACTTTGTCACTAACACAGCCGAGCAGAAACCTTTCGGCTGGATTTAAACCTCTGCAGCCTAAAGCTATCAAGTCATAGTTTTCATTCTTGGCAACTTCAAGTATAGTTTTCGTAGGATCCCCAATCTCAACTCTCTTGTCAACTTTCAACTCTTTCACTTGCCTGGCTGCTTCGGAAACAATGAGCTCTCCTATGCTTTTGGCTGCATCAGCTTTTAAGTATGGATAAACCGTTTGGGCTACGTTAATCAGAGTGACTGAGGCGTTGTATTTTAGGGCCAGCTGAACTGCATATTCTAATGCCTTCTGTGCATGTTTTGAACCATCAACCGCCACCAATATTTTAGATATAGCTGTTCCTCTCTTGACTATAAGAACTGTGCATTCAGCATACCTCAATACTTTGTCGGCGACGCTGCCTAATGTGAACTCTTCAATCTCGCCTGTTCCGCGATTGCCAATGACAATTATGTCAGATTTTTTCTCCCTAGCCACTTTCAATATTGTTTCAGCAGGGTTGGCAAACTCCACAAGCATGGTATCAAGCTGCGCATTTCCTCCGGCGAAGAGCCTTTTTGCTTCTTCTAAGGCTTGTTTTCCTCTTTGCAAGAACCAGCCTTCCATTTCTTTGCGAATAGAATCTGGAACTTGTTGAGCGAACTCCATTGGTAGATGCCTGATTGCATGAGGAACCACATGGAGCACGGTTACTCTTGAATTAAACTTGTTAGCGATATTAGCGGCAACTTCTTCGTTTTGAAAAGAGAAGCGGGAACCGTCTGTGGGAACAAGCATATTCTGGAAGCAAGATCTGTTTGTCAAGCCTGATCACTTCTTTTTAGCATGATTACCGCCTTTTAATAACTCGGAGCAATAACTTAATTTGTTTCATATGCCTTCCCTGTTGAATAAGTTACAGAACAGAAACATATTTATATCTTTTGTTACATATTGTAACTAAAGGCTCTTAATAATGAACGGCATCGACAAAAAAATGTAAAATATTGTCGTGAACCTTTCCCAACTGTAGAACCCCATAGGGATAGATCAATTCTTTTTAAAGCAAGAATCTTCAAAGTGCTCTCTGATCCCTATAGACTCCAGATAGTCCAACTTCTGCGTGATGGTGAAAAATGTGTTTGTGAAACGGTTCCGAATGTTGTAATAATGCAGCCTGTGGTTTCCCGTCATTTAAAGATCCTAAAAGATTTCGGGATCGTAAGAGACAGGAAAGAAAGGAATAGAAGGTTCTACTCAATTGTAGATCGTGGAATATTTAACGTAATTGATGCAATAACTTCGGAACTGCTCGAATCGCTTTCTAAACGCATGATTAAGCAAAGAATCCCGGAGGAGCATCCATAAAATGGCTGATGTAAAATCGTCCATTAAATCCACATGTTTGGGATTCCACGAGAACGAATCGAGTGGTACCCCACATTAGAGCCAGAAACTTTGAATGGGCTACGGTATTTGCATGCTAGGCTGTGGGGGGAGGAGTATACAAATTTGATTATGCGAGTAATGTGCGTGTAGTTGCCTGCCCTTTGAACTGCACGCGCGGTTTGACACTACGTATGTGGCCTTTCAGGACCCATTACTTTCGCTATTGTTTCCTAAAAGAATAAATGTGAAAATTAAATGTTTACAATTCGCTCGTAAGTAAGGATTAGGTCGATTATTTGGCTGTAATCTAAGACCTTGGTTTCTTCGTGAAGAAGTTTTGTTAAGCCTCGCAACTCAACGTCTCTCTTAGTCACATGGACAGGAATGTCACCTTTTATAGCCTCTGCCATATGACCATCTCTCCTTCCTTTAGATGCGAAGTAAACAGCATCCTGCAGTAAACAGATTCCAACATCGCTGTCTTTATGCTCTGAGTTATATTCTAAAGCCAGCCGAATACCTGCCAGATCCATGTCAGTTATGAAGTAAAGGATTTTAGCCATAATAATCACCTAAAATGTTAGGGTAACATCAGCCTCTGCTATTATGTTAAGGATTTCGCCGTGCTCTTTCACTGTTACACCTTCTGTCACGTCTTCTTTGTTCAGTCCACGCTCTAACAATGAAGTCTTGTCAATTAACACCATTACAGGCGCGTCTTCTTCCGTCATGGGCCTTGAAAGGAAATCTAAATGGCGTTTATAAAGCGTCATGTCAGTTTCTTTCAAAAAGGCGTATACACCATTTCCTATGACTACAACTTTTGTGTCCAACGTACTTACCGCAACCGCCACTCGTAAGCCTTCAGCTGGAAATAGCGACCCGTGAGGTGGTTTCCTTAATATGACAACAATTTTCTTAGGCATATTTCACTCACTTCCTTCTCAAAAAACAACTAGAAACCTATCGGATTCCTCCACCATCTCTGCAATGTCAGGTGTTCCAGCTTTCTTGACCCCCTCTATGACATCCTTCGTTCCTCGAACAAGCATGCATAACGTGCATAAGCGTACTTCAACTCCTTTTGTTATTAAATCTCTGAATTGCTCCTCTATGTTAGTGACGCCTGGAACTTTCTTTTGGAACGTCACTACGTTGTTGACTGCGTCCATGTAACAGAAAATCTTGACTTTAATGCCTTTTGCCAGAGCTGCATTTGCTAATTCTGTGACGGTTTCTGGGCTTTCAGACTGATATGGACCAGAAAATAAAAGAAAACTTATGGTTGGCACTACTCTCCCCTCATGAACATTATGTATGCTGCTGCCCAAGCTCCAATAACTATGAAGAATCCATTAACTATGCTGCCAATTGAAAGTTGGGGTACTCCACTAAGTATGTGCCCTATGTTGCACCCGGAACCGATAACTGCGCCTATGCCAAGCAATAGTCCGCCGATAAACTGTTGTAGCAGTCTTCTGGGACCGGGAGTTCTCAGTTTAAATTCTCCTGCGATGTTAGCTGCTATGGCTGCCCCAATCACTATCCCGATCACAAGGAAAGTCCCCCAGGAAAGTCTGTTTGCGTCTCCCTTAATTAGTGAATTTAGAAATCCTATCCAGCCTCCAGTGATTCTCAATGGATAATTTCGCCAAGTGGCTGCTGAGGTTGTAAATGCTATCATACCTATTATGCCAATGACCATGCCCGTCGCCCACCACGGCCAGCCTCTTTTGAATATTTTTTCATATATACTTCCTTCGGTTTTGTCTCCACCTCCACGCTTCCATGCCAAGGCACCTATTCCTATAATTGCAAGCACTATAACTACAATCCATGGATCTATGCCGATTATGTTGGCCAGCGTCGGACTTGTACTTTCAGGCATGATAAGCGGTCCTGGGTTTGTTATAGTTATCGTGGTTGTTGTTTGCAAATATGATTTTACTCCACTTAGCGCTCCCGAATCAGTTATAACAGCTGCCATCATACCGCCCAGTAATGCAACAAAAGAGCCAACCATCCCTTCTCCGACCCTGTACGTTGTTCCGCTGGCGCATCCTCCCGCCAAGACCATTCCAATACCGAATATTAAGCCGCCGATTACGTTAGCGCCCCAGAAGAAGGGTTTTGGGTTGAGCTGTATCACTCCTAAGCTGGCCATCAGATGAAAACCCAGCATCGAAACGATTATTGCCACTATCACCGCCTTGAGCAGTGTGTATTCTTTCAGAAGGATTATGTCTCTGAAAGCGGAGTTCATACAGAATCTGCCGCGTTGCAATGCGAAGCCAAAGAGTATTCCAACGATCAATCCTGAAAGAATCCCTGCTGGCTCGATCAAAGTCTCACTTTTCTATTTTATCTTTATTAGTATTTTCCACTCGCTCGTCCCTGTTTTATCGACTTTCAAAACTTCATGGCCCATTTTTTTCACTGATTCTGGTATTCGCTCTGCAGACAGTGGATAGTCGACGAGAACTTCCAGTATCTCGCCTGGCTTCATACTTTTCACTTTTCTCTGGGTCATCACATCAGGATACGGGCATACTTCTCCTCTAACATCCAAACTTTGGGTTGGTTTTACCTCAGAACTCATTATTTTACTCTCCTTTCTTTCAAGAAAACCTATGTTCATTCATATCTCAATATATATATTGCCTCACGTTTGACGCAAACGTAAAGGAATTAGAGTAAAAAAAGCCTCGTAAGTACAGTTTATAAAATATAAAAATCGTCTTATTTGCTCGTACTCCGCTTAGCTCGTTCGATCATGACGCAAATGCCATACACCACGTCAATACTATTTTCTTCACAAAATTTGATTGCTTTTTCTGATTCAGAGCGCTCGCGCGCATGACCAAACTGTTTTGTCAGATTATGAACGTTTGCGCGCGCGCTAAAGTATTTAAATTTATTGCCGCTACATTCTCGAAATGGACAAGAGAGAATATGAAATAGCAGAAGAGAGACATTGGCAAGAAGGTATGCCCACCCATAATCTTGAGAATTCTTTAAAGTAGTACGCTTCTGATAAAAGGTATTTTCGACCCTTCTCTTTTGAAGGATCTGTAGGAGATACATAAAAACATTTAAATATATCGATACTTCAATCTCTGCGATAGAGGGTTCAAACATGAACTTAAAAGAAATATCTGACAAATTGAAACTCTACCTAGAGACAGACACTTCGCCAGTAGCGGTAAAATTGGCAAGAAAGGAAGTTGACATCCCGGAAGGAATCAAGGAACTAGACAAACCGATGTTCTATTGTGGCATGCTGAAGTATGCGATGCAAGGAAACGTATTCTTCGCAAAGGGAGACATGCATACGTGTAAAAGAGGAGCAGCCAGGTTAGGTTTGTGCGAAATTCCCAACGAAGAAATGGATGGAAGCTTTTACGTCAACAAAGCTTCCGTAAGCACTGCCAGAGGGGCATGGCGGTTTGTAGCTGAAGCACCAAGACTGGATGCAAGAAGTGTAATTGCCACGGTTATGGCTCCTCTTGAAAAAGCAACGTTTGACCCAGATGTGGTGGTTATAGAGACGATTCCGAGAAGGGCTTTTGAATTGATGCAAGCGTCTCTATTTGATACTGGAGGAAAATTCGTTTCGTGGCTTGCTCCTCCCTATGAACTGTGCGGTTTCTCGACTGTTCGACCGTACCTCTATGGAAAAATGAACATCGCAATTGCATGTGAATTCGCTAGAATGGCTGCCAAAAGTCTCAATGACAAATACCTAGATGAAGGGGTCATAGTAGGCATACCTGGTGAAATGTTGGAAACCGTTGTTGGGAACTACCCGAAAATAGGGTATGTGAAAAAGAGACTTTTCCCTGATAGCGCGAAATCTTCATAGGAGGTGAGAGGTAAACGAAGGTTACCATCACCGATGATGCCCTAAAAGAAATAAAATCGATCGCTGAAAAGCAGAAAATAAGGAAAGCAGCAGTTTATTTAGATCTTGCAAGAAGCTGCTGCAGTTCCACACCCAAAGTTGACGTAGTTGACCAAACATCCAGCAAACTCGAAATAGTCTGCAACGTAAATGGCATCTCAATTGCTGCATGCGACCCTATCACAGAGTTCCTGAAGGAAAACGAAGAAGGAAACGACATGGAACTCAAGGTTGACCTCATCATACCTTATGGCTTGTCCTTCCAGATCTTAAAAACTTCAAAGATTGAAGACGCATAAAAGTGGTTTTAGATGGGAAGATGCGCTCTTTGCTCCAAAACTGGTGAAGACCTGACCCTGTTCGGCACAAAACACAAGGATCGAGGCTATATTATGGTTTGCCAAGACTGTTGGATAAAACTTTACAAAGAAAATCGTATAGTAACCGGATCAGGCTCATCAGGTAAGGCATGTGGCTGCGGCCGATAAATCTAAACAAGTAATGGTTGACGATAAGATTCCTTAACGGTGAGTGAAGGCGATCTACATAATTCTTATTTCCTGAATCAAACAGAAATTCGTGGATAAAATGGATGCGCTTTTCATGAACAGAAAGATGTCGTTTATTGGAAGTGGCAATATGGGCGGCGCTTTGCTCGAGAGTCTCATCAACGCCAGTTTTGTTTCGAAAGATGATGTTATTGCTTGCGACATAAATGGTAGCAGACTTGACGAGTTAAGACAAAGACTCGGAATAATGATCAGTCAAGACAATAAAAAGGGAGCAAGATTTGGAGACGCTGTTTTGATCGCGGTGATGCCTAAGCTTGTTACAAGTGTCTTGGAGGAGATTAGGCACGAGATTTCGGAAGAAAAAGTCATTGTTTCTGTTGCCGCATTAATTCCAATTGAAACAATTGAGAGCACCCTGGGAAAAAAGGCTGGTGTAGTAAGAATTATTCCCAACATTCCCAGCCTCGTTGGCTCAGGCTTCAACCTAGTCTGCTTTGGCAACTTCTTAAAGGAACAAGACAGGCAGTTCATGAGAAATATGTTTGCTGTTTGGGGTGAATATCGAGAGGTTGATGAAGACAAAATGAATCTATACACTGTCATGTCCGCTATGGGCCCAACCTACTTTACGCCGTTTCTAGACGTTCTTGTTAGATTTGGAGTAGAAAAAGGGCTTACCGAAGCAGAAGCCAGAGAAACAGCATGTTTGACGCTTAAAGGAACCGCAGAGCTTGTCTCGAAAGTCCCAAGCTCTATCGAAGACTTAAAGAACATGATCACGTCACAGCCTCTTAAAGAGAAAGAACAAGAATTGAAAAGCATATTCAAAGAAACCCTCGAAAGAACACTAAATGAGGTAGAAACAGGAAGCAGAAAACTATCACAAGCAAAATAGACAGTTATTTGTACCTACTAAACTTGAAAAGGAAGCCGGAAGCTCTCAACAACATCAAACTTGGCCTACGCTCGATATTGTTATTACAGCATCACCATGTATAAGTGAAGTATCAGTTTTCCATGTACGTGGCTTCCGTCGACGAAGATTGCAGCATTTTCCTGCGAATTCGTGCGCCTTATAGGAAGTACAGAGTCAAGAATTTAGATTTGTTGTCATATTTTTACAAAGAAGAGTTTCTTCATTCCTTTGTCTCATGCATGAAATTTGGGATGTGTTCATTAGTCTCGACTAACAGCGCGATTCGCGCGCCCCAACAGCGCGAGTAACTCTCTTAACGAGTGGGCAAATGCCATAAAGTTGACAGCTTCGACGCGTTTTTCAAAATATAACTATGCGATAGGTTCATTTATGTTTGACATTGTAATTTCGCTAGCTTTGGATCCCTGTTCTCTGTCTTTTGTTTTGCCTGCCATGCTGTTGACGATTTTTTTGCTCCGCGCGCGCTAGACTATCATTTGTTCGATTGCACGTTTTGAAAGGGCATTCACCAAATCTAGCGTAACCGAGTCGATTAATTCGAATATTCTCGGGTCTGTCACTGAATAGAGTCGCCTAGTTCCCTCTCTTCCTTGTTTCACCAATCCGCCATCTCTTAGAATTTTTAGATGCCGGGAAACAAGGGACTGCCTGATTCCAAAGTACTGGGCAATATCACCTACGCATTTTTCTTCGTCACGCAAAAACTCCAAAATCTCCAGCCTGCCGGTGACTGAAAGGGCCTTGAAAATTTTGGATCTGAACTTGTTCACATTGCTCATATCAGCATGCACGTTTAAAGCTTAGATATAAGAATATTTAAATATTGTTATTGGATGTTATAATCACAGCATCCGACGTAGAGAAAGCGCGTGAGACCATTGCCAAAAAAAGAGAAGCAGAAGAAAAAGAGCTGGAAGGAAAGACAACGCCAGAGACAAATAAAATGGCAGCATTCACACGAAGCTTACGAAATACAAAGGGAAAGAGAGGCTGAAAGAAAGCCACGGAAGTGGCCGAAAGGCAAGATACTTGGCGCATTCTGTCTTATTCTCTTGATTTTCGGAGCCTATGGCGCATGGCAGTACACTCAACCCTCAACAACGCCACCATCCATCAATCCCACAAATCCATTACAGACACCATACGAATTTGCCATGAACGACATCGATGGAACCAAGTTCTCGTTGGCAAGTTTCAAAGGAAGAGTCATTGTTATCCACATCATGGGAGTCGGATGCCATGGGCAAATCAACCCTATTAATGACAACCAGCTCACGCAACTGAAGACTGTTTGCAATAGTTTGTGTGGGCATGAGTCTGTGACCTTGGTCACAGTTGCGGTCGCGACTTGCCCCAGCAGTGACCTTGAACAGATCCGTACCGCGTATGGAATCACATGGCCACTTGGAAACGACTATGACGATGGAACCATGGACATAGCGCAGAAATATGCATCACAAGGGGATGGAACAATAGTTCTCATAGACAAGACATTTCACATCATAGATTCGTACACCACGATAACGGCTTCGACACTGTCGTCAAAGATCAGTCAATTGCTGTGAGCTTGATTGAAATGTTCGAAGAATCTCTGAGCCTGTTCTTTCTGGGGCTCGCAACTTTTCTTTCACCCTGCTCAATCTCCCTAATAGCGGTCTACCTAACATACTCTGCAGGTATCAGCAAGAGTGTGCGAAGGGGACTTGCTGTCGGCTGCAGCTTTGCCGTAGCCATGTGTCTAGTCTTCTTCATCCTGGGATATGCAATATCTTCTCTTGTTCCCACAAGCATAATCAACTCAAGAATCTTCTTTGGCGTCTCAGGTAGTCTTCTAATTTTGTTTGGAATCAGTAACATAGGTTTGCTTGGAAAACTAGGACTGACTACACGCAGTCTCTTTACTGAGCGATTGAATGCTGCAAAACTAACTGCACTGACGCAGTTTTCTGCATATAACTATGTATTGGGCTCATTCTTGTTCGGCCTGATTATTTCCATCGCCCTAGGCCCATGCACGCTATCACTAGTCTTGCCAGCTATACTGCTAACATTATTCACTGCCCCATCACCTTTTCACGGAGGCTTCTTGCTCTTCATGTTTGGTCTAGGTCATGCTTTGCCAGTCATTTTCTTAAGCACACTACTGGCAACTGCGCGCAAAGTGGCAAGCGATAAGATCACCAGCGCAGGCAAATGGCTAACAAGAATCTTCGGATTTGCCTTTATTGCCATAGGCATAGCACTCATTACATATGCCTTAGGAGTTTGGTGAAAACGACGAAAACTAAAGTGAAAATCGAGGTTTTTGTCCCTCTAGGTTCGTGTGTATGTGACTTCGCACCCTTCATGGAAAAAATCGGGCGTGTAACATCAAGGTTCAAAGACGTGACAGAAGTCCAAATGAAGTCGAACAAATCATCAGAAGCTTCCACGTACGGAGTTCAAGAAATGGGAATCGTCATTAACGGGAAGATCAAGCTTTCAGCAAGTTTTGAAGAGAAAGAGCTTCAAGACGCAATATCTCAAGAAGAGCAAAGTCACCAGTAGGAGGCGTCCAGGTGGGTCTATCATCGTGGAAACAGGCTACGAGGAGACAGCAAAGAAAGGTGTTTGTAATTGAATAAGATGAAAGTCCTTTTCTTGTGCGAACACAATTCAGCTAGATCGCAGATGGCTGAAGGTTTGTTAAAGCATCTGTACGGTGAAAAGTATGAAGTTTTCAGCGCAGGCTCAAACCCGACGCAAGTCAATCCTCTTGCCATCAAGGTTATGTCCGAGATAGGGATAGATATTTCCAAGCAGACTTCCAAGAGCATTGAAGAGTTTCGAAACAAGGAAATCGACTTGGTCGTATCAGTCTGCCGGAGCAGCGCCAAGCTAATGTGTTCACTGTGTTCTTCACCAATAGTTATGGGTAGACCAGAGATAATCAACACGACAATACCTGGAGCAAAACACTATCTTCACCATGGATTCGACGATCCTTCTGAAGTGGCCGGGAGTGACGAGGAAAAGACAATGGCCTTTCGGCGCACCAGAGATGACATCAAACAGTGGATAATTGATAACTTTGCCGATCCAAAGACGGTAAGCTCGGACAATGACATGTAGAAGCGCGGAATTCTGCGCACGCGAATCTCTAATGGTCTAGACAGATTTTTCATGGTCGTTTGTCGAGTCTCACGTCATTGTTTTGCGGGTGCACTTTTCCAGTACAAAAAACTATGGAGAACCACTTTGTTTCTAAACCGTTCTTTAGGTTTATTGACCGTCATTCTCAAGAATTCATGCTTTCTCAGACAAAGGAGCTAGAATCTCCGAGAAAGTTGTTTACAAACAAAGTCTGATAGGACACCATAAGTTTAGAAACAAAAAAACCATTGTTTCTTTGCAGGTTCTGAAATTGCTGACTTTTCAGGGAAAGACAGGCTTTTGATAGGCTTTTTGGTAGGATTAGCCATGCTTTCACGTTCATAAAAGTAATGCGCGCGCATCAATAATGGTTGATCTAGTACTTGGGAAGTAGAAGAGGCGGAATTGCCTGTAATAAGGGTCAAAAAAACACGAGGACGCGTGCTACTTCGCACTATTCTAATCGTTTTATGATGTGGTATCCAAACTTCGTTTTTACCATAGGTGAGGTTTGGCCTTTCTGAAGAACAAACGCGGCTGTTTCAAATTCCTTGACCATTTTTCCTCTGGTGAAGGTTCCAAGGTCTCCGCCTCGCTTTCCTGATGAGCAGAGGGACATTTCTTTGGCGATGTTTGCGAATTTTTCTCCTTTGTTGAGGCGTTCTATAACGGTCTTGGCTTCTTGTTCTATTTTTACGAGAACATGGGCACAATGGACTTTGTCTGGCATAGTCTATTGGTTTTGCGTTTGCGTTTATAATTCTTCCTTCTGCAGTGGCGTTGCCAAGAAGACAAGACTTGGCAAGATCACGATGATGGCCAAATGATCTATAGCAGGAAGTGCTCAATGCATATAATCAGGATTCGCGGTGTTCTTCAATGTCTCTTTTGATGGCTTTTTCGGTTTCTTCAGGCTGGGGTTCACGCAGTGTTGGGTGATGATGCAGTATGCCGACGTACATCTTCATCCGGAAAAATTGGCGGCCCAAGATGTCTACTGGTATGGA
>Ga0315280_10007252_pt1 | contig 14964 bp, 10 predicted proteins | sample YL17G06_40_MG_FD_203697 | JGI IMG/M metagenome (GOLD analysis project Ga0315280, IMG submission 203697) | Sediment microbial communities from Yellowstone Lake, YNP, Wyoming, USA - YL17G06_40 | ecosystem: Environmental > Aquatic > Freshwater > Lake > Sediment | place: USA: Wyoming | collected...
ACATGTTGGCCGAAAGGAAGGTGTGACCGAACAGCACCAGGCAGACCCAGGCGATGGCCACCGGCGCCTCCCGGGCGCTGACCGCGGCGATGCTCAGCAGGCAGCAGCCGGCTCCCAACCCCATGGTGATCTTGCGCGCCGCGTCCACGCTGAAGCCGCGCCGGATGAACCAGCCGGCCAGCCAGCCGCCGCCGATGCTGCCGATGTCGCCGAATAGGAACGGCACCCAAGCAAACATCCCGATCGATTTCAGGCTCAGGCCGCGCGCCCGGTAAAGGTATTCCGGCAGCCAATAGACGTAGAACTGCACCACCGGGCCGACCAGCATCCGGCAGAGCATGAGGGCCCAGGCCTGGCGATAGCGCAGCAGTTGGCGGTTGGCGGGCGCCGGCCCCGCCGCTTCGCCCTCACCGGCGATGCAAGCCCGTTCGGCGACCGTCAGCCGCGGATGCTCGCCCGGAGGGTAATACACCAGCCGCCAGGCGAACACCCACAGCATGCCCAGCGCGCTCGGCAGCAGAAATGCCATCTTCCAGCCGAGATTCAGCATGATGGCCACGATCAGCGGCGGGGCGATGATGGCCCCGATCATCGTACCGCCGTTGAAGATGCCCACCGCGAACGCGCGCTCGCGCACCGGGAACCACTGCGAAACCACCTTCACCCCGCCGGAGAAGTTCCCGCACTCGCCGGTGCCCATCCAGAAGCGCAGGGCGACGAAATGCCACATGGCCCGGCCCAAGGCGTGCAAGCCGTTGGCCACCGACCACCAGATAATGGCAAACGAAAAGCCGAAGCGGGCCCCTTTGCTGTCCATCAGCCAGCCCATCGGGAATTCCCCGATCATCATGCCGAACTGGAAGCCGGCCACCATGATCCCGTAGTCGGTGTTGCTGAGCCGGAACGTTTCCCGCAACACCGGCGCGACGATCGAAAGCACCTGCCGATCGACAAAGTTGATGACGGTGGCAAAGAACAGCAGGCTTAGAATCTGCCAGCGCACTTGCTGCCACAGGGGCGGCATGGGCCCGGCTGCGGATACGGTTGGAACAGCGGCGCCGGGTTGCGCGGCATTGCTCATAAGGGCGATAGCCTACCTCAGAACGGTCTAACCACCAAGACACCGAAACACAAAGCCGCACAAAGCCGAAGGGGAATCTGATTCCATCGGTGGGTCTCAAACGCAGAGACGCCGAGGACACCGAGGCTCGCAGAGACTACGGCATTTTCTGCGTTTCCTCTGCGTGCTCCGCGCCTCTGCGTTGAACTCTCGGTTCGGGCAATAGGTATTTGTTTCCGGACTGCACGTCCTAAGCCGGCAGATCGTTCCAGTTCATGATGCGCTGCTCACGCCAGGACTTCTCGGCGAGCAGCACGATCTTGACAGTCGTTTTGGCGGAATCCGGGCCGACCAGAGGCGCTTTACCCTCTCGTAAGCTCCTCTCGAATAGCAGGTATTGCTGATAGGTTTCGGGATCCTGCGCCGATCCGATGGCATTCGCGGTGACCGACTTGGGTGTGTTGTCCATCACCTCCACGTAGCGCACTGCTTTCCCGTCGCGCTTGCGGATCGCCACTTTGCCGTTCTCCGGGTACATCACGCCTTCGCTGCCGATCAGCACCAGGCGCCTGCCTGCCGGGCCGGCGTTCGGGGCAAACAGACACAATTCGAAGCTCAGCTTCACTCCCGATTCGTATTCGATAATCGTGGCCACGTGATCGGCCGTTTCGCGATCTTTGAAAACGTTATTGCCGCCGGACGCAGAGACGCGCAGCACGCGGTCGTTGATAATCCAATTGAGGCAGTCGATCTCGTGAACGCCGTCTTCGAGCAAGGCGCTGCCCTCGGTGAACGTGAGGTAGCGCCAGTTGGTGGATACGCCCGTCTTGGGGTTCGTGTATTTCCAGCTCTTCGGGTTCCAGTCGCCGCGGAAAAGATTGCCGCTGGCAAACTCGATCTTCCCGATTTCGCCCGCCGCGGCCAGTTCCTGCAGCTTAGCGGTCACCGGGACGAGGCGCTTTTGGAAGCCGATGTACAGCAGCTTGCCGGATTTGCGCGACGCCTCGATCATGCGGTTGGCATCCTCGACCGTCGTGGCCATCGGCTTTTCGCAGAGCACGGCCAAACCGCGATGGAACGCGGCAACCGTGACTTCGGCGTGCAAAAAATTGGGAGTGATCACAACCGCCGCGTCGATGTCGGTCTGTTCGCTGAACAGCTTCCGGTAATCGGAATACGTTTTCGCGCCGGGGGACAGGCTGGCGGCACGGTCCAAATTTTCGGGAGTGGGGTCTGCGAGCGCCACAACCTGGAATTGCGGCAGGGTCTTGAGGATCGCCAAGTGCGCCCACCCGCGGTTTCCCGTTCCGATGATCGCGAGGCGGATCGGTTTTCTAGTCTGCGCCTGCAGCGGCGAGGCGCTGGCGGCGAACGCCGAGGCTCCCGCTGCCAGCAGGAACGAACGTCTGTTAGTTTGAGTACTCATATCGGCTCCTCACACCAAATACGTGTTAAGCACCGCATTATGCCTGCCTGACTCGGCCGCGGAAGATGGGGGGGCGCCCGCCGCCACTCCGAATGTTCTCTTGCTTGCCTGCTGCCTTTGAAAGTCCTCAGACCTGGGCCGGCCCGCCGCGAAGGCGCCGTCCTCGAATTCAAACGCCGAAGAGTTTGCGGATGTATTCGCGGTCCGGCCCAAGGGCCGCCGTGTTGCCCGGCCGCGGACCGCCGCCCTCTTCCGTGATCAGCCAGCCGGGCCAGCCGGTTTTCTTCACCGCCGCGGCCAAGGCCTGAAAATCGAAGTCCCCTTGCCCGAGCGGGACCTGGCCGCTGACGTCCTTGCCGCGGAACGTCTTCAGATGTATGCCGTAGATGCGCTTGGCATGGCGCGCCAGAAACGCCGCGGGATCGCCACCGCCCAGATACCCGTGGCCGGCGTCCATGAGAAAAGCAACCAGAGCGGAGTCGGTGTTTTCCGCCAGGCCGTTCATTTCTGCATTGTGGTTGGCGAACTCCGGATTGTGGTTGTGGTACGTGAGGCGCAGCCCGTTTTCCCGCAGGAGGCGCGCCAGCCTCTCCAGTTCTTTGGCTTTCTCGAGTAAGGCGCTTTTCTCAAAGCGGCCGTCCGCAGACAGGCCTTTGCCGCTCATCACGATGCAATCGGCGCCGAGCGCGGCGACGCCCGCGACAATGCGCGCGCCCTGCGCGCCGCCGATTTGGTCCATGGAGGCGTGCGCTCCGATGAACTTTACTCCGGTTCCGTCAATTTGCTCGCGCGCCGGCGCGGCCCGGCCAAACTCGCCCTCTACAAACCGATAATTGCATTCAAAGCCCGTATACCCCAGGCCCTTCATGGACTCCAGGGCTTTCAGCAGCCCCGGGAAATCATTCGGCTTCAGTGGAAAGCCATTGGCCTGACAACCCACTCGAATGGATCCGTTTTTCGCCGCCCAGGCAGCAGCGGCGGAACTTGTGATCAGAAACGCACGCCTTGAAATTTGATAGGTCATACAGCGTATTGTTTACCACGGATGAACACGGATGGAATAGGACGCAGATACACGCAGAAGAACGCAGATCCGGCGGGATAGTTCCGATCTGCGTTTTTCTGTGTTCATCTGCGTCCCCTTTTCCTCAGAAAATCACCTTCAGCGAAAGCTGGATGATCCGAGCCTTGAGCGCCGAGGTGTACGCGCCGAAGTTCGGATCAGTCTGGACGCCGTTCCTGTCGAACCGCGCCGTCGAGTTTTGGCCGGAGAACTGGGTGTGGTTCCAGGAGTTAAACATTTCTGTCCGGAACTGGATGAAGCGGCTCTCCGAGAACAGCGGCACCGGATTGCGCAACATCGCTCATCAAGGCGATAGCCTATCCCAAAAACGAGTTGCGCGCCGCGACAATGACCAGGGAGCGCGATTTCGAACTCCTGGGCCGGTGCAAGTGAATTCCTTGCCGGGCGGCCATGGGCATCGGTTTTGAGAATCCGCGCAATCTGCGGCTACCGTCCTGTCTTGGTGGGGAAAACCCACTTTGATACACTTGGGCGCCGAGGAGGCTTTCATGGAAAGCGAAATGAACCGCAGGGCATTCATGCGCGCGGCGGCAGGCGGGGCCGGCGCCGCTTTCGTGCTGAACAACACCACGGAGGGGCTGGCCGAGGCCGGGCCGGCGGCGCCGTCGGACCGCATCACCGTGGGCGTGATCGGCACCGGGGCACGCGCCCAGGAGCTGATGCAGGCCGTCATGGATACACCGGGCACCCAGATCGTGGCCGCCTGCGACGCCTACCGGGGCCGGCTGACGCGCACCCAGGAGCGCACCAAGGGCAGCGCCAAGATTTACAAGGATTACCGCGAAATCCTGGCCGACAAGGGCATTGACGTGGTCGTGGTCGCCACCCCCGATCACTGGCACAAGACGATAGTGGTTGAAGCCATGCAGGCCGGCAAGGACGTCTACTGCGAGAAACCGCTTACCTACACCGTCCAGGAAGGCAACGAGATTATCGCCGCGGTCAAGAAGACCGGGCGCATCCTCCAGGTCGGCAGCCAGGGGATGAGCTCCATGATTCAGCGGAAGGCGAAGGAGATCATCTCGTCCGGCAAGCTGGGGCAGGTGACGCTGCTGCGCGCCTTCTACAACCGCAACACCGCCAGCGGCGCCTGGATCTATCCCATTCCGCCGGATGCCACGCCTCAGACCGTCAACTGGGATATGTTCCTCGGCCCGGCGCCCAAGCGGGCCTTCAGTCTGGAGCGCTTCTTCCGCTGGCGGTGTTACGCGGACTACTCAGGCGGCATTGCCACCGACCTGTTCGTGCACCTGTGCACGACCATCCACTTCCTGATGGGCGCCAAGATGCCGGGCAACGTCGTGGCCGCCGGCGCGCTCTACCGCTGGAAGGAATCGCGCGACGTGCCCGACACCATCAACGGCATCCTGGAGTACCCAGAAGGCTTCACCGTCAGCCTCAGCTCGACGTTCAACAACCAGATGTCCAGCGAGGCCTCCTTCCAAATCCTGGGCACCAAGGGCAGCCTGCTGCTCGGTTTCGACGAATTCACGTTCATCCCCGAGAACGTCAACGAGGACAACCGCTGGATCGTGGAAAGCTGGCCGACCGCCATGGAGGAGGCCTATTACAAGGACCTGAAGGTGAAGAAAGAAGAGGTCCCGGCCAGTCGGGAACCGCGGGTCCTGGGCGGGACCGAGACCTACCGCGAGGAGGGCGTGGGCGCCACCGTGCTCCATTTCCGCAATTTCTTCCGCTCGGTCAGGGAGCGGACGCAGCCGGAGGAGGACGCGCTGGCCGGCCACCGCGCCGCCTCCTGCGCCCACTTGGTGAACCTGTCCGTGAAGCAGAAAAGGGCTGTCCAGTGGGATTTCAGCCGCGAGACGGTGAAAGCCTGAAAAGAAGTGACGAGTGATGAGTGACAAGTGACGAGTTCTGGCGCCACAGTTTTCTTGCTACTTGTCACTCGTCACTGGTCTTTTAGCGCACCGCCGACGGGGCATGGGCCGCATGTTGAACGAAGGCGAAATCCTGTCTTACATCAGCCGCCAGCCCAACCAGCAGGCCAGCTTCCAGCAGATGTTGCGCGAGCTGGGCGTTCGCGGGCAGGACCGGCAGGCGCTCAAAGAGGAGTTGTCGCGGCTGGTGCGCGAGGGCGTCCTGGTCGAATCGCGCGGCCAGCACTTCTCGCTGGCGCGGGCCGGCCGATTCGTCACGGGCCGCCTAGTGCGCCACCGTGATGGCTACGGCTTTGTCATTCCCGACCAACCGCTGCCGGACATTTCTGGGGACATCTACGTGGCCGACCACGGGATGGCCAGCGCCATGCACGGCGACGCGGTGCTGGTGCGTTTGGGCTCGGCCGACGCCCGCGGGCGCGTGGACGGGCGCATACACAAGGTCCTCAAGCGCGCCAACGAGACGGTGGTCGGCCGCTTCCGCGCCGGCGCCCGCGGCGATTACGTCCTGCCCTACGACGAGCAGATCGGCGAGGAAATCTTCATCCCGCGCAACGAGCCGCTGCCCGACGGAGCCGGGCGCGACGGGCTGGACGGGATGATCGTCAACGTCCAGCTCACGCGGTTTCCGGGCCCCACCGAGCGGGCCGGCGGGCGAATCATCGAAGTCCTCGGCAAGCCGGGCGACTTCGGAATCGACGTGGAAATCATCATCCGCAAGCATTGCCTTCCGCATCGGTTCCCCGCCGAGGTGGCCGAGGAGGCCGAGGCCGTACCGCAGTTTCTTTCCTCGCGCGACTTGGCGGGACGGCGCGATTTCCGGATGCTGCCCATCGTCACCATCGACGGGGAGACGGCGCGCGACTTCGACGACGCGGTGCTGGTGGAGCGCCTGGGCAGCGGAAATTACCTGCTGCACGTGCACATCGCCGACGTGGCGCATTACGTTCTCCCGGGCCGGCCGCTGGATCGCGAGGCCCGCCTGCGCGGCACCTCCGTGTACTTCCCCGACCGGGCCGTCCCCATGCTGCCGGCCCCGCTGTCGAGCGGCATCTGCTCGCTGAACCCGCAGGCCGACCGCCTGGTGCTCTCCTGCCTGATGGAAATCGACCGCAAGGGCGAGGTGGTGCGCTACGAGCTGACCGAAGGCGTCATCCGCAGCGCGGCCCGCATGACCTACACCAACGTCAACCTGATTCTCGACGGCGACGAGAAGCTCCGCCAACATTACGCGGCGCTGGCCGGGCGCTTCGAGCTGATGAAGGAGCTGGCGCTGGTCCTCAACGAAAAGCGCCGCGCCCGGGGCGCCATTGACTTTGACCTGCCGGAGCCGGAAATCGAGTTTGACGAATTCGGACAGATGCGGGCCATCACGCGCTCGGAGCGCAACATCGCCCACCGCATCATCGAGGAGTTCATGCTGGCGGCCAACGAAACCGTGGCCGGGCGCCTGGATGGGCTGGGCGTTGGCTCACTCTACCGCATCCACGAGAAGCCCGATCCGGCCAAGGTGATCGAATTCGAGGAGATCGCGGCCGGCTTCGGCTACAGCCTGGGCGTGGGCGCGCTGGCGGTGCGGCGCCTGCGCCTGCCATCGGGGCGCGGCGCCGGCCGCCGCACCCGCTTCGGCGGCGACCGCGGCCCGCGCTTCGACCGCGTCCTGGAATTGCCCGGCGACATCGCCGTCTCCCCGCACCACTACCAGCGCCTGACCGACGCCATCGCCGGCAAGCCCGAGGAGCGCGTCCTCTCCTACCTGATGCTGCGCTCCCTCAAGCAGGCGCGCTACTCCGAGCAGAACACCGGGCATTTCGCCCTGGCCGCGCCTGTTTATACACACTTCACCTCGCCCATCCGGCGCTATCCGGACCTGACTGTTCATCGGATACTGAAATCGGTGTTGCGCGGCGAGCAGGAAGCGCGGCCCGGCGTCTCCCCTCCCTGGCCGGTCCCGGAGGCTGAACTCAAGTCGATCGCCGAGGAGTCGTCCGACGCCGAGCGGCGCGCCCAGGACGCCGAGCGCGAACTGCTCGACTGGAAAAAGATAGCGTTCATGGCCGAGCGCGTCGGCGAGGAGTTCGACGGGCTGGTGGTTCACGTGACCAAATTCGGCTTTTTCGTCGAATTAACCGAAATGTTCGTGGAAGGGCTGGTCCATGCCAACAGCCTCAGCGACGATCAATACGTGTTCCGCGAGCAAACGCGCGAATGGGTCGGCCAGCGGAAGCGCCGGCGCTTCGGGCTGGGGACCCGGGTGCGTGTGCTGGTTGAGCGGGTCGATCCGGTGGCGCTGAAGATCAACTTCGCTCTGGCTGGATAAGCGTCCGGTTGGTTGGCTTCATCGTAAAGAATTCGCCGGGAGCGGTATTCAGAGCGCCGTGCGCGTGGGCGAGTGATTGACGTGGCGACCTGAAGGTCGCCTTTACCGCCGGCGCTGGATCATCTCGATGATGCCCCAAAAGAACAGGCATACCCAGAAATCAACCACCAGCCCCCAGTCGAGCTGATACAACTGATGGCGGGCGCGTGGCGGCAGGTGCGGGTCGAGCAACAGGAAGTAGACGGCGTTCCCGGCCAGGACCGCGATCAGCGCGTGCCAAAACCGCGGCAACCGCCGGCGTAAACGGTATTCCACAACCGTGTTATAACCACAAAGACACAAAGACGCAAAGGCCGCGTCCCTGTCCTCTCTGTGGCGTCGCGCCTTTGTGGTGTATAGACCGCGTATGCTGATGCTGGCAAGCGAGGTGCAGTACATCAAAGGAGTGGGTCCGGCGCGCGCCCGCATCCTGGCCGCCAAAGGCATTCTCACCGTCGAAGACCTGCTGTATTACGTGCCGCGGCGCTACGAGGACCGCCGCCACCCGCGGACGGTGGCGGAGGTGCAGCCGGGCGAAACAGCCACCGTGGTGGGCGTGGTGCGGGCGGTGCGCGCCTACCAAACCCGCCGCCGCGGGCTGAACATTTTCGAAGTGGAGCTGAGCGAGGGTGTGCGCCGGCTCCGCTGCCGCTGGTTCAACTCCGATTACCTCAAGAAGATCCTCGCTGAAGGCCAGATCCTGGCGCTGTACGGCCAGGTGGAAGAGGACCGCAGCCCCGGCAGTTGGCGGGGGACGGACCTGCAGATGGCCCACCCGCAATACGAGATCCTGTCGGGCGAGGAAGCCGGGCCGGAAGGCGCCTCACTGGAGGTCGGGCGCATCGTCCCGATTTACGAGACGGCCGGCAGCGGCCGGCTGACCTCGCGTTTCTTCCGCCGCCTGGTCTACTCGGCGCTGGACCAGTTGGGCACGGTAGACGACCCACTGCCCGCCTGCGTGCGCGAGGAACTTCACCTGCCCCATCGCTGGGAAGCGCTGGCCAAAACGCACTTCCCCGATCCGGACTCTGACCTGGCCGCCCTGGCCCGCTTTCGCTCCGCGCATCAGTTCCGTCTCATCTTCGAGGAGTTCTTCTTTCTGCAGACCGGGGCGGCGGTCAAGCGGCGGCGCGCCCGCACCGCGCCCGGCATCGCCTTCCAGATTACCGATGCCGTCCGCGAGAGGATCAAGAGCATCCTGCCGTTCCACCCTACCGAAGCGCAAAAACAGGTACTGAAAGAAATCGCGGCCGACATGACGGCGCCGCATCCCATGAACCGCCTGCTGCAGGGCGATGTGGGCAGCGGCAAGACCATCGTGGCCTTGCAGGCGGCCGTGATGGCCATCGAGAACGGCTGCCAGGTGGCCATCATGGCCCCCACCGAGATTCTTGCCGTCCAGCACTTCCTGTATTTCCGGCGGCTGCTTCGCCAAAGCGGCTACCAGATCGCGCTGCTCACCAGCGCCGCCACCCCGGGTGAGAAGACCAAGCTGAAGCGCCTGATCCGCGAGGGCATGGTGCATATCACCATCGGGACGCACGCGCTGATCGAGGAGGACGTGGAGTTTCGCGCGCTCGGCCTGGTGGTCGTGGACGAGCAGCACCGCTTCGGGGTCCTGCAGCGCCTCCGCCTAATGCAGAAAGGGCGCTGGCCCGACGTGCTGGTGATGACCGCGACCCCCATTCCGCGCACGCTGGCGCTGACGCTGTACGGCGAGCTGGACGTTTCCGTGATCGACCAGATGCCGCCGGGCCGGCAGCCGATCGCCACCCGCCACGTGTCGGACAGCCGGGCCGCCGAGGTGTATGAGTTTGTCCGCAAGCAGGTGGCCTCCGGCCGGCAGGCGTACATCGTTTACCCGCTGGTCGAGGAGTCGGAAAAGGCCGACCTGAAGAGCGCCATCGAGATGCACGACCGGCTTTCGTGCGATACCTTTCCAGAATTCCACGTGGGGCTGCTCCACGGCCGGTTGCCAGCCGACGAGAAGGACCGCGTGATGAGCGAGTTCAAGGCCGGACAGATCCAGGTCTTGGTGGCCACCACCGTGGTCGAGGTGGGCGTCGATGTTCCGAACGCCACCGTGATGGTGATCGAGCACGCCGAGCGATTCGGCCTCTTGCAGCTCCACCAGTTGCGGGGACGAGTCGGCCGGGGCGCCCGCAAATCGTACTGCATCCTGGTCAGTTCCGGGCCGCTCACCGACGAGGCCCGCGCCCGCCTCGGCGTGCTTACCCGCACCCAGGATGGCTTTGAGATTGCCGAAACCGACTTGTCGCTGCGCGGGCCGGGCGAGTTCTTCGGCACGCGCCAGTCGGGGATGCCGGCGTTTCGTATCGCCGACCTGGTGCGCGACCGCGATGTCTTGGAGCTGGCCCGCCGGGAAGCGACGAAACTCGTTGACCAAACGCCTCCAGGGCCTGAAACTGCGGAGCTGGTGCGGTATGTTCGCGAGCACTGGTCGCGCCGCTACGGCCTGGTCATGGTCGGGTAGCTGTCAGCTTTTAGCTATCAGCTTTCAGCTACCCGCGGCTCCCGAGGCTGATAGCTGATAACTGATAGCTGACAGCTAGGGATCATGCGAATCATTGCCGGTGAATTCCGCAGCCGCCGCCTGAAGACGCTGCCGGGCATGGCCACGCGCCCCACCAGCGACAAGCTGCGCGAGGCGCTGTTTGATGTGCTGGGGGCGCGGGTGGCGGGCTCGGTCTGGTACGACTGCTACGCCGGCAGCGGGGCCGTGGGCCTGGAGGCCCTCAGCCGCGGCGCTGCCTGCGCCGTGTTTGTCGAGCGCAGCGGGGTGGCCGCCCGCGTGCTGCGTGCCAACGTCGCGGCGCTGGGCGTCGAGCCGCGCTGCATCATCCTCAACCAGCCGGTTTGGGCCGCGCTGGCCCAAGCCGCCCGCCTGGCCGATTTTATCTACCTTGATCCCCCGTACTCGGCCGCCGGCGAGTATCGCCGGGTGCTGGAGTTGCTGGGTACAGGTGTGGCGCTGAAGGCGGAAGGCATCGTCATCGCCGAGCACGCGCGCCGCTCGCCGCTGGATGCGCAATACGGCGGGCTGGCCCGCTACCGGGTGCTGGAGCAGGGCGACAGCGCCCTTAGCTTCTACCGGGCCTCCTGCAGATGAAGTCGCGGCGCCAGTTTATTGGCTGCTATCGCCGCAGGGCATGGCCCGCTGCGCAGTGGCTGCGATCAGGTCCAGGACATGCGACACTTCAGGATCGATCTGGCCAACCGGGACGTGGGCGGCGAGCACTTGGTAGTCCGTCTTGCGCATGAGGTTCGGCAGGCGGAGTTTCTTGAAGAACGTCTCAAACAAGCGATCGAGGAATTCGTCGGTTGCCTTTGTGTCGATCCACCAGCGGTCGGAAGTGTCGCGCTGCGCCGCTCGGGGAACCAGATCCTCAACGCACTCTCTCAGGGCGGCGACCCGCCTGCTTCGCTCGGCAGGTTCGAACAGCGGCCCAATGCCCTGTGCAGATGATTCTGCGTAAGCCAGCAGGGTTTCCCGCTGGCAGAGGTAGTTCTCGATCTCCCGCCTTTTCCACTTGTACTCCCTCAGCTCGGGCCGGTCCTGCAGAGTCTGATCCACACGATCAAAAAGCGCAAAGCCAACCAGATCCTTTTTGGCTTCCTGCAGCCCACGGAAGTGGTCGCGCGCTTTTTGTGGCTGATTGAGCACGTAATGAACGAAAGGACGTTCCAGGTCCCCGGCAGCGGGGTGGCTGAGCGTTTTGGCAAACGCCTGAAGGATCGCCAGGTCCGTCGAGCCTTCCAGATACAACACCCAACCGGCCCGCTCCGCCTGGTAGTACTGGTCGTATCCGATCTCTTTGAGAGACTTCAATAGCTGGCTACCCCTATCATCGATCCGGTGCGGCCTGCCGAGGAACGCAACCACAACATCGCGATCGGCGGCTTCGTTCAGGATCACTTCCGAATGGCTGGCGGCGATGATCTGACTGCCCTCCTCCCGGGCGGCTTCGGTCAGCACCTGGTAAATCTGACGCTGCCGCAGTATCTCGAGGTGGGCGTCCGGCTCGTCCAGCAGCAGAACCGACCCGGGGTTGGCCGAGAGGTGAGCAAGCAGCAGCAGCGTCTGCTGAAGGCCCTTGCCGGAACAGGAAAGATCGAGATCAACGCCCGACGGGTCCCGGTAAGCCATGGTTATTTCGCCGCGCTCTGCGACATAGCTCGGCTTCCGCAAGACGATCCCGAAAAGGTGCTGAAGGCGCTCGCGTATTCTCAACCAGCGCTGCTCACCGCCGACTGCCCCCAGGATCTGGTGGCACAGATTGCGGAGGACTTCGGCGGTTCGCCCCTCGCCGATTCGCACATTAATCGCTCCCGGATCGAGGCGCGTTTCATTCGCCGCCAGTCCCGACATGGGAGGCAGGAACGCGATCCGAAGGCCGCTGGCATCGTCCGGGACTGGCATCCGCTCAGGCATTCTCTCCGCGGAGAGACGCAACGGACGGCAGTAAAACGATTCCTCGTTGGCGTAGTCAAACTCAAACCCGCAGTTCCATGCCCGTCCTTCGGTAACACCTTCCACGATGATATCGATGCGGACATTCCTGGTCTGTTGGCCGCCATTCGACCTCTGCACATCGCGAACGTGGAGATTGCGCCACAGCAGGTTTGCGTCCGGAACTGGGACCGCGATCAGATCACGCCGGTTGACGGTAACGCCAGGGCGTTTTTCCGGAGTGGTCTTTTTTCCGGATCGTTTTTCATTCCATCGCCTCAGGCCGATTTCCCATAGAGCGAGGGCTTGCAGGGCGGTCGTCTTACCGGAATCGTTCGGCCCGATAAACACCACCGGGTCGCCCAGTTCGATCTCCACTTCTCCGAAGCGCTTGAAGTTGCGGATTGTAAGCTTGGTCAGCATAAACTCGCTTCTCCAGCCCCGGCCGGCCTTCCGCGCGGACGGTGGCCGCACTTCCTATGAACGATAGTTTCCAGCCAGTGGTGGCAAACGGCAAGCGGAAAACACGAACCGGAACTGGATCTGTCTAGATCGAGACGGTTGTGCTAATCTCGACGCGATGGACCTGGACGAACGGCTGAGGCGAGCCCAGGGAAGCGCCGAAGAGTTGGCGTCGGTGCTGTTCGACCACTCCGAAGAGGTTCTGCTGGCGCTGCTCGACAACCCACGGCTGACCGAGGAGCACCTGAAGGTGTTGCTGTCGCGCAAGGGCCTGGGCCGCAACATTTTGGCCGAGATCGCGGCGCGCGAGCGCCTGTTGCGGGGCTACGCGGTGAAACTGGCGCTGGTGCGCCACCCGCATTCGCCACGCCACGTCTCCCTGGTGTTGCTGCGGTACCTGTATCCATTCGACCTGGTCCGGGTGGCGGCCACGCCGGCGGCGGGCGCCGAATTGCGCCGTACGGCCGAGGAAGCAATCATCGCCCGGCTGACGATGTTCTCGCTGGGCGAGCGCCTGGCTCTGGCCCGCCAGGGCTCGGCGCGGGTGGCCGCCGGGCTGCTGAGCGACAGCGAAGACCAGGTGATCCAGACCGTTCTCGACAACCCGCGGCTGACCGAAGAGGGCGTGGTCCGGGCCTTGCGGGAACAGGACATTCGGCCGGAAGCGGCCGGCGCCATCGCCGCGCACCCGCGCTGGTCAGCGCGTTATGAAGTGCGCCTGGCGCTGATTCGCAACCCGGCCACATCGTTCCGCTGCGTGCTGGAACTGGTCGAGCAGGTGCGCCGCAAGGACCTGGCGGAATTGACAGCCGACCGAATGATGCCGGCGGACCGCCGCGGCTACCTGGCACGCCTGGTTGCGCGGCGGCCTGGCCGGTCGAAACGAGCGCTGGCACAGGGATCGAATTGAGCCGGCCCTCCCGGGAACGGACCGCCGGAACGCGCTCCCCGCGCAATTCCCCGGGGGCTGAGGGAGCCCGAAACGGCGGGCGGCGTCCGGCGAGGAAGACGTTGTTTCCAGCAGCCTTTTGGGGAGGGGCAGTATAAGCTGTTTCCTATTGACTCGGTCTCCGGTATAATCCGGCTCTTTCGGGTGCGTGTTCGGGCTTGGGGTCCCTGTCGTCAAACACTCGTCAACGGAGTGGATATGAACCGCTGCAGCCTTTTGCTTTTGATTGTCCTGGGGCTGGCTCTCAGCCTCTTCGCACAAGCGCCGGCCGGGCAGGCGCCGCAACAACAGAAGAAGCAGATCACTGATCCTGAGGAATACAAGGTCTACGTGGCCGCCCTGAACGAACAGAATCCGGCCAAGAAGACCGAATTGCTCGACGCGTTCCTAAAAAAGTATCCCAACTCGGTGGTCAAGGAAGACGCGTTGGAGTTGAAGATGGTCTCCGAGCTGCAGGCAGGGCGCGACGCGACCGGCACCGCCCGCCAACTGCTGCAGGTCAACCCCAGCAACATGCGGGCGCTTATCATTTTGAGCAACATCTTCTTGCAGACGCCGCTGAGCAAGAGCGATCCGCAGTTCCAGCAGAAGCTGTCCGAGGCCGAGCAGGTCGCCCAACGCGGGTTGAAGGAATTGCCCTCGTTCAATCCGCCCAACATACCTCCCGCGGACCTGCAGAAAACCAAGCAAGCGACCGAAGCCACGTTCCTGCAGGCACTGGGCCAGGTGGCGTTGGCGCGCGATCAGTTCGCGGCCGCCAGTGACCAGTTCCGCAAAGCGGCTGAGATCACGCCGGACGATGCCAGCGTTTTTTACCGGCTGGGAGACTCGCTGATTAAAGAGCGGCCGACGCCGAAATACAGCCAAGCGCTGTGGGCGTTCGCGCGGGCGGTCATGATTGAAGGCCCGCAGGCGCTGCCGCCGGCCGGCCGGACCCAGATCGACGCCTATCTGCGGCAGACCTACACGAAGTTCCACGGCTCGGAAGAGGGTTTGGATGCGCTCAAGCAACAGGCCAAGAGCCAGCCCTTCCCGCCGGCGGACTTCAAGATCATGTCCAGAGCCGAAGTCGAGGCCGCCAAGCCGTGCGAGCCTGCGGAGATGAGCTTCGAGGATATTGCCAAGACGCTGGCGGCCGGCGGCCCCCGCAGCGACGAATGCTGGGCCAAGATGAAGGGTGGGGGGCTGAAGCTGACGGGCAAGGTAGTGTCGGTCACCCCGGCCAAGGCGCCGCACACCATTCGCTTCGCCCTAA